>Ga0272448_1003405_pt1 | contig 18990 bp, 12 predicted proteins | sample YNPCB0191_FD_202220 | JGI IMG/M metagenome (GOLD analysis project Ga0272448, IMG submission 202220) | Hot spring sediment microbial communities from Yellowstone National Park, WY, United States - YNP-CB-019-1 | ecosystem: Environmental > Aquatic > Thermal springs > Hot (42-90C) > Sediment... | reverse complement strand
AGGCTGAATTGTTGAAAGAGGCACAAAACCTCGTCCTTCTCTCTTTTTCCAGGTAATGCTGAAAACGGGTTTAAACAGAAAAAGAAGGAGAATTCCGTCACTTTCAAGAATTAATCCACAAAGCACTAATCTTTAAAACTATTAATTCATCTTCAACCCTAAAAATCAATGTGACTACCAAATGAAGATGAAAGCAGCAATCCTTGCAAAGCCTGGACATTTCGAAATACGGGAAATTGATAAACCGAAATGTGGACCAGACGAAATTTTAATCAAGGTGAAGGCATGCGCAGTATGCGGCACTGATCTAAGAATTTTTTGTGGACAAAAAAAGATTGAGGTTCCTATCACTGGGCACGAAATATCCGGCGTTATTGAGGAGGTTGGTAAAAACATTAAAGAATATTCTGTTGGAGACAAAATTGTTGTTGAAACAGTTGTTGGATGTGGCGAATGCGATGCATGCAAAAAAGGTGAAGAAAACCGTTGTAGAAGAAAGTACAAGGCTGTAGGCTACCAATTTAACGGTGGATTCGCGCAGTATTTGGTTCTTCCCAAGCCAGCTGTGAAACAGGGATGCATTATCAAGATTCCTGAACACTTGTCCTTTGAAGAAGCCACGGTGGTTGAACCGTTGTCATGTGTAATAAACGGTTGGGCGCCATTCAAAAATAGGCCGAAGGGATTCACGACTGTCATTATAGGAGCAGGAATTATTGGCATGCTTCATGTGGAGTATGCTAAACAAAAGGGCGCCAAAGTTATTTTGGCTAATCGTTCGCCTTCACGGCTTTTGCTTGCTCAGAAAATAGGTTTACCAGTGGATTCTTACGTTGACACGAGTGTTTATAATCTTGTTGAAAAAGTTAAAGAACTTACTGGTAAAATAGGCGCAGACGTAGTGATATGCGCCGCGTCGTCTAAAGACATTCAAAGAGAGGCTCTTAACATGGCTGCTGTTGATGCGGATATAAGCTTTTTTGCGGGGGGCTCAAAGGATGATCCGTACACAAGTATTGACACGAACCTAATCCATTACAACGAGTTACACATTCATGGAGCAAACGCTTCGAACAAGGCTCAATATTTGGAGGCTGTAAACCTAATATCTTCTGGTAGAATAAACGTTAAGAAATTCATTACCCATAGGTTTCCCTTAGAAAAAATCGAAGAAGCGATCAATGTACTTGAAAATCGAGAAATGAACGCTATAAAAGTTATAATTGATCCTTGGTTATAACATAGTCAAAGGAGATATGGCATGATAATTGATGCTGACGTCCATGTTTCGCCTATGTTTGAGGGTGGAAACAGCATCACAGTTAAAGAATTACTGAATAGAATGGAAAAAGCAAAAGTTGACAAGGCCGTCACTTGGCTTCAGCCGCCATATATGCGGAAAATTGATAAAGCCAATGAATATGTTTACGCGGCTATGAGAAAAAATTCCGATAGAATACTCGGGTTCGGATGGATTGACCCAAATCTTGGGGTAGAGAAAGCAAGGAAATGTGTAAAAAGGTACATCAGCGAATACGGGTTTTATGGCATAAAGATGAATGGGGCTCAGAACAACTTTTTCATAGATGACCCTCATCTTTCAATTCCTGTAATCGAAGAAATAGCGGACACAGGAACGACTCTAGCCCTTCATGTTGGTGCCGACGCGTATGATCGAACTAATCCGTTCAGGGTTGCTAAGATAGCAGCAAAGTTTCTAAAACTGCAAATTTTGATGGTTCACATGGGCGGCGTGGCTTTTGATGATTTAACTAATGCATCTATAGAAGTCGCAAAAGGCCATCCCAACTTAACTTTAATCGGAAACGGAGTTCGGACAATACCAATTCTTAATGCGATCAAAACACTTGGTTCAACAAGAGTTTGTTTTGGAAGCGACACACCTTTCGAGTTAATGAGCGTTGAGGTTGCACGATACAAAGCATTATTAGAAGACATGCCTGAAAGCGACCAACTCAACATATTAGCAGGAAATATCGCCAGGCTGCTTAACCTGAACCTCCAGAGGTGAAAAAATGGTTAATGTTTGCGTCCTGGGCGCCATTAACTGGGACATAAACCTGTTTGTAGAAAGGTTTCCCGAAATTGGCGAAGAAGTTCCCGTTGAGAAGATCACACGTGTTCCCGGCGGAAAAGCTGCTAACGTGGCAGTTGCTTGTGCAAGAATTTTGGGGCCAGAGCAAGTTGCTTTGATTGGTTGCCTCGGAAGAGACAGTATTGCAGACCAGCAGATAAAGATTCTAAATGATGAAGGCGTAGTTGTTTCGGGAATAAAAATTGTTGATGGCGTGGAGTCTGGGCAAGCATACATTTTGATTGACAAAAACGGCAGAAACGTAATTAACACCTTGTTTGGGGCAAATCTTAAGCTTATTCCTGGAGACCTTCAAGGTAAAGGCATATCCAACCTGCTAGGAGAAGCCTCTATCATTACGGTGATTGATCCACCCTTTGAGACAATTAACGCAGCGTTCGATTCCGCAAAGAAAGAAGGAAAAACAACAGTTTGGGATGCTGGTGTCAGAAGCACGCTGGGAATCCAGAAGCTTACAAAAGTTATTGAAAACCTCGATTATCTTGTGGTTAACCAAGTTGAGGTTAAGAACATAACTGGAGAACAAAACCCAACCATTGCATGGAACAATCTATCAAGAATAAACAGGCAGTTAAAACTTATTTTGAAGCTTGGAGAAAGGGGCTGTTGTCTGGTAAGCTCAGAGCAGACCATTACTGTGCCTAGAATAAATTTGGAAAAGCTGGGTTTAGGAGTTGTGAACACGGTTGGTTGTGGAGACGCTTTCCTAGGCATTTTCGTAGCCTCTAAATCAAAGGGTCTAAATGACAAAGAGTGTCTTGAACGGGCAAACCTAGCGGGTGCACTGAAGGCAACGAAGAGTGAAACTAGAGGAAGCCCAAAGAAACAGGAATTTGAAAAATACTTAAAATACAAGGAAACTGGTGTAGTTAGTTCGATTGTTAAGTAGTTATTTGGGAATTGTTTTAATATCAAATCCAGCTTCATTAGTAAAAATAGGGCGGTGATGTTGATATTGAGGCAGTCTTGTCCTAACGTAGATGTAAATCTTGAGGATTGTAATTGCACTTATCCATGTGAGCAAAAAGGTAGATGCTGCGAATGTATACGTTACCATCGATCTAGAGGAGAGCTCCCCGCATGCTTCTTTCCAGCGCAGATTGAGAAAACCTATGATCGATCTGTCAAACGTTTCGTCTCGTTACATAAATAATCAGTGAGTCTAGTTAACCAGTTTGCAATATCAACATTCTTGTCAAATACTGGTTTTATACCCGTATTGTCGGTTCATAACTAATTAATAAATTTGTTAAAATTTATTGAATATGGATGAGTCTCTTTACAACCTGGTCAACCAATTGTTCTCTTTTCTTACAGTTCACTTTTACGAGATTATTTTGATACTATTAGTCTTCGTGGTGATTGATGTTGCCTTGTTCTTCCTGGCCAAAAACAAAAAAGAAAAGATCATAGTTTTGCATTCAAACAATCTTTAGGGCATGTTTTAAAGAAAAAGTGATTCCTGTAAAAACAAAAGGCAGTCTTATATAGATTTTTTCCAAGCGTCTAAGGGTGGCTTCATTCCAGAGGGCATAGGACACTTATACTTCTTGCCAGCAAGCCTTTGTTTATGTTCTTCCGTGGCCTTTTTCAAGAAATCAGCGTCTATTAAAAGGTCTATCCCAGTTGCAGCCATAACTTTTGCAGCGAAGATCAAGGACTTGTGCCCAATGCCTACTCCGCTTTGAGCTACGTTCTGCCAAGAGTGTCCTGGGGTTCCAAGAACCCATGTTGCCGTGTTAAACTCCACCGTCGGCGTCTGCCAGCTTACGTCTCCGACATCTGTGCTTCCGTGGCTAACCTGGCCTTCTCCCCATGGGTCGGGAACCTCATCGTCAAGCAGTTTGTCCACAAGTTTTTCCCAGCCTGGGCGTTTAGATTCTCTTAGTTCTTCGAGCTTCATTTCAGAAGGAATCGATTCTGAGATCTTTTTTGCGAACTGAAGATCTTCTTCATCGTATTTTGGAACTCCGACTGCTCGCATGTTACTCGTAATTCTTTCGGCACTTGTTCTGTTTGGAACCAAATTGTAAAGGCCGCCCATAAACTCGTGTTTCATCTCTGTTCTCGTCATTTTGGCGGCTCCTTCAGCTATGTCAAGAACCCAACCGTAGATGTATTCAACCTGGTCTCTTTCAGGGGCCCGCACGTAGTACCAGCTTTGGGCGTAGTCTGGCACAATGTTTGGCTGAGTTCCTCCCTTCTCGATTACATAGTGAAGCCTTGCATCCTGAATTATGTGCTCTCTTAAGTAGTTAGCTCCAACGTTCATCAGTTCGACAGCGTCCAAAGCGCTTCTTCCCTGATGAGGCGAACCCCCGGCATGAGCGGACTTGCCATAAAAACTGAACCTAACATTATTGATAGATAAGCAGCTCTTAAGCGACGCACAGTTCATGTCGCTTGGATGATGACTCAAAACGGCGTCGACACCTCTGAAGCAGCCTTCCCTGACCATGAAAACCTTGCCGTTAAAATTTTCCTCAGCTGGACAGCCAAAAAACTTTATTGTGCCCTCAATCCGGTATTTCTCCATCGCGTACCTGATGGCTAAAGCAGCGGTCATACCGCTTGTTCCATGAATGTTGTGCCCGCATCCATGCCCAGGCGCCCCAGGAACCAACGGCTCTTTGTAGGGAACCCTTTTTTGTGACAGTCCAGGTAAAGCGTCAAATTCACCTAACAAACCTATCACGGGTCTAGAGCTACCATACGAAGCAATAAAGGCCGTCGGCATACCTGCGACTCCACGTTCAACCTTGAAGCCGTTTCTTTCAAGTTCATCTGCAAGAAGCGCAGAAGACTTAAACTCGATCAGCCCAAGCTCTGCAAGCTCCCATATTTCGTTGCTGATCTTAATTGTTCTTACTTTGTTTTTCTCGATCCATGAGTAGGAAAATTCTTTTTCAGGTGACATAGCAAGGCCACGCATAATAAAAGAAACATAGGCGCATTTAATTCTAACTTTTCACTGCCTGTTTTGAATGTGCATGTTAATATACGGAAATTAAGATGATATTAAGTGAGCTCGCTATGCCAGGTCCTGTAGCAGTTGTAGATTACGATCCTAGTTGGTCAGTCCTGTACGAAAAAGAGAAGAAACAGATTCTAGAGGCAGTCAGAAATAAGATCCTAGCCATCGAACACATAGGCAGCACTGCGGTGCTTGATTTGGGAGCAAAACCAATCATAGACATAATGGCGGGAGTTCATGGACAAATTGAAGCAGACCAATGCCTTACGCCTTTGAAGAAGATTGGCTACACCGATGTTACGCCTGAACCGGGCAACTCAGAATGGTTTTACTGTTTAGGAAAATGGCCTCATAGTGCAGGATACCATCTGCACCTTGCCAAGTTCCCCAGTAACCACTGGAACAGACACCTGGTTTTCAGAGATTTTCTACAAAGCCATCCTGAGGTAGCTGAACAATACTTCAGACTAAAGAAGGAACTCAGAAAAGTACGGGTTCGACCACGTCGGCTATACCGAAGCAAAAACAGCCTTCATAGAAAAAATTGTTCTTTTAGCCAATCAACAAATAACATCGAAACAATAATTATAAGTCGAAAGCTTAATTCTGCTGAAAATTTTGTGGCGCCGGGTGTGGGATTTGAACCCACGCGACCATTCGGTCACAGACTTAGCAGGCCTGCCCCATACCAGGCTAGGGGAACCCGGCAGTTAACGGCTTAAATTAGTTTTCTCCTATTCGTCTGGATTTATCATCACTGGCTAATATAAAAATATTCAATTAATACGTTCGAATGAAGTTTCTCTTGAAATGTTAGGGCGAACCACGGTTTCTGAAATGTTATCATAAGTATGTAATAATGAGAAGATATTAAAATCGCTAGATATTCATGTCTTTTGGTTTTTCCCATTCTATTGTCCTGAAAATGTCAACCCTTTACTTCCTTAATGGTTTTTTCGCCTGTTCAATAAGAGTTATTATGTTTTGAGGCGGGATGTCTTTTTGAAGATTTATGGCTGGTCCTAGAATATAACCTCCACCATACCCAAGTATTTTCTTAGCTCGTTCTACTTCTCTTTCTATGTCAGCTGGTGTTCCGTAGTTGAGAAGTTGTTGAGTTCCGAGAGCACCCCAAAGGCACAGTTTGCTTCCAAAATTCTTTTTTATCTCGTATGGGTTCATAGCTTCTGGTTGAACAGGGTTTATGACATCTAGACCTATTTCGATGAGATCTGGAATGATAGCTGTAATGTCGCCATCTGAATGTAGGAAAGTATAAAATCCACATCTTTTTGCTCTGTCGAATATTTTTTTTAATCGAGGTTTTATGAATTTTCGCCAATGATTAGGGTTTATTTGAAGACCTTTTTGATGCCCATAATCATCGCTTAAAAGTATACCGTCGAGTTGAAACCGACTTAACTCCTCCAAAGTTGCCAAGTTGTATTCTGTTAATTGATCTAGCAATTCCTCAACAAAATCTTGGTTCGTAAAAAGCGCCTTAACAAGTTTGGAGAACTCCATTATAAAGTAGCATCTTTCCCACAGTTCTCCTACCCAGCCCAAAGAAAAAACATCTGGCTTGGCCTTGAGTATTTCAGCGATATGGTCGAATCGCCCAGGAATTTTAGGATCTGGAAACCTGTAATTCCTTAGGCTATATTCTTTAAGCGGATATTTGTAGACGCTACCTCTATCGTCGGGTGAATTTTTCCAGACTACTCCGAACTCGTCCGTGCTGTATGCACCATATAACTCCGGGTCAGCATACATGGGACGAACAGTCTTGCCCTTAACTATCAGAAGGTGGTTACCCATAGCTTCATCCACATCACAGGTTCTGAAGTATTGCCGCAAAAATTTTTCAACAGGAGGTGTATACCAGATATAGTATGGCACGATGTCGGTTTCTTTATGATTTATGGCTAAAATGACTCGTTCTTTACGGTTCAAACAGGTTCCCTCGTTTGCAGACTATACGGAAATATCGAATTCACATAAAGTTGAACTGTACTCGTATTCTATTATGCCTACTCTTGTTTCTGGATTCCACTGCCAATTTCGATCCTCTACTAAAAGCGACTTGTTTAGACAAACAGACTTAGGCATTACAGACGAATAGAACATTAATCTTGCTTGTTGTCCAACTGGACCAGACGTGATTACCGTCAATTTCTTGTTTCTCCATTTTTCTTTCCAAGCTCTTGTGTTATGTATTACGTAAACTCGGTTGTCACAGTGAGGCTTTAGAAGGTAGACTTTGTACTCAAACTCTCCGAGACGGTCATTTAGGCATCTAAGTTGTTTTTTCTCAACAATTCTCCAATTTTCGCCCTTTGAACTAACCAGAGAAAACTTACTATGGTCATTCCACTTAAAAAAAGTCAAGTCTATCTCCCATCCAAATATCGCATTATTAGGTTCAGTGTTTGAAAGAACAATTATCGCTTGCTTTTTGTTCCAGAACACGGCGCCTCTTACTGAATCAACCGAGGTTTTCACTGGACTGTTAAAACAATCCTTAAAGCTATATTCGGAAAGATCTACAGATTTAAACGCGTCGAAAAGTGCATATATTCCACGTGGATCTTCTCTTGCTTCCTTCAGAGAATTGTATCCCCATTTATTTTCCCACCGTACGTAGCTGTATGGAAAGACGCCAAGAAGGATCAATCTTGAGATTCCTTGTCTTAACCTAAATCGTGGATCCCTATCCGTCTCTTTCGGGTAAAGAATGTTCGGAACAATGCCGACAGATCCGGAATTCATAAATCTAATGGATGCTGGCATGTCTTCCACGTTGTATACATCATGACTTTGCTTTTCCTCAAGCGTTACTATTTGGTCAGCAAAGTTCATTGCGATAATATCCATAGCTTGTCCTTGCACGTGATTTATGAGAATGCCATTCGGACCAATGATTTTTCTTGAGTTCTCCATGATTTCGTATATTCCGTCAATACCGCTGTGGTATCCTTCTGCGTGAGACAGGTTGAAACAAGGTACATTCGTGGTCCAGTCAAAATAAACGCCATCAAATTTGTGTTTCGAAAAAATCATCTTTAGTTGTTTCAATAAATATTTCTTCCAACTTGAATCTGGACATAGTAGCACACCAAATATGGACATCCTTCCTGCCCAAGTGTATTGTTCATGGCCGCCATATTTCATGGTTCGTCTCCATTCTTTAACGTGCTTAAATGCGAGTGATGTTGGATAGCACTCGTAGAGCGAAAAGTATGGAATAATTTTTAAACCGTATTTATGTGCAGCATTAATAACACGATTCAGTTCTTGCATGCCTTTCTCGTCGTAAGGTGGATAAACCCAATCGTGCCACCAATTATCCGTTTCACCAACAGGATCACATTCATCGTGAATCCTGAGAACATTAACTCCTAAAAATGCCCACTCTTTTACATCTTCATCGGAAGGCCAAGGATTAGATCCAATGGCAACCTCCATGTATTTTGGTGAAACATTTTTAGAAATATTCGGAATGCCAATATAAAAAGTAAAACGATATTTGCCCTTTAGAGTCACTGGTTCGGTATTATCTGCATATGGTGACATAACTAAATGGATTAATTTCGGATCAGTTTGTCCAACTATTGCGTATTTGCCTTTACCCTTTGTCTTGACAACTTGTTCATTCCACTTCGTCCAGTCACTACTAGGTCGAACCTGAAACCCTTCAACACCTTTTTTAAAAACAGCTAGATCAAAAGGGACGTATCCTTCCTCAAAACTTGGACAATTATTGAATGATATCTTTCCCCATCTCTGATCTTCCATTGGACCAAAAAATTCACCATATTGCGGATGAAGGTTTGTCCACGGTGAAGGGCCCGCTACAAAATCATCTAGATCCGGCATTACCTTAAAGTGGCAAACCGTAATCTTTTTGGCTAAGGTCATTTCTTCAGCTGTTAAAACGTACTCGACTTTAATGTATTCCTTAGTATAAAGCCAGGATTGTTGATATCCTAAACCCAACGATTTATGTTCTGTATTTTTCAATTGCCCTGCTATCAGCAGTGCGACTTTGTTTTTTTCTTTTCTCTTTATTGTAATATTTGGAGAATCCTCGTTTATGATGTCATAATCATCGACATAGCAATGTATTGGTGAAAGAAGGAGGTTTTTGTTACTTCCATTGAACAATCTAATGGTTTTTAAGCTACCACCACTCTTTGTATCGTGAACTGTTTCCCAAAAACTTGTTCGCACAATTATTTCACTGTCATTTCTGATAATCCTGATCAAGGTAATCTCCTCTTTTGAAATAAAATTATAAAATAAATTGAATAGTTTATAAAAACATCGACTAGAAAATAAATATTTCCATGATTAATTATATTTAAACAAAGACTTGGCAACTTTCGAATGGATTATTATTAATGAGGCATCATTTCAAAGAATCTAAAATAATTAAGTAAAAAATACCTGAAATTTAAGACCTGAAGGAGTTATTATTAAGGTGATATGATGCGAATGACTGAAGAAGCTTACGATCCTTCAGGTCTATGGTAAATATTTTGAGTAGTTTATTTATCGATATTCGACGTTGTTTTCCTATTAACAATATTTTATTTATTTGTACGTGTTTAGCTACTTTGAAACAGAGTTCGTTTCTGTCTTCTCTTCGAAAAAGTTACGTTATGCGAGCAAAAAAGAAGGCTAAATTTGTCTTCTTTTCAGCAAGCTAAACACACACATTTATTTTTTATGAAAGAAAACTGTTATTTGATTTAGAGGAAAAATGTTGAATAAGAATACAACCCAAAACCGACAAGTATCCTTATTTCATCTTTTGTGGAGGCGGACATTCCATTTTTATTCCGATTTTCTTACCTAAATTCAGAAGAAATTCTCGTGCATTTATGTATTCCTGTTCAATACTGCCTGTAAAACCGTTTTGAATGATGTCTATCAAAACTGGACCATTATACCGATATTTTGCTAATGCCTTAAAGAGGCCTTTCCAATCTATTGTTCCTTGGCCAAGTGCAAGATGATAGTTCTCTCTGTTGTCGTTGTCTGAAACATGAACGATGAAGATTTTTTCGCCCAGCTTCTCTACTGACAAAGGCAGTGTTTCCTTTTGTGCATGAAGATGGGCAGTATCTAGGACGGCGCCAAAGTTGTCTGAATCCACTTCATCCATCAACCTTAGGATGGCATCTGTGTTGCTGATGTTTTCGCCGACCCGTGGCTCTATACACAATTTCAAGCCTTTTGATTTCGCTATTCTGTTGCATTCAGTGATACTTCCCACCAAAAGATCCCAAAAGACACTCCACCTAAAATCAGGGTCAACCTCGTAAGTAAATCGTTTACCATACTCTAACTTATCCTTGTAAGGCACGTCATCAATGAAACGTAAAGGAGGTACCCAAGTATCAATCATAACGGTATCTGCACCGAAAAACTTTGCCAACTCAACACCTTTTGAAAAATTCTCTATAGCGGTTTTTCTTTTTTTATGATCCTGATTAATGATATCACGGAATAAATTTGAAAAATTTGTTATTTTCACACCAGCCTTTTTATAGTGTTCAGCGATTCTTTCTGCATCAGCCTCTATTTCTTTAAGATTTTTTTCTTCTATAGCCTCCAGTTCAAACAGTCCAAAACCAAGATCAGCAACCTCAGAAGCAGCTTTTAATACTCCTCCGATTGGCGGAGGGTATCCATATTTCGCTATGGCATAAGCCCAACAACAACCGATTTTCATTGAATAATCTTGGTTAAACATAAGTTGTCATAATTTTATACACAAAAAAGAATTTCATAATAAAAATATATTGGATAAATATTTTCAATTCAAAAACTACACATACGAAAATGAAAGATAAAGATTAAAGAAATGGGGCGTTAATAGTCGTAGATGAGCAAAAAATTTGAGTATATGGGAGTTTTCTTCGAATGTTGTATCTTTGAGAAGTATGGGCTTGGAAACTATAATGAAACCTTCAAATATTTAAACGAGCTAGGCTTCAATACGATTATCCTAGTTGATTCTTATTTCGAAGGTTATGGAAAAAATGGGAAATATATTATGTGGAAAAGCCCGAAGAGCTTAACCGAAGGCATTCCCACTGCTAAGAAATACTTTGACTTAATAATGGTTCATATTGGAAGTGGGCTGTATTTTTATCCACAATACTTTACAGATATAGGTGTTAAGCTTTCGCATCATTTTTATAAACATCAGTCGCCCATTCACGAGAAGGGACTGATATATTATTACGATGAACCAGTTATTGATGCTGAGGATTTTTCAAACATAGTGAAGTACATGAAGGATCGGAATCATAAGGTCTCTGTTACTTTTGGAGGAAGTAATTATTCCTATATGAAGGAAGTCCTCGACACAGGGGTTGAAATAGATTATCATATAATAGATGTTTATCCAGTTCTCTTACGTAGCTCAGATGCTGAAACTGAAAGGAAAATACTTGAAATGGAATCTGAAATAAAATGGGTTCGTAAACTTCTTTCCAAAAAAAAGATGTTCTTCTTGATGCAAATGTGGGCAGCGCCAAATTCAGCAAGATATCCTTCTATTGAGCAGACTAAAAAGATGCTTGATATATGTCTTGGTAATAAAGTAGATGGAGTTATTTTCTTCTTATGGAATTCAGGATGGACAGGTATGGAGTCTCTATCTGGCATGGATATACTGCCATATGAGTATCATAAGCTCGCAAGCATATATGCACCGAAGAAACCATAAAGCTATAATGTCTTGTCCGCTGGTATTTTCATCTAGAGGGTTATTCCGGAACTAATTATACAACAAATGATTATCTAGTAACAACAGAATAGGAACTTCAACTTCTTTCCTGCTTTATTATTACAAATATATAGTAATTTCTTGAGCAAGCTGGACTGGTAACTACTGAATAATCATGTAGGGCATAAATGAACGAAATTTAGAGAAGTAATATTATAATTATACGGGAATTATAATATTAGGTCATTTTCATCTAGAATGGCTTTATCCAAACGGTTTTCCCAATCATAAGTAGAGCACAGGCTAGCCCTATTGCAAGTCCCTCTCCGCAAGCTAATCCAGCTACTATTACAGCCCTATATTTCTCCCACCATTCCTTGCCGATAAATCTTTGAAAAACAAATTTACTCATAAGTGCCCCTATAAGTAATGGTATAGAATATGCTGGTAATGTGCTTGTTCCTGCTAAAAAGCCAACTAAAGAAAAAGGAATTGAAGTGAACCTAAGTAAGAGTTCACTTGCAATTCCGAGAACCACTATTACCGCAAATGATCCACCGATAATTTGAGGTTGTATAGCTATGTTTCGACCGTACCATGTGCCCAAAGTAAGTGCTTGAATTGGCCACTGAATCATAGTATATGGGTATGTTGAGGAAGGGATTGGACTCATGCTCCAAAAAAAGGAAACGAACAATAGACTAAAAATCGAGTAACACAGAATAGCAATACCATATGCCTTAAAGAAGCTAAGGGGTTTGGTTCCAGTATCATATGCCACTTTTATTGCTTGAGTCCATCCTGCAGATGCAGACGTACCTCCAGCAACAGGATATGAGGATACACCACTAAAAGCAGGATATACAAACCATGCTTGGACGCCTGAGTATCCACTTAAGAGCACTGCTCCTTGCCAAAGATACGGTATGCTTATAGAATATCCAGTCTCTCCTACAGAACGCGCTGCCATCAACGCGTAGATAGGACCTACTACTAAGGACAGTAGTAGTGAAATCCAGATCGGAAAATCTGGAAGCAACACATAAAGAACTAGATTTGAACCTATGGTTCCAAACAGGAAAAGTGCAATAAGGTATTTTAACGGAAGGAGTCCTCTTTTTCTCAATAAGTCTGGATTAGATGATATTCTTATGAGATTTCTAAAGGTTCTAATTAGCGATTGGTGATGTTTAATCAGAGATACTGCTGCAAATGCTATACCAAATCCTATAAAAGGAGATATCCACACATTCAGGTAGGATCTTTCATAGACAAGAGCTAAATTCATTCCCTGCATCCACTCGGATGTCCATAGAGGAAATAGTTGTGCAAGATAGGTACGAGTAATCCAATTGCCAAATAACCAGATCAACACTGAGCCAATGGTTATAGAAGTCACTGTACTTAACGGGATCAAAAAACCTCCAAGGTATGGTAGAAGATCGGTCGAAAGACCAAGTGCAGCTCCTGGTAGGATGCTTTCAATTGCGTATGGTCCCGTTGTAAGATCTAACCATGGAACCGGAATGATACGTTGTACAGATGGAACTACCATTGGTAGAGAGTATACAATAATACCATAGGTTATTCCAATAGTGGCTGTCGCCATAAAAATCCTCAGCTTGTCTGGCCTCCTTTCAGAAAGTGTTGTTATCATCTCATAATCGATGGAAGCCAAAGGAAAGGGTAATTTTTCCTCCTCAATGTACAATTGAGCGCAAATGAATGTTAATGCAATTTCTTGGGTTATAAGGAAAACTACTCCTTGAAGGTAAGTAATTACAACAGGTAAGAGCCACTCAGATGAAAGGAAGGTTCTTTGTCTCCATATATTTGAATTATATGGCGGAGCCCACCAAGAAGGCACTATTTCTGGTAATGGTAACTTTGTAAATGGATCAATAAACATTCTTGTTATTGGTGATGAAAGGAAATATCCTCGAAAAACAAGATCAAGGAATGGGACATTTAGTGCTGCTGTACCTGCCATCATATATATTACATAAAGCTCGTGTTTATTGATTTTTGAGCCAAATGTGCTAGCCAGTTCTGTGAAAAAAATAGCTATAATATAAACAGCAGTACTACCTAGACTTACTCCTGCTACAAGAGACATATACAATGTAATTGGTAACATGAATAGCGAAGCGAAAACTAGGGCGAGTGTTGACCTCCAGGTTATTCCTTCATTTAATTCTGATTCGGTCGAAACTGACAGGTTTTTTTCTGATTTCATTTAGGAGTTTCCTTTTTGGTTGCTTTTGGCATACACTGAGTAGATCGTTTATCCTTCTTTGTCTTTATTCTTTATTTCCATATTGTATATATTGTATGATGATAAGGTAAAATAAAAGATTCATTTATTTTTGATAATCAAATTTGGTGGGAGCGAGGTTCTTTAGGTTGATGGAGTTGCTTAATATATTTTTTAAAATGAAGAGGTCAAAGAGGTAAGATAGCCCGTATGAAATGGAGGCGTACACCAGTTATTATTGATACGTTCGTTAACTTTTACCGCATAAACCGAAATCTACGTGATAAATCATGAACTTGTTGACTCGTAGTCGTGTACTGGTGATTTTCCTAACGTTGTTAACCTTTTTTCCATTAGTATTTGTGAATTGTGAGGCTTCAAAAACGTACGCTCAAATCAAAGAAGGAGGTCTTAATTATGTCGAAATTTTAGAGTCAATAGATATTAGTAAAATTGCCTATCACTGTGAAATTTTGTCGAATTTCGGATCTAGGGTCACAGGATACCAAGGCTCATATCTCAGTGCAGATTATATTCAAAACGTTTTCGACAGTTATGGTCTAAATGTCTCTGTGCAAGAATATGATGTTAATGTTCCTATAGATAAGGGAGCATCGATAATTGTCATTACACCCGAAGGAGGAGAAGAGATAATTCCTGCATATTCGGTATGGCCAAATTTTGTTCAAACATGTCCAATTCCTCCAGAAGGTCTAGACGGGCAACTATTGTACGTTGGTTCAGGAAGTGTCAGTGAGTTCAATGGAATGGACGTGGATAACAATATTGTTTTGATGGATTTCAATAGTGCTGATAATTGGATCAATGCTATGAAATTTGGTGCTAAAGCTGTAATATTCATTGAACCAAACAAAACTGATCTGTTCGAGGCATATGGCAAATTCTCACAAGTACCTGTATACTTTCCCCGCCTATATGTTTCAGAAAAAGATGGAGCTAAGTTACTAAACTTCGTGAAAAAAGGAGCTAAAGTAAATGTCAAATCAAGCATGCAATATAAAAAAGTGACTGCTAAGAACGTAATCGGCATCATTGAAGGATCTGAGGATCCAAATAACGTAATAATTATTGTTTCCCACTACGATACATGGTCAGTTATACCTGCTTTAGCACCAGGTGCTGACGAAGCCACAAGTGTATCAACTTTATTGGAAGTAGCTAGACTCTTCTCAATATACAAACCTAAAAGGACCGTTTGGCTTGTTGCCCTCTCGGGGCATTACCAAGCTCTCGCAGGAGCTCGAGAATTTGTGGAAGAATACTTTTTTAACACGGAAACGTTCTCTGATCAAAAAAAAGTTCTGACGGTTCTTGGGCTAGATTTTTCAACAGACAGTGACATGACGGCTCTTGTGTGCCGGGGGGATTTTTATGGAACCATTACAGGCATTGCGTTATATCGTCAAATTGATAAATATTTGTCATCACGTATCTTCAATGAATATTTACCATTGATTGGTCAGCAGTCAGGCAAGTCATATAATCAGATTCTTTCTGATGGCATTATGTCTGATCCCTCTATGCCTACTAATAACTATATGCTTGATACAGAACCTTTCATTGCCGCACATGGAATTGGAGTAACTTTTCGAACTGCGAATAGTTATAGAAGAAACTGGGGAACGCCACTAAGTACAATAGATAAAATAAATATGGACAATCTAGCTTCGCAAGTAGAAGTGGCAACTTGTATACTTTTTAGTATTATCAATGATAGGGGCTTTGTTGTAGATTGGAGTGAAATAAAACCCGCAAGAATCTACAGATCAACGGTTCAAGGAGGAGTGACTACTGGGTTTTTGACCGTTATTGGTAAAACTTTGAGTTACAATTACACTAAAGGATGGTACAATTTGGTTCCAAATCTTCTAGTAGCAGTTTCTAGAGTTCCGTACTCTGAAAACCGTTTTTCCACAATCATTACTGAGAGCGATGATTTTGGAGAATATAAAGCTGTGGGATTATTATATGGATTTGCAATGGCATCTCCCGCACTGACAGTATATGGAAGCGGCGGTCTCACATATGCACCTTTGAGTAATTTCGCAAAACAAAATCATTACTATATTGAAGCTTTTGGCATCAATTCAACAACGGGCGAATATATTTATGCTCCTGATCATGGTCAGTATGGATCTCAAAGGTTATCCTTTCATGTTCTTCCGAACTCACAACCATCCAGTTCCTTAACTGTGGTCTTTAGAGCAGCAAATATCGTTGTATTAGACCTGCTTAATCCTGAGACCATGAGTGGAATTGCATCGTTAGATCCAAGGTATCCAGATAGACCATGGTATTCCAACTCCTTTGCTGTAAGCCTATATGACTATAATACGCTAAGCGAATTTAGCCATTACAGTTCAATTATCCTACCAGCAAATGGAAGAATTATGCTATTTTTTGTTCCTCCTGGTGTTCGAGTAGCAATCATATATAATTTTGGAGCCTTACAAACACGATTCGGAGTTCTGGTCAATTCTACCATGGAGAACCCAGAAGGGTTCGGGTGTCATGAGGGTAAAATCTATTCTATCATTGACTATAGAGATCTTTATAATTTAGCTTTTAGTCGTTATCAATTCCTTAATATTTCTTATATCAGAGATCCTATAACCGAAATATATCTCGAAAAAATACGTTGCATTCTTGATGAATATGCATTTGCCAATGAAAAAAGATTGTATGATGAAGCAACCGGATATGAACTTAGGTTATGGACATGGTCCGCAAAGGCTTATGCCCAAGTTATGAATTTGATTAATGACATTTCGTATACTGCAGTGCTCATATTTTCATTGCTTATCCCCTTTGCACTCATGATGGAGATCATTATTTTTAGATCATCAGGATTACGTAGACTAACAAACATTTTAGTCTTTTTCATAGTTCCCTTTGCTATTTTCTATTCTTTTCACCCAGGTTTTAGAATAGCAACCAATGCTTACATTGGAACAATAGGGTTAGTCATGCTGACATTTTTCATATTCATCTTTATAATCATAAGAAATGAACTTAGTAAATTAGCCAAAGACGTAGAAAGAAAGCTTGTGGGTTATCATGCTTTTGAAAAAGGTACAATATCAACCGTAACTTTTGCTTTTTCATTAGGGGTAGAAAATTTGAAAAGGCGGAAGCTTAGAACCGTTTTGATTTCGCTTACTGTAACTATCATTACATTCAGTCTGATTTCCTTAACTTCAATATCTTTCATTTATGACATAACATTTTCTCCAACAGGCACGAGCGCAACATACAATGGCATTTTATTAAAAGGTCTTCCAGGTCCAAAATATTATCTTGATTCCACAGTTGCAGATTACATTAAAGCTGTTGTAGGAAAAGAGGCTGTAGTATGCTTAAGGGCATGGTACTACCCTCAAGCTGTAAATAATGTAGTATATGCCAATATCAAAAGCTCATCAAATGAGTATCCTATCAGTGCAGTATTAGGTCTTTCATCTATGGAACCTCTCATACGCTCATTTAACAACTCAGCGTTATCTGAAGGTAAATGGATTGATGATGACTATGCTGAAAGTTGTATACTTCCGAAATCAGCTAGTGATGCACTAGGTGTAAAAGTTGGAGATAAAATAGACTTTCAAGGAATAGAACTGTCAGTTATTGGAATAATTGATGAAAGAATACTAGACACAATCCATGACCTTGATGGACAAGGTATAATTCCGTTTGATCCGGGTCGTATAAAAGACGTGAGTTTTCAAAGCTTTTATCCGTCTGATGAATTCATACCGTTACCATCCCGATTAGTATTGATCGTTCCATACAATTTCGTTTTAAAAATAGGTGGAAAAGTAACCTCCGTTGTGGCGACATCTGTAAATTCCGAGATTGACTTAATGAAACTTTCAAAAGAAATTTTCCAAAATTTGAATCTTTTTGTTTATGTTGGCTTAAAAGGCAATACATACTATGTTTACATGTCTTCGGTTGCTCAGATCCAAGGATTAGTCTATTATGTAATTCCTTTGTTTCTTGGTAGCTTTTCAATTCTCAATTGCATGTTAGGAGCTATAAATGAACGATTGAGGGAAATCACAACTTATAGCGCTCTAGGTCTTTCTCCAAAGGGAATTATTATTTTCTTTTTTGCAGAGGCTCTCTCTTACTCGGTAATTGGTGGCGTTATTGGATACATGAGTGGAATAATTATGAATTCGTTTCTAACAAACTTGATGCCTAAAGATTTCATTCTAAACTACTCATCTACCTCATCGTTGATTGCGGTGTGTTGCGCTTTTGCATCGCCATTATTATCAACAATATATCCTGCCATCATTTCGTCTAGATTAATAACGCCACTTATGGAACGTAAGTGGAAAATCACAACTAAGCCCTCTGGAAATGTTTGGACAATACCTCTACCGTTTGCCATTTCTAATTTTGAAGAAGTACAAGGAATTCTATTGTTTATGAAGGAATATTTTGAAGCTCATACCATTGAAAGTACAGAGAATTTCATAGTAAGGAGTATTAAATTGGAAAGACTTAGGCTTGTTACACAGTCTTCTTTAAGACCCTTCGAAATGGGTGTTCTACAAAACGTAGAACTGGTAGCAAGATATTCAAAGAACACTAAAAATTATGATTTTGTAATGAATATTGAGCAAATAGGTGGCGTTCGAGAAGTTTGGATTCGTTCAGTCTACAAATTTGTGGATGCTGTCCGAAAACAATTGTTAGTATGGAGATCTCTAAAGCCATCTGAAAAGGAGAGATATATAGGCGGGTTTTTATCGTAGTCAATCATTCTCGTTTCCCGAAATTATTTCACTAGTCATCGTAGAGGATACATGCTTAAGCTAAATGACCGTAAGGTGCGTTGGATTGTGCAGCAGAAAGTAGGGGGACGGGGTGCTGGCGAG
>Ga0272448_1003404_pt1 | contig 18991 bp, 18 predicted proteins | sample YNPCB0191_FD_202220 | JGI IMG/M metagenome (GOLD analysis project Ga0272448, IMG submission 202220) | Hot spring sediment microbial communities from Yellowstone National Park, WY, United States - YNP-CB-019-1 | ecosystem: Environmental > Aquatic > Thermal springs > Hot (42-90C) > Sediment... | reverse complement strand
ACTAACACACACAAATTGCAGTGGAAAATGGGGCGAATGGCTTCATGTTTTCAGTTAGCGATACAACGCTTTCAATTTTGAAGATTTTAAATGAAAATGAGGTTGTTGAGCATTTGGATCTTTATGGTATTGTGCCTTACGCTTATGAGTATGTTAGGATGGCGTCTCAAAAGGGCGGTGTGCCAGGATTAGCCAAAACAATCGCCAAGGAAATCCTTTTCTCTGGAAATTTTGGGGCTGTAGCTTCGGGACTAAATGGTGTTGTGAGGGCGAAGCCTATTCCGCTTATGAAAGCGTATTTGACTTATGAAATTTATAGGGTTAGGCGTTCCGCTGGTGAAAAGGCTGAGCTTGAATCCGTTTTGCTACATCAGCTTATAACTGATTTATGCCTTGGCCTGGGCTTGGACTGGGTTTTTAAGTTCTATACAGAATTTTTGTTGAAGAGGGGGATAACTCCTGGCTTCAACACTGGTAACTTCGCCCTGTTGGTTAAGAAGCTTAAGGAGTGGGACATAAACTTGGAAGACGTTGTGATAGCTGCACCGTTTAATAAAGTTGGTTTTCAAATGGTTCCTTCAAAAGTGGAATGCGAAAAGGCTTTGGCGAGTTTGCCGAAACCCAATGTTTTGGCTATAAGTATTCTGGCGGCTGGCTACCTAAAGCCTGAAGAGGCTGCGGACTACATAGTGGGTTTGCCAAACATAAAAGGCGTTGCCGTAGGGGTCTCAAAAGAGAAGCATGCTATTGAAACTTTCAAGTTGTTGAGAGAGGCTTTCATAAAAGTTTGATTTCGTTTGGGCTTTTTAAAGGGTTCTTACCGTAAAATGTGAGACATTAAGATTTATTAGGCTGCTGCAACGGGTAAGCTTGTGGGAAATTATGAGCAAAGATAAATACAGTACTAAAGTGCCGGGGTGGCTGAGGATTTAAGCGGCGGCCTGCAGAGCCGCTTACGTCGGTGCGAATCCGACCCCCGGCTCCATTATGTTAAGAGGTGCCTAGTTTTGGTTTCTGAGCGAGGCTTGGAATGGCTTAGAAAGAAGGTTGAAAGTATGCGTTCGTTTGGTGGTTCGCTTCTTGGGTATGTAGGCTTGCCTGTAGAGGCTAGGGGCGGTAATGTTGTGAAGTTGGACTCTAATGAAAACTTTTTTGTAGATGCGGATTTTTTGAGGCAGGTTTTTGCAGAAGTGTTGAAAGATGTTGATTTGAGGCTTTATGATCCTGGTGTTATGGCTGAGCTTAGGGAGGCTTTGGGCAAGTATGTTGGTGTTTCTGGCGGGTGTGTTTGCGTTGGGAGCGGCGCTGAACATTTGATTGATTTTGTTGCTCAGTCCTTTTTGGGTGCGGGTGATAATGTTGTTTGTGTTGTGCCGAGCTTTTTTATGTATGGGAAGAGGGTCTCGCTTTGCGGAGCTAGTGTTGTTGATGTTCCTCTTAGGGAGGATTTGTCTCTTGATGTTGATAAGGTTTTGGCTGAATGTAATGATCGGACCAAGCTTGTTTTTGTTTGTTCGCCTAATAATCCCACTGGAAATGAGTTTGGCTGGGATGAGGTTGAGGCTTTGGCTGATGGGTGCTCTACCCTCATAGTTGTGGATGAAGCCTATGCAGAGTTTGGCGATGGCTCGGTGTGTTCTAGGGCTGTTGATAAGGAGAATGTGGTTGTTGTGCGTACGTTTTCTAAGGCTTTTGGTTTGGCTGGGCTGCGTTTTGGCTATTTGGTTGCTAATGAGGGGTTGGCTTCTGGGCTTTCTGAGGTGGTTCCGTACACTGTTGGCACTGTTGTGGCGCGGTTTGTTGAAAGGCTGTTGAATAGGCGTGACGTGGTGGATGGCTGGGTTAGCAGAGTTAAAGAAGAACGTGAGAAGCTTATAATGGGGTTGCGTTCCATCGGCGGCGTTAAGGTTTTTGATTCTAAGGCGAACTTTGTCACTTTTAGGCCTAATATGGATGCCGACCACGTTTACAAGGGGCTTCTTGAGAGGGGCATTGTTGTTAAGAATCTTGGCAGTTTACCAGTCATTGGGCATTGCTTGAGGGTTACTGTTGGGCTTCCGGAGATGAATGAGGTTTTTCTGAACTGTTTGCGTGAGGTTTTGGGCTGTTAGAGTATTTTGATTTTGTGGTTGAAGGGTTATGGTTGGTGTTGAGGATTTTGATGTTAAGAGGGCTAATATTAGGCATCATGATGTTGAGGCTGAAATTTTTGAGAGGGTTCATCCTGAAGGTTCAAGCATTTATGAAAGGGCTAAGGTTTCAAAAAGCATAGCCTACATCGTCCAGAACTGTGGGGCTAAGGATTTATGCATTGATGTGGGCTGCGGGACAGGTTTTGTCACGGGTTTTGAGTTGCCCCATTATAGAATGGTTGTGGCTGCAGATATTTCAAGGAAAATGTTGGAAGTGGCCAGGAAAAGGCTTAGTCGTTGGGAGTCTTTGAACCTTGTGGTTTGCGACGCTGAGTTTTTACCCTTCAAAGATGGGGTTGCAGATTTGGTTTCTGTCTCCTCAGTTTTGCATAATCTTCCAAGGCCTTTCAGTTCTCTAAAAGAGGTTTCACACGTATTGAAACGGGACGGCTTTGTCTATGTTACCCGGGAGCCCAGCTATCAGAGGTTTAGGCGTTTCTTCGACTTTTTCGATGGTTTCGTTGTGCAGAAAATTCTGCGGATCGCACGCTTTTTGCGTTTTAAACGTTTTATGGGCAGAAATGTTGATCTTAACACTTGCCTGGATGGTTTGGACTATGCGAAGGTTGATGTTCATTATCCAACGGGCTTCCACACGGTTCAGCTTTCACAGGCTTTCGCTATGCTTGGCTTTAAGGTGGTTTATGCGTATTCACATCATTGGATTTATCCTGACTCGAATAGGGGTTGGCTTCAGATAATATTAACTAAAAGCAATTTTTTGGTTGAGAGGCTTCCGCTTTCAAATAGGCTTGGTAGATATGTGAGTGTTATCGCGGAGAAAACAGCTTAGCTCTATGAGCTGGTGAGTGTTTTGGGCGTTAAGGAACATCTCGGCGTGAATGGGGCGAACCATTTAACCCTTCGTGGGGTGGATTTAGTTAGCCTCTGCGAGAAGTTTGGCACTCCGCTTTTTGCTTTCGATGAAGCCAGCCTCGTTGAGAATTTTGAAAGGTTTAAGAAAGCCTTTGAAAGCGTCTACCCAAAGGTTATGGTTTGCTATTCCGTTAAAACTAATAATAATTTGGCTGTTTGCAAAATTCTTTGTGAAAGGGGCGCATATGCTGAGGTTTCTTCAGGCTTGGATCTGCACATAGCCTTAAAAGCGGGTTTTAGCGGCGAACACATCATTTTTGACGGTCCATTTAAGCCTGTTGAGGTTTTGGAAAAAGCCGTTAAAAGTGGTGTTTTGCTCATTAATTGCGAGTCTTTTGTTGAGTTGGAGAGGCTTAAAATTGTGGCTGAAAGGCTTGGCGTTAAGCAACCCGTTGGGCTGAGGGTTAATCCTTTTAAGCCGCCAAGCTTTTTTAGGAGTTTGCATCCGAAAACCCTTTTGGAAGAGGCTGCCTTCTGTTTTGCGGGTTGCAGGTTTGGCTTCTCATTGGGCGAGATCCATGAAGCATTTAAACGTTTAAAGGATCTTAAACATTTGCGTCTTGAACGTCTTATGACGCATCCTTATCATAGGGCTGTTGATGTGCTTATGCCGCTCTTCAGAGAAGCTGTAGAAAATTTCGGTTTCGAAATTAAGTATCTTAACATTGGCGGGGGTTTTGACCCTGGCACTAGCGGCTCGACAGGCGACCTTTTATTGGCGTTGGATCATGTTAAGAGGCGGATAGGGCTGAAATCCTCTTTGGATAGGAGAAAGCCTGTTAAAAACATTGAGGATGTTGCCCAGGCTATTGTTGAGAATGTTAAGCATCAATTAGGCAGCTTGCCAATGCCCGCTTTGATGGCTGAGCCTGGAAGGTTTATCACCGGGCCTTCTGCACTGCTGCTTTTAAGGGTGGACCATGTTAAATTGGCTGGCGGATATAAGTGGGTTATGGTGGATGGCGGCACAAACCTTGTTCCAAGCTTTTATGATAGACGGGAAATTCTTATGGCTAATGACGGTTATGCTGATGCTGAAGAAATGGTTAATGTCGTTGGTCCTCTGCTATATCCCAAAGATTTTGTGGCAATTAAGGCGACGATTCCTAAAGTAGAACAAGGTGACATTATAGCTGTTCTGGATTGCGGGGCTTATACGCTTTCAAGTTCGACGCAGTTTCTATACCCTAGACCTGCTGCTGTCCTTGTTAATTCAGATGGTGAAGTAAAAGTTATTCGTGAAAGAGAAACCTTTGATGATGTTATAGGAAAAGATCGACTTATTTGAAGTTTCGCTTTTTTTACTTTATGATTATCAGCTGGTTTAAAATTTGCTACAGACTAAGGGTTTTTTAGGGGGAGCCTCAATTCGTTTCAAAATTAAACCTTCGACCCGGAGAAATTGTTGAAGTTAAAGATGAAAATGAAATATTCTTAACTTTGGATGAGCATGGTGCCTATGAAGGTTTAGCGTTTACGTCGGAGATGCGAAAGTATTGTGGCAAAAGGTTCAAGGTTCTTAGACGGGTTAACAAGTTGTTGGTTGAGTCAATTCCAGGAGGACTTCGTAGCATTAAAGATGCTGTAATACTTGAGGGAGTTGTTTGTACTGGGGAGATTCATGGAGGATGTGGAAAAGCTTGCCCCCTCCTATGGAAGGAAGCATGGTTGAAGCGTGTAAATTCTAAAAGTGAAGCATTCATTGAAGCCGTTTAATAATAATGGTGTTTATGATTTTGCTGGAAAATTGCCTAGTTGCCAAGAAATAAGCCTAATTAAGGCTACAAGTCCACTTGGAGTTTGGGATTTTAGGCACTACTTGTGGGAAATAAGTTCTGAAGCCAACCCTGGTATGGACTATTTGAAAAAAGCTGTTGAGTGGCTAAAATTCAGAGTAACCCTTCACATGAGACATGGTAAATTTAAAGTGAAAGGAAAAAGAAAAACGATACCCGTTGAGGTTTTAGGTTTAAGGCCTAGGGAAATTGTTGAAGTTAAGAGTAGGGAGGAAATTCTTGAAACTCTTGATTTTAAGGGGACAAATCGCGTGTTACAGTTTATGCCTGAAATGTTTAAGTATTGTGGTAAACGGTTTAGAGTTTTAAAACGTGTTGACAGGATGGTTGTTGCCGCTTCTGGTAAAATGCGACCTATACCAAATACGGTTATTTTAGAGGGAGTTTACTGCGACGGGAAAGCGCATGGGGGATGCCAGAGAATGTGCTCTTGTTTGTGAAGGGAAATATGGCTAAGAAGGGTGAACGATGCCTAAGTTACGTGTGATTGAGGATTCCGAGGAGTTTGAAAGTTTAAGAGAGGTTTGGAATGAAGTTTTGCAAAAGTCTTTAGATAACGATGTTTTTTCGACATGGGAGTGGCTTTGGTGCTGGTGGAAACATTTTGGCAAAGGTAGAAAATTGAGGGTGCTTATTGCTGAGGAAAACGGTGAAATTACTGGTGTCGCTCCTTTTATGCATTCAAAATACAATCTTTTACATTTTGGAAGATTAAGCAGAATTGAGTTTATGGGGTTTCCTCACGCCGATTACAACAATTTCATCTTGCTTAAAAGGGATTTAAATTGTCTAAAATTTTTCCTAAAAGGCCTTGAAGAGTTTTCTGACTGGGATTTGCTGGACTTAAGAGACGTTCGGGATGACGGCTTTTCTGGTCAAGCACTGCAAGTTCTTGCACACAGCCGATCTAAGGATCAACGGTTAAAGGTGACCGATGGTACGCTATGTCCACATATAGTCTTACCGAATTCCGTTGAAGGTTTTGTTAAAGGTTTAGGCCAAAACATGCGAGAACAATTAAAAAAGAAGTTTCGACGGTTATGCCGAAACTTTAAGGTTGATTTTAAAACGCACCGCGATTTCAGCACGGTAGATGATGCTATGGAAGCCTTCTTTAGGCTTCATCAGGAGCGATGGAAATCAAAGGGTGAGAAAGGGGCCTTTGAAGATGAGAATTTTAGAAATTTTCATCTTGATGTTGCTCGGCTATTCAACAGTAAAGGGTGGCTTAACCTACATTTTTTAACAGTTAATGATGCTCCCGCCGCCGCTGATTATAGTTTTGAATATAACGGGAAAGTGTACTCGTATCTCACGGGTTTTGACCCTCAATTCAGCGAGTACAGCATCATGAATCTTTTACGTTGGCATATGATTGAAGAAAGTATAAGAAAAGGGTTGAAGGAGTTTGATTTGACCAGGGATTTTGAACCGTATAAAGCTGATTGGGCTAATAGTGTTAGAAAAAACATTGTTGTAAGACTTGTTTGTAAGGGCTTGTCTGCTCGAGTATATTGCTGGGCTTTAGAAAATAATGTTTCGTGTTGGCTTTCCCGCAAGCTCGGTGCCAGTTTAACTAGAAGTGAATAGGCATGCCAGAATACAGCATAGTTTCTAACCTTTCTCGTGAATTATGGAATTCCTTTCTAGAAAAGCGCACTGTCGGGAATTTTGAACAATGTTTTGAATATGGCGAAATATCAGAAAAAGCTTTTCCGAGAACTAATGTTGTCAGATTGGCTTGTATGCGTGGAGGAGAAGTTGCTGGTATTCTTCAGGGCACATATTCAAAATATTTTGGTTTTGGTATGACGTTAGGGGTGATGCGTGGGCCTCTTGTAGATCTAAAAGATGAAATGTTTACACAGGCTGTTGAAACTTTTTTAAAAGCGCTCGAAGATTATGCCAAGAGAAATCGTATTATCGAGGGGCGTATTTTGGTTCCTCAAGCTTGGGGTGTTGATAAAATATTCTCTTCTATGGGTTATTCGCTTATTGGCATGTTGAATGAGTATGTTGTCAATCTGGAGAATGGCGTTGACACGCTTTGGAAGAGCATTTCTCATAATAAGAGGCGGAATATCAAGAAGGCTTTAAGCCAAAGTGTGGAAGTTTTTGAGTCTCGGGAGAGGGAGGATCTCTTAACATTTTATTCTATGCTTAGGGCGGCTGAAGAACGGGCTGGTTTCAGCAGCTACCCTCTATCATGGTTTGAGGCTGTTTGGGACATTTACCCAGCAGACCTTTCAAAAGTTTTTTTGGCTAAATGGAATGGAAAGGCTGTTTCTGGAGTTTTCACAGTTATGCATGGAAAAACTGTTTTTGCTTTGGCGGCTGGCTCTTTTAGTGAGAGATGGAAGGTTAGGCCTAATGATGTTATGCATTGGAAGGTTATGGAGTGGGCATGTCAGAAAGGCTACTTCAGATATCATATGGGTCTTGTTCATGAACCCCCGCCGACCGAAGGATCAAGTTCATGGGGAATTTGGAGATGGAAAAGGGAGTGGAATGGAAACCTGGAAAAGCTTCAAATTTTCCACAAATTTTTCAAGCCGAAATATAAGCTTGTACTCGGGGCTAAGAGGCTTGCAGAAAAGGGCTACAACTTCTTTAGATCCTTATGATTTTGCATTTAAGATTCATAAACGTTTTATAAAGAATTTAGCAATTTTACGGTACTAGCTATATGATGGCTTAAAGCTGGAATAAACTTTGAAGGGCAGAGTTGTCGTTTTCGCTCCTCACCCTGACGATGAAACTTTGGGTTGCGGTGGCACAATAGCCAAAAAATTAGCTGAAGGCTATGAGGTCATTATTGTTGTTATGACGGATGGAAGATTTTTGCTACTAAAAAGTTCCGGTATAGATGATGAGCCCTCACCCGAACAAGTTAAGGAGATTAGACGAGGGGAGGTTTTAAGGGCTACGAAAATTTTGGGCGTGCCGGAGGAAAATGTGATTTTTCTGGATTTTGTTGATGGGACGCTTGATGAACATGAGGAGGCAGCGGAAGAAAAAGTTGCTGAAATATTGGAGAAGTATGCGCCGTCAGAAGTTTATTTCCCCTTTGAGCGAGACGCTCATCCAGATCATCAAGCGACAAACCGCATTGTAAGAAGGGCTTTTAAAAAGCTTGCTATGAAGCCGATGATGTACCGTTATACTATTATGCATAAGGCTGCCCGTTTCGGCCCGCTCACGGAGTTTCTTGCCAGCATTTTTAGGCGCGATAGAATTTACGTTGACGTTTCAGAGTTTCTCCCACTGAAAAAAGAGGCTGTTAAAGAATTTAAAAGCGAGTTAACGACGATTTCACCCAAGCAAAGCAAGCCCAACACTAAAGACTTTAGGAAATTCCTGAAAAATAGAGAAACATTTTATATTGTAAAATGAAAGGATTTAAATGCTGAAAATCATATTTTTGAGTTCCTTATCCATTTTCTTGATAACTTATTTGGCGTACTTTCTCTACTTAAGTAAATACGTCTATAAGCCTTGGAATATTCAAGTGGATGAAAAGTTTGAGCCTGAAATTTCGATTTTGATCCCTATTCACAATGAGGAAGCAAATATTGAATCTAAGTTGGAAAACGTTGGAAATGTTTTGTACTCTAAAGAGAAAATAGAGATAATTGTTGCTGATGATGCGTCGGACGATAATTCCGTGAACAAGATCAAAGATTTTATGGAGAGACATCCCAGTTTAAGCATTAAATTAGTGAGGCAGGATCCGAGGGCTGGGAAGTCTGCCGCCTTAAATAGGGCTTTACAAGCATCCACTAAGCCTATTGTAATTGTTTCTGATGCGGATACGAAGTGGCCTCCGGATATTTTGCGGAAAGCAATGCCCTATTTGGCTGAGCCGGGTGTGGGTGCCGTTACTGGAAGAAGCGTAAACGTGAATGTTGGCGAGTCTTGGGTGACTAGGGCTGAGGAATCATACTTGCAGATTGCTAATTTTGTTAGGCTTGGCGAATCGAAGATTCATTCAACCATTAGATTTGAAGGAGGCTTCTGTGCCTATAAGCGGAATGCCTTCGACCATTTTGACTGCGAAACGGGTTCTGATGATTCTGGAACAGCTTTGGAGGTTGTTTTTAGAGGCTTTAGAACCATTTTAGCTCCTGAAATAGTATTTTATACAAGTTTTCCGACAAGTTTCTTTGCAAAGTTTAAAGTTAAGGTTAGGCGGGCTAATCAGTTGATCAGTTTGTGGGTTAAATGTTTAAAACTCCTTTTTAAAGGAAGGCTTTCTCTTCCGAAAAGGATAGCCATAGCTGAAATAGCCCTCTTCATTTTTAACCCCATAATTTTCTTAATATTGATGGCTAGCGGTATAGCCTTAATATTTACGAGTCCGTTTTCTCCGCTTAGTTTAGCGATTATTTTTTCGGTTTTGGGTTTGTTGGTTCTGGCTAGGCGAATATTTATCGAACTTTTCATTAACAATATTATTTTGGCGGCTGGCTTGGTAACTTTTCTGTTTGGGCGACGTTACATTGCTTGGGGAAAGTGAATTAACAAAAATTTGGTGTTTTTGATGAGCTTAGTTGGATTGGTTGAATGCAAAACGCGGGATGTCGATTCGATTAAAAGGGCGGCTAGAGAGGCCTTGAAGCTGATTGATCACTCGCTCCACAAAGTGGAAAAAATTGTTATCAAGCCGAACATGTGTTATTATTGGGATTGGTCTACTGGCCAGACCACAGACCCCCTTTTTGTTGCTGCTTTGATAAGCTTGTTTCGCGAGGAGATTTCTCCAGATGTTAAGATTTCTATTGTGGAGTCTGATGCCTCTGCCATGAAGTGTAAATATGCATTTAAATATTTGGGTTATGAGAAGCTTGCAAAAGACTGTAATGTGGACTTGGTTAATCTTTCCACAGTTGAGGCGGAAAAGGCTGCGGTGAGAGTGGCGGATGAAGTTTTCGAGTTTATGATTCCAAAAATTATTAGGGAGGCTGATTTGTGTGTTAATGCTCCGAAGATGAAGTATATGAGTTTCACGAAGATTTCTGCTGCTTTGAAAAACATTTATGGGTGTAATCCTTACCCAAAAAAGTTTGAGTATCACTCTAAGCTGGATAAGGTTATTGTTGCGTTGAATAAGGTTATGCCGTTTGATCTTCACGTGTTGGATGGTTTGACTGTTTGTGGCTCCAAAACATTGAGGTTAGGGCTTGTGATGGCAAGCCAAGATCCTGTGGCAATCGATGCTGTAGCTGCAAAAATTATGGGTGTAAACCCAAAATCAGTGGCGCATTTAATGTTGGCGGAGAAAGAAGGCTTAGGAAAAACATCATTTGTTATTAAAGGGTTTGATGTCGACTATTTTAGGAAAAGATTTCCTAAGCGAAGTCTTTCTGAAAAGGTGATAACGTTAGGTTACACGGTTGCTTGTAAATTGGGTTTAGATAAACGCCTAGTCTGATGTCGTGATAGAAAATGGAAAAAATTAACCTAGGAGTGATCGGTCTCGGATTTATAGGTAAGGTTCATTTAAGGAATTGTTTAAATTTAAAATCCGTAAGGGTGGTTGCTGCTGCTGCAGACTCGTCAAAGAAAGCTTTAAACTATGCCAGGAATTTCGGGGTTAAACAATTATTTACCGACTATAACGAACTTCTAAAACTTAAAGATTTAGACGCTGTAATAATTGCACTTCCAACACATCTTCACGCAGAATGTGCTATAAAAGCCATGGAAGAAGGCAAACATGTTTTTCTGGAAAAGCCGATTGCAAGGAATATAGAGGAAGGCCAAAAAATTGTTTCGGTTGCAAAGAAAAACGGGGTCAAATTTATGGTGGGTTATCCCTTGAGGTTTGCTCCTGAATTTGTGAATCTGAAAAGTCAGATAGAGAGTGGTATTTTAGGTGATATACAATTGGCCTATGGAGTTAATATTGCTGCAGGTCCCTTTTTCCATAGGGTAGAAAGCACTATGCCACATCCGGTGCCTGAGTGGTGGCTAAACAAAGAGTTGACCGGCGGGGGTGTCCTTGTTGATTTAGGTTGTCATATGATAAACTTGTTGCGCTGGTATTTTGGGGAAGTTACTGATGTTAAAGCTCGTTTGGGCTATCGGTTTAATTTCGATTTTGAAGATTATGCAACTTGCATTATGAACTTTGAATTTGGGGCGTCGACTGTTGTGAATGTTGGATGGTTTTCGCAAAACACTGTGGTAGGCGTTGAACTATTTGGGACGATGTCCCATGCAAGGGCTTATTTTTCCTCTTCAAGCAAAGTGGTTATTGCAATTAAGCTAATCATGGGTAAAACACCGAAATTTTTCATTCCTTATCTAAATGAGATTTCGCATTTTGTTAACTATGTGAAAAATGATGGTGATAGTGAAAATCGACTTTCAGGTCAAGACGCATTAAGAGACTTGGAAGTAATTGCCAAAGCATACAAAAATCAAATCAAATGAAACTTCTTTGTCTATACAAATTTAGTTTCCGGAAACTTATCGGCAAAATGTAGGTAAAGTAATCCATGTGAATACATAGAATAATTTAAGTTGTGATGATTTTGATAAGACCAAAAGTCACGATAGGAGTTTGTGTGAGAAATTGCCAAGATACTATAATTATGACTATCGAGAGTGTTATGGCTCAGGATTACCCTCACAAGCTTATGGAGGTAATTTTCGTAGACGATGGAAGCGAGGATAACACCCTTTCGATAATAAAGGAATACGCTTCTAAAATAGACATGAAGGTGAAGATTTTCCACCACGAATGGAAAGGGTTGGGATATTCAAGAAATGTTGTCGTCCAAAACGCTTCCGGGAAATACATTGTTTGGGTTGACGGGGATATTGTACTTTCAAAGGATTATGTCAGAAAGCAAGTAGAATATATGGAAAAACATCCAAATGTAGGGATAACTCAAGGGAAATGTTGGCTATTCCTTTTTAAAAATGAAACTCTTATCCCGTTTTTAGAGCAAGTCAGTTTTCTAGCTTATGACATAATAAATTATGGAAAAGCTTCCGAAAAGTTACCAGGAACAGCGGGTTCCACGTATCGCTATGAGGCTTTAATTGATGTAGGTGGTTTTGATGATTCTATAAAGGGCGCAGGTGAGGATATGGATGTCGCATATAGGATTAGAAAAAAGGGTTGGCAGATTCATCTTGCAACAGATGGCGTTTTTTATGCAAAACGTAAGGAAACATGGAGTTCCCTTTGGAGACAATACTTTTGGCATGGTTATGGGTTTTACCATGTTTCACAGAAGAATAAAGGAATTTTTAAACCTCAATTTATGCTGCCATTAGTTTCATTTTTATCAGGACTGAAATGTGCATGTGTTTCATTTAAAGTAACTTATAAATTAAGAGTTTTTTTCTTACCCATTTTCTTCGTTTTTAAGACATGCGCTTGGTGGGCAGGATTTATGGCAAGTTACACGACGAATTCCCATAAACATGTTTTAAGATGGTAACATATTGAGGTGTTATTATGGAAAATGATGTTAAAGTAACCATTGGAATTTGTGTGAAAAATTCCGAGCTAACTATTGAAAAGGCATTAGATAGTGTTTTGTCTCAACGCTACCCTCACTCTATGATGGAAATAATAGTGGTAGATGGTTGTAGTAAGGATAAAACATTATCCATTATTAAAAGTAAGCTCGCAAATAGCGATATAAAGTATAGAATTTTCAGAGAAAACATAGGACTTGGAATGGCCAGGCAAATCGTCGCTGAAAACGCTTCCGGGAAATACATTGTTTGGGTTGACGGGGATATTGTACTTTCAAAGGATTATGTCAGAAAGCAAGTAGAATATATGGAAAAACATCCAAATGTTGCAGTTGCCGAGGGAAAATATGGAATATGCAGTGAAAATAATTTGGCTGCATCTTTAGAAAATATGGTGGCGGTTGCTCATTCACAGCCAAACATATCAAATATTGGTTGGGTGGCTGCAACTGAAGGAGCTATTTGGCGCATCGAGGCAATTAGACAAATTGGTGGTTTTGAGATTAAGATAAAAGGCGCTGCAGAAGACATAGAAGCTACGTATAGAATGAAAGTTGCTGGATGGAGTCTTGTTAAAAACAACGAGGCAATTTTTCAAGAAATTCCTCGACAGACATGGAGATCTATTTGGGAACAGTATTTTTGGTATGGGTATGGGGCACATTACATAAATCATAAGAATAAGGGTATAGTAATCTTATATAAAATGACACCATTAGCAGGTATTCTTGCAGGAGTTTTATATTCTTTCGATGCATATAAATTGTTACGGCGAAAAACAGCATTTTTGTTACCCTTCCATTACTTGTTTAAAAGAATAGCCTGGTGTTTTGGCTTTGCTAAGGCTCATTTAGATGGGTATGGCCATTAGTGTTCAATTCTTGAATGGTGTAAAGTCGATGAAAATATTAATGGTGACTCCTTTTTACCATCCTATTATTGGTGGAACTGAAAGTCAAATAGAAAACCTGGCTATAAACCTTAATAAGATGGGAATTTCCACCGATGTTATGACATTTAACGTTGACCAATCATGGAAGCCATGGTCTATTAGCCATATTCGTAAAGGTAAAATAGAAAAAATTAACGGGATAAACGTTATAAAAATCCCTGCGTTAACTTTTTTGCCAACTCGAATACTGTTTGGTGTAAACTTTATTCCAGGAAAGTTTTTGGATAAACTTAGGGACTATGATATTATACATTTTCACAATGATGTAGATTTAAGTTTTCCATTATTTTCGCATTTTGTTGATAAACCTAAAGTATTTCACTGTCATTGTTTACACTTAACCTATGGTCAGTATATGAAGAATCCCCTAGATAAATGTATACTTAAAAAAATAGCTAATGTGTTTGTTGTTCAATCAAATTATTTTCTTAAGTTACTTGTTAATTTAGGTATACCCAAATCAAAAATCAAAATAGTGCTTAATGGAATAGATGTGGAAAAGTTTAAGCCTTCAAGCGATCTAAAAATTGAAAATCTAATATTGTTTGTAGGAAGACTTGATCCAAAAAAAGGGCTACCTGTTTTACTCAAAGCATTAGAATATTTAAGGACAAAAGTTCATTTAATAATTATAGGTCCACCATCGCGTCCTTGGTTTTTTAAATATTGCTTAAGCTTGATTGATAAAGTTAGCAAGAACACCATTCATAAAGTAACCTACTTAGGTACGTGTAGCCAAGAAAAGTTGATAAAATGGTACCAAAAAGCCTCCGTCCTTGTATGTCCATCCCTTAGCGAATTATTTCCAATGGTAATCTTAGAAGCTCTTTCATGCGCAACTCCTGTTATAGCCACTAATGTTGGAGCTATCCCAGAAATTGTTAAGAACTATGAAAATGGAATTTTAGTCCCGCCACGTAATGCCATGAGGCTATCTGAAGCCATACAATACTTATTGGATAACAGAAAAATCCGACTGAAATTTGGCGAAGATGGGCGAAAGTTTGTGTTTAAAAATTTTTCTTCTAAGGTAGTGACTGAGAAACTTGTCGAGATTTATATGGATTTGTTAAAAGTTCAATTTGCTTAAATATATGCCAAGGGATCATGTAAAGAATGAACTTAAAATAATTTTTTACCGAGAAAGTGCTGACTTTAGAATTTGTCCTGCTTGATTTGGCTCGTAATTTGGATTACCTGTCAGGTGAGCATAAGTCCCAGCCGGCCACCACCAAAAACCAATAAAGTTCATCTCCCAGTCTTTGAATAATTGCAATGCGTTTTGGTAAAATTGAAGTTCATGCTGTAACTCTTCTCCTGTCGACCACATATTGGGTCCTATCTCTCCAACAATTAAAGGTTTGTTAAGATTGAACAATACATATTCAACTAAAGTATATTGAAAACCTTTCTTGAGGTCGTCATATTCCCAAACATCAACTCTTGTTCCATTGACAAATTTATGAAGCCCTCCTCGGTAATTGTGAAACTCATACACAAGATTGCCCAAAGAGTCGTTTAGTGGGTAAGCTTCAATCCACCACAAAGTATCACCATAAGGTGATGGTGAATTTGTCGGCGCTTGCCCATAATCCATGTTATACAATATTCCGTCGCTTTGAACGATTATAAGATTAGTAGCGCCTGTTTCTCGGATAGCATTTATGCAACTTTGAACAGTAGTGAACCATTCAGCCCTTACTGTTTCGTTTGGAGGCTCTGGTTCATTCCATAAAGAAAAGATAATGTTAGGATAACCTTTCAGTTCGTTAGCGATGTTACTCCAAAGGTTGACGAATGCTGTTGCGTTTGGAATCGCTGTGGTTGGATAAGGAAGATTTTGTTGAGGAGCTCCGTAATCCGCACGCCAGAAGGTGTAAATCAAATACATTCCACGTTCCGCAAGAAGTACAGCCAGCTGTTTTACTACTTCTCTGTGACCGCCTGTGTTGTTAATCCAAAACTCTGCACAAGAATAGCATCGAACAGTGTTCATTCCCCAAGACTTCATGGCGTCAAGGTTCGCTGCTACAATAGTCGGGTCAAACGTACTCCACACTATTGAACCACTTGGAGTTTGCCAATCACCATAGGGCGAACCCTCAAAACCATGTTTATTGATACCACGAAGATAAACGATTTGTCCAAGGCTGTTTTTGATATACCTTCCTTCAACATGTAAAGGTAAAATAGGTAATACTGTGCCTGAGTTTCTTATGGTTACATTGTTAGACAGCAATGCGGTTACAGGGAAAAAGCTTCCGGTAAGCATAACTAATATGATGAACAATACGTAGAGTTTTGTGTTCTGCATCTGATTGGTAACCTCTGTTTAATGATCATTATTTTAGAGTAAACCGCTTTATGTTCTATTACATATATTTCTTAAATATTAATAAACCTTACGCTCGACAAATTCAACATCTTTCTCTGAAATTCAAAAATACAACCTTAAATTGGAGGAAAAAAATGAGGTTTATTAGATGAACTTCACATACTTCAGGCAGAAGCCGATGGATTTTCTAGTGATTATAATATTCTTGGAGTCTATGATCTATCTTACCGTGTTCGTAGATGTTCCTATTGCCAGGCAAGTTTTGGGATTTGTCTATTTCACTTTTCTTCCCGGATTCATTATTCTTAAACTGCTGAAGTTGGACGAGATTGACCGAGTGGAGACCTTTCTCTTTTCCGTAGGGCTTAGTGTTGCGTTTTTAATGCTTGCTGGACTTTTAATAAATGAATCTAGTGTTTTATTGGATATTTCACGGCCGCTTTCATTGTTGCCTTTAATGATAATTTTGAACGCTTTCATACTTGTAGGTGGAATTCTAGCTTGCTTAAGAAGTGACAGCGGCAAACTGTGGGAGGCTAAAACTCTTGGGCTACATCCGTCAACACTGGTCCTTACAGGTCTTCCCATTTTAAGTATTGTAGGAGCGATGTGGGTAAACGCTTTTGCAAATAACATAATTTTACTCTTTATGTTACCAGCAATCTCAGCATTATTTGTGATCACTGTTGTTTCTAAGAAATTGATATCTCCAAAACTTTATCCCCTTGTTCTACTAATAATAGCAATTTCCCTTCTTTACCATTCTTCGCTCATATCCGACTACATAGTTCCTTTTGGGTCTGATGTACCAGTTGAATATTTTGTCTTCAAAACTACGCAAAACAACGCGTATTGGAGTTCAACTAACCCCTACTTTGGAGACTTAGGACTTGGCCGAATCCACTCAATGTTGAGTGTCACGATTCTTCCAACAATTTATTCAAGTTTATTAAATATCGATTCGACATGGGTATTTAAGATAGTGTCTCTACTGATTTTTTCTTTTGTACCTTTAGGTTTATATCAAGTATGGACTGGTTATGTGGGAAAGAAGCATGCTTTCATTTCGGCTTTTCTTTTCATGGCAGATGGAACATTCTACAATGAAATGTTAGGGCTGAACAGACAGATGATTGCTGAACTCTTTTTCGTTTTGTTGCTACTTGTCGTTTTGAACAAGAAAATGAGACAGCCAAGCAAGATGGCGTGTTTCATTATTTTTAGCTTTGGCTTAGTAACATCACATTATGGGGTCTCAGAGGTATTCCTATTTTTTATCTCTCTAATTTTTGTTTCATTAGTTTTAGTTAAGCGGCCTAGCAGAAATATAACCGCAAGCATGGTTGTGTTCTTTTTTGTTACAATGTTTGCATGGTACATCTATACATCCGGTTCAGCCGCTTTTAATAGCCTATTAGGGTTTGGGGGCTACGTCTACGGTCAACTTGGCGAATTTTTTAATCCTGCGACGAGGGGACAAACGGTGTTGAGGGGCCTAGGTTTAGAGAGTCCTCCGACCATTTGGAATGCGATTAGCAGAGCATTTGCATACGCTACAGAGTTCTTGATCGTTATCGGCTTTTTTGGTTTGGTTACAAAACGGGTGAAATCTCGCTTGGATAATGAATATTTTGCTTTTAGTTGTGTTGCTATGGCGTTTTTAGCTGCGCTCATACTCGTGCCTGGGTTGGCCAATACGATGAATATGTCAAGATTCTATCACGTACTTCTGTTCTTCTTAGCTCCTTTATGTATAATAGGTGCCGAGTTTATCGTTGAGCTGGTGTTTAAGCGAGAAAAGGAAGTTGCTGTTTCAGTTTTATTGGTAATTGTGTTAGTACCGTACTTTCTTTTTCAAACGGGTTTTATGTATGAAGTGACTGGAAGTGATAGCTGGTCGATACCTCTTAGCGGATATAGAATGAATGCTCTTAGACTGTATGGTCAATATGGATTTACCGACTCGTACAGCGTATACGGGGCACGATGGTTATCAAACAATGTCGATGTCGAAAATTCCGTATTATACGCGGATGAACGAACATGCATTAACGTGTTAACCATCTATGGTGTAATCTATAGCGATTATGTTAACAAATTGTCTAATGCTACGACAGTGGCGCATAACGGCGTTGTCTATTTGGGCACATTAAACGTTGTTGAGGGTGCGATTCCGTTTGGAAGGCTTTCGTGGAATAGCAGTGAACTTTCCTCTGTTTTTGGAGATTTGGACGTAGTCTACGCTAACGGTGGAAGCGAAATCTATAAGCAATCACCTTAAAGGAGATGGATTATTAATTGCCTAATACGCAAAAAGTTTCAGTGGTAATACCAACATTCAGACGTGCGCATCTAATTGGCTATGCGCGCGCGCATAAAAACCGCAAAAGAAGCAGGTGTCAAAAAGCTTTACACAAACTACGAACAGCTTCTAAAAGGCCCAGAAATAGACGCAGTCATTATCGCGTTGCCCACTCATTTGCATCTAAAATGCGCGACAGAAACAGCTGAAAACCAAAAGCACATTTTCCTAGAAAAGCCCATTGCCAGAAACGTTGCAGAAGCCAAAGAAATAATAGCTGCCGCTCAGAAACACTCGGTGAAACTTATGATGGGTTATCCTATGCGGTTCGCCACGGAATTCCAGCAGCTAAAACAGAAAATGAATGAGGGCGTTTTAGGCGACGTTGAAATCGTCCAAGCCACATACATAAGCTCAGGCCCCCTATTCCACAGAGCTGAAGGCTTAACACCAACCCCTGTCCCAGAATGGTGGTTTAACAAGGAATTAACGGGCGGAGGAGCCCTCATCGACATAGGCAGCCACCTAATAAACATCCTAAGATGGTACTTTGGCGAAATAACAGACATAAAAAGCCACCTAAGCTACAGATTCAACATGCCATTCGAAGATTCAGCCATATGCCTAGCAAAATTCGAAAAAACACAGAAGCCATAATAACCGTAGGCTGGTTCTCCCAAGACTACCAACTAAACATCGAACTATATGGAACAGTAAAAAGAATTCAAACCCAACACAAACCCTTAAACAAACTATTAGCCGCAATCCAAATGCTAACAATAGGCTCAACTAAATTCTTCAACGCCCACAAAGCAGAACTCCAACATTTCGTGGATTGCCTAATAAAAGACAAACAGCCAACACCAACAGGCGAAGATGGATTAAAAGATTTAGAAGCTATAGAAAAAGCATACAAAAACCGGCAGTGTCCTAATTTAGATTTGTTAATATACTAGTTCTTAATTGTAGAATGTCATGACACGCCCAAGAAGCACAACCCCTGTGACTTGTCAAAACCTCCACTGCAGATACTATCTGAAGGAA
>Ga0272448_1003403_pt1 | contig 18992 bp, 15 predicted proteins | sample YNPCB0191_FD_202220 | JGI IMG/M metagenome (GOLD analysis project Ga0272448, IMG submission 202220) | Hot spring sediment microbial communities from Yellowstone National Park, WY, United States - YNP-CB-019-1 | ecosystem: Environmental > Aquatic > Thermal springs > Hot (42-90C) > Sediment... | reverse complement strand
CAGGGCGGCGGTCCCGGCGGCTGCAGCGGATCACTCTGGATTGGAAGCGGCCACCCCTGTTGAAATTTGAGGTCGGCACCCGAAACCCCGTTGGTCCCACCCACATTCGACATTAGCATGATTTGTTTACCCGATGGACTCACCAAAAGGATGCTCAAGTCCGCTGACCTATCATGGCTCAATCCCCATAGCGTCACCGTAACACTAACCCTGTTGAAGTTCGTAGGCAGCCCAAACACGTTAATCGTCATAGGATAACGCGACGCCGGACCAACCCAATTATTCGTCACATAGTTGGTTGCAGGGATGTGCACCTTAACCCAATCCACCGTTAGATACTCTGGCCCAAGCCAAACTGCCTCGCCAACAGCGTTACTCACCCAACACATCACCACTGTCCCGTCCACCCAAGAATCAACATTGGTAATCACAAACTACCAGTTGGTGGCACCCGTTACCTCAACCCAGTTCGTCTCCCACGGATACGACCGAAACCATCGATATCTCATCGGCTCAACACCAACCAACTCCGTCCAGAACATCGCGTCCTGTCCTTCCTCAGCCCAGCCACCGTACAAGAGCAAGTCGCCGGCAAACCCAGAACTTGTGCCGTGCAACGTGAGGTCGTACAACACCGGTTGCTTCGCTGGGTCATCACGCACCAGTGCAAGTCTTATCTCGATGTACCGGCCACGAATGGCCGGGAAATACACGTTATTGGTTACTTGCACGAATGTCGCCCGGCCCAGCTCAGTCCGTTCATCGGCAGCCCGGACAAACACTTCTATCGAACAACCCTCGGGCACCGACGCTGTCCAAGAAACTTTGTTCCAGAGTTGGTGTTCGATGCCACTGTCATGCACAGCAATCCAGTAGCCTTTCAGCGGCTGTAGCGTAGGATTAACGATGCGGTTATTGAACCCGGTCATGTCGCTATAGTTGTAGGGCTGGGCAGGCTGGTCGTACGGGGCCGGATGCCACGTGCCATTACCCAAATCTACCGCTAGGTCAACAAAACCGACGTGATTAGTTATGATGTTGGTCACCCCACCAACTACATTGGTAGTAAGCACAATCGGCCCGGCATTTGGGTCAATTCGCATCACGCAATTGCCATCGTAACACCCAGCCCAGATTTTGCCGGCCGCGTCAACTGATAGGCCGGTCGGACCGCGCCCGTCCCAGTCAAACCTGTCCCAAGGAATGACCTCGACATTTTCCATGCCTGGGGCTTTCCAAGATAATCTAATCCGAGGGGGTTGATTCGCCAACCGATGGGCGTACTCTAGCTGGATACTGTAGCCGATGTTGGTGCCAAGCCAATTTGTGCCGGCCAGCTCAATCGGGTTAGGTCCCGGGTTTGCCCAGTTATCAATGATAACCGTGCCGTTGACACGTAGCCGGACGGCGGCACCAGGCTCAGCGGTGACGTAGAAAATATGGGCACCATTGGTTTGTGCCCTGATCAGCCCGCTCCAGCGTACTGAGAATGCGTTGGTCGGCACCGGCGGTGACTGCGGCCATTTGTCTGTCCAACCAAAATTAATCTGGCTTTCCCAACCGGTCAGCACCGGAAAGCCCAACAAGTCGACATTCGAATAATACTCCGCCCATAGACCATTCAAACTCAAGGTCACGTTGCCCAGCCAAGTACCGTTTGTGTCCAAGTGACCTATAGTGGTATAGCCTTGGCCATGAGCGACCCACACGTGGCCGTTTGTATCAACTACTAGGCCTTGCGACTTGGTCTGTCCGTGGTAATGGGTGATTGTTTGGCCGTAGCGGTTGGTCACAGGTGTGCCGTTTGTGTTCCAGCGGAATACGTAATTGTTGCCGCCGCCACTGCTCTGCCAGATGTACGGATAAACAGGGTCAACTGCTATACCGTACATATTGACGTCTGGGGCGGTAAGCAATTTCCAGTCCCTATCTGGCTGCGGCGGATAATTCGTTGGCGGCTGCAGCCACAACAGGGTGGCGCCAGAATTGTCCGATGACCACAAGTTGCCCAGGCGATCAATCACACCGCCGTACCCGCCGTAGGCCGTGCCACTCTCTTTGGTCGGTGTAAACACAGAGCCGGGTACAACCGTGGCCGTCAGGCCATTGACCTTGAGGTGGATGTGTGGATGATTTGGATGAGTTGGTCCCTCTCGGTGCCCACCGACCCAAATGTCATTGAACTTGTCCACGGCAACCGTGCGTGTCCCCGTGGTGGGCACGCGAACATATTCAGTAATAGCCTCGTCGTCGGCTGTGGCCACGCCGCCCCCAGAGTCGACATTCCCACCGTTATTCCAGGCAAGAATGTCGCCCAGCCCACGTGATGTGCGGATGAAGCCGTCGCCGTCACGGTCAATGCAAGTATTGTACACTGCATTCGAAATGGCCACATATTGGCCATTTGGATTAGGCACGTAATTCGTGCCGATTTTATCGAACCGGCTGCCACCAATGATCAACCCTATGCGTGTAATCGAGCCATTGGGTGTGCCATTGATTGTCAGATCGTCATTCCTGTTAGCAACCCATACATTCCCAAATAAATCCACAGTTGTACGAGATGGTTGTGGGCCTAGCCCAGTGTCACCGTTATACACCAAGCCTGCCGGTGTGGTCCGGTATTCGCCGATCACGGTGCCATTTGTTGTATTGATCCGCACCACTGTACCGCGGCCTGAGCATGCCACTGCAATGAATGGGAACTGGGGTGGTAAGTTGCCCGTGAACTGCAACTGGCCGTCGCCTACCCCTTGCACAGCCTCAAGCCCCATCATTGTGCCCTGCCTGAAATCTGCGACCGTTGTGTAGGTGTACTGATACTGCTCCAGTATCCAGCCGGTAACAGCCGAATGTGCAGGATCAATTTCGTACCCAGCAGCACCGCGCAATGTCAGCGTGGCGGTCTCAGTACCTTCAACCTGTGAATCCGGCACAGCCGTCAGGGTTAACTCGACTGTCGTTTGGCCGGGTGAAAATGTTACTGTGACATTTGTGCCAACGACGGTTGCCGGCGCAAGCGAGTAATCAACCGCATAGGTCGCGGTGCCCGAAAGACCGCAGTGCACCTGCAGCGGCCAGCTCACATACCCGCCGAGCCGACTCAATCTGAACCGCGTAGTATTGGTCGGGTACTGCTCGATTGCCACAGAATCAATCACACTCAGTCCAACCACCGGCACAAGCCGGTCGTCAGCCGGATCATTCGGATCAGTGTGCGTGACCAATCGCTCGAATGCATCTGAGAACCCGCCGCCGTCGGTGTCGTTTGTGTTAGCCAGCCTGAAATAGCACTCTGTAGCAGTCAGATTTGTCACAGTCAGGTTTGTCTGGCCGGGGCAATGTGCGCAGTACCCAAAACCAGTTCGTCAGGTTAAAACCAGGCACGTCCGGACTCAGATTTGTCGTGGCAAACAGGTCATAGACACCGTTTGTGTCTGGGCTGTGCACAATGAATGCGCCAATCTGATTTGTGACTCTAACAAGCTCAAGCCACAGGACATTGCTCTGGTAACCCCAGCCGGTCGGTTCCGCGCCACCGTCACCTTCGCTGCCCTGTCCTTCACTGTCGCCCGGCATGGGCAGGCCACTTTCAAGTGCGCCGGTTAAACCGAGCTGTTGTTCAGCCCCCTTCAGCATGGCTTCAAGCTCAGCAAGTTCAGCGTAATCCAACGCTCGATCGTCAACAATGAACGTGGCCCCATCGTCAACGGGATAAACCGGCAGATTAAATTCGAGTGCAATTGGGGGGCAAAACCGGCCAGGGCGGTTCGTCTTTCTTAAGCAACCAGAACGTGCCTGCGTGCGGGAGCCTTTCGACTGGCACAGGCTCGACTTTTTCAAGCAAACCCGCAAGCTCAGGCTCAGTCGCGATAAGACTTTTTGCTGCAACTGCTGCGCCGATGAGCAAGCTGCAGCCCAGCGCGCCCAGACCGACCAGTGCGAGGCCATTTTTGTATCTAGCCGTTCGCATAGTTAACACAGGTTAAATTGTGCAACGTACGGTTTTTGCCTGAAACCGGCACGGCTACTTTAGCAAGCCTGTACAATTATTTTTGCCCGTTGCAAAAATGCAAGCACAAAATTCGGCTATCCAAAGACAGACGGTCTGGCTTAGGTGCACACGGTGCTGAAAAAGCGTCACCGTTGTTGCAGCGCGTAAAATCAGACGTGGAAAACGCGCGAGAACTCCAACGGTTTCGATTGGTGATTTTTCGTGACAACACTTTTTCCACAGCCCGCCAGTCTTTTGCTTACATCCACGATGGTTGAAACGCTCATCCAGCAGTAGCGAAGCTGGTTTGTAATTTGACCTGCTGAAACTTCTTTGGTAGAAATTGGGCCGGTGACACAAATCCATCTGCACCAACACATGAAGAAAACCAGCAAGCCAAAGTATCGTCGTATCCTGCTCAAGCTCAGCGGTGAAGCCCTTGGTGGCGAGGACGGTTGGGGTATTTCCGTAGGTGCACTGCGGCACATGGCTGAGGAAATAGCCGAGGTACACCGGCTTGGTGTGCAGGTGGTGATAGTTGTTGGTGGCGGGAACATTTTCCGCGGGTTGCAGGGGAGCGAAAAAGGTATTGACCGTGCCACAGGCGATTACATGGGCATGCTCGCCACAGTGATAAATTCGCTCGCATTGCAAGACGCGCTTGAAAAGATCGGTGTACCAACGCGTGTCCAGAGCGCAATCACAATGCATCAAATTGCCGAGCCGTTCATCCGCAGACGCGCCGTGCGACACCTCGAGAAAGGTCGTGTGGTGATTTTCGGTGGTGGTACAGGCAACCCGTACTTTTCGACTGACACAGCCGCTGCATTACGGGCAAACGAGATCGGCGCCGAGGTAATTCTCAAAGGCACAAAAGTTGACGGTGTGTACGACAGCGACCCGAAACTGAATCCGAAAGCCAAACGGTACACGCGCATCACGTACGCCGAGGCATTGAGCAAACAGCTCAAGGTAATGGACTCGACAGCTTTCACCCTATGCATGGACAATAAAATGCCGATCATTGTGTTCAACATGTTTTGCGCACACAACCTGCGCCGGATTGTCATGGGGCAAAATGTCGGCACACTTGTCACAGGCTGAAATTTGTGCTCCGGGACAAAGCTGTCCCCTGGCGGCACGGCGCCGTTACGCCAGCAGCCCATTTTAAACAAGTATGACATTTGCCTCACGCACCGAGGCCGGCGTTAAGCTTGGTCAGTTCCTGGCCAAGCGCGGTTCTGATGCCGAGCTTGTACTGGGTTTGCCACGGGGTGGCGTTGTAGTAGCAGCCGAAGTTGCGCGTATTCTTGGGCTGCCGCTTGACATTATTGTTGTGCGCAAGATTGGGCATCCGTGGAACCGCGAGTTTGCAGTCGGCGCAATAGGCGAGGACGGTGTGATTGTTCTGGAGGAAGATTCAATCGGCAACGACAAAGCGGTACGAGGCGAGCTGGAGCTGATCATTGCCGAGGAAACAAATCGGCTTCGTGAGTACCGGCGCAAATTTCGTCGTGCTTACCCCATAGCGCGTAAAGGCAAATCTGTATTGGTTGTTGATGATGGTCTAGCCACAGGCGCAACTGCGGAAGCCGCAGTTAAAGTGTTGGTTGCGCAACAGGCAAAAAGTGTCACGGTAGCTGCGCCGGTTGCATCGCCCAACGCAGTTGCGCGGCTCCGCGCCGCAGGCGCAGATGTGATTGCGTTGCATGTTGACCCGGATTTTGCTGCAGTTGGCCAGTATTATCTCGATTTCGCGCAAACAACAGACGAAGAGGTTCTGACCCTGCTCCGGCAAAGCGCAGCCGAAGGCCGGTAGCGCTCCAAGGTGAATGCGCGTACACAAAAATGCCATTGTCACACAGGCCATCCGAGAACTTTTCCTAAAGTGAAAACGAAATGTTTTGCGGTTGAGCAACAAGTACGGTTGCTACTCCTACTGCAGGCCCATGACCATTACGCAAAACAAATTTGTTGATTACAAGATTCTGCCTTTTGGTACACACCAATTCACCTCATTGCGGACACCGGATTTGTCCTGCTGCAAAAGTCATGGTGTGGCTGACAACTATCCGTTCGACAAGATTAGGACCAGAAGATTAAAGCAAGCTCCGGGTTTGGATTTCAGCCATCTTGAGCTGATTTCTGGGGGGGAAACAACTGGTACGGTGTAAGCTGTTCCGGTCATGCGGGCGGCAAGCGTACACCGGCGAGGTTTTTGCAGCATTCAGCACCGGTCTTGCAATTGTTCTGTTTGAACCGCTAGATTATCACTTTGCTACCGGATACATGTTTCCCAAGCCCACACCACCAAGCTCAGCAACCGCACGGTCGCGTACCGTGCCTTCCGGGAACAGGTCAACCCATGTTTTTGCTGCGGCCGGGTCAACACCGGCCCACTTGTGCAGCACAGAAATAGCCGCCTCGACCTGATCTTCGCCGGGCTGAATTTGGAGCGCAACAAGCCGTGCGGCCTCGAGCGGGTTCGACTCTGCAAGCACAAAAGCGATTCGTGCCAGCGCATCGTCACGCTGTTTCCCTTCCGGTCGGGCTAGTGCCCAGTCAAGCGCACCGGCCAAATCTTTTTCAGCCCATTGCTGTACCAAGCATGGCGTGAGCGTATCCGGCTGTGTTGCAAACTGTTGACGTAACTGGACTGCCTGAGCAGGGTCATCAATGGCCACCTGAAGACACACGGCGCTTATGGCTGCATCACGGTCAACTGCATTTGTAAGTGCATCAGCCCAGCCGAGCGCACCTTGGACATCCTGCTGAGCCAAGAGCTGAGCTGTACGCATCAACAGTTCTTCACGCGTCTGCACGTTTTGGTTCGCCTCGGCAAGCTGTGCTGCTGCCGGCGCGTCTATCAACACCAGCTCAGGCAGCAGACTTGTCATTGCGAAATCGAGCTTGGCGGGGTCGCCCGAGGCAATAGCAGCTTGAATCTCAGTGAGCAGATTACTTGCATAACGGCAAGCCGAAGCTGGTTGAAACAAGCCTTGTTTAGCTGATTTGAGCTGTGTGTTTGTATCCACCTGTCTAGAGCTGGCGGCGCCGTAGTCGAGGCCCACTGGGGTAACATCAATGCGTGTCACTTTATCCCGGTGCCAGACCAGTAGCACTAGTGCCGTGCCCAGCGCTAAAACTGTAAAACATATAAGTGCTGTTCGGCGTGTCATATCAGACTAGCACTGCGTTTGATCTTTTTGTTCCGGACGCCGGCCATTGGGCGCCGGCCGAGGTGGAACAAAGATCAACATTCGGGGCGTCACTTGACGCTGCACATGCAGGTGCCCGACTCCGCATGTTTAATTTGTTCCACCTCGATCCATTTAGCTGCCGCCGATGCGCGGCGCAGCGTTACTGCTTTGATATGCCCGCGGCGAAATTGAATACCGCGCAGCACTACGCTGCGTTTTACGGCGTTTCAAACTTCCATTGCTGGTTATCGCCACCCCAATAACTCCATTGCTGTACATTTGCGCCGTCTGCGGTGGATTGACCGGCTACATCGAGCGCCTTGCCGCTGTGCACCGCTCGAATACTGTAGTACCCGCCACTTGTGGCTGTGATTGTCCAGCGCTGATTATTTGCGCCGCTATAAGTCCATATCTGCACATTCGCGCCATCGGCCGTGGAAGACGCATTGACATCAAGCGCTTTACCGCTTTGGACACCGATGATTTTGTACTGGTTATTGCCAAGATGCGTAATGCACCAGCGCTGGTTATTGCCGCCGTTCCAGCCCCACTGCTGTACATTAGCGCCATTGGCTGTGCTCTGGTTGGCTACATCGAGCACTTTGCCGCTCTTTCGGTTCACAATCCGGTATATACCGTTTGCAACCGGCCCAGCGGGCAACGTATAGAGCCGCACGTAATCCACTATGAAATAATTCGGGAATGGCGTGGTCGAGTCTGCGTCCCAACGCATCCCACTGTTCAGGATCAGATACATCGGTACGTTGGGCACGTGCGTGCCGTAGATGGCTTTTTTGACCGTACCGTCTTTATACCAGATAGCGTAACCCGGCCCCCATTCCAGGCCCCAAGTATGCCAGCTATCAACCCCTTCATTGTAAAAGTTCGAACTCTCCCACTTGGGGGCGGAACTCGTCCCAGTACACAGACCCATATGCATGCGGTCGTCGCTACCGAAATACTCAGCTATGTCGAACTCGGGCGGCCAGCCTTGCGGCAACATCCAGAATGCCGGCCAGACGCCTTTGCCTTTGGGAAATCTGGCGCGGATTTCGACGTAGCCGTAAGTGTAATTCTTTTTGCCGTTGCTGTGGACGAATCCTTCGCTGTACGGATACCCGCCAAACTCGCTGCCAGTTGCCTTCCGACAACGGAGATAAAGGTATCCGCCACTGACATACGAATCTTCGGGCATGATATAACTTGCATAATCATCAGTGTGATGCCGACCACCCCAAGGCAGTGATCCCCAGCTCCACTTACTCGAGTCAATGCTCGTGCCGCTGAATTCATCCGACCAATTAAGTGTCCAGTTCCCGGGTGGCGGAGCAGCCAGCAGCGGCGCGACACCCATTGCGAGCGTTAGCATACTCACGACGCGAGATAACAGACCTTGTCCAGGTTGAGCTTTTAACCAGCGGTTTTTCATATGTGGTTTTGTCCGGTTTATTTGGTTCAGCAGTTTGGTCTTGGCACTAACAGAAACCACGCTTGTGGTTCACAAGTGCCTGATTTTGTGCTCGGCCGCGAACACTGCAAGCGACCGACCGACGGTGCAAATTATCCCTGGCTGGCAAGCCAATGTCTATCATCCTTTCGGATGATGCCTGGGGGGCGCAACCGGTGTGCGTTTGCTGCCCATTGTTGCTCATACATCTTTCTTGGGCAGGAAAACTACATTTGCCTGCACTCAGAAAAGGTGCATTCCTACTGAAGCGGAACAAAAGCGCGATGCATAATTCCCGCTGAGCTTTAGTAGCGCATTCTGTGATTAACCTGTGGATGTGCAGCGTCAATAATGGCAAGCAAATCGGGGTCAACGGCAAAATGTATAAGGCCAGTTGACGAGATCGAGTTAGTTTGTTAAAGTTGGGCGTAACAAGGCCGGGGTGCACCGTGGTTGTTTCGGTCGGTTAGATCGCCGTCCAAACAACCAACAAGGACAAAACAACGGTGCATGAAGGTTAATTTTGTGGTTCCAGAGTAGCTCAATGGTAGAGCAGCCGGCTGTTAACCGGCGGGTTACAGGTTCGAGTCCTGTCTCTGGAGCCAATTTTGTGCGGCTCAGTCGCTGCACAGGCAACGAGATTTCTTGTTATGCCAATATACGAATTCGAGTGCAATGAATGCGGGCATGAGTGCGAGCTGCTGGTCAGGTCAACTGACTGGCGCGGGACCAAATGCCCCAAGTGCGGCTCGGAAAAACTGACCAAGAAGTTTTCAGTGTTTCGCTCGACAAGCAACAGCACCGGCGCCACTGAAGGCGTTGGAACGGGTGGTGGTTCCAGTCGGTGTTCATGCTGCAGTGGCGGGAGCTGCCCGTGCTGAAGTGTTGCCGCACTCGATTCAGGTCTAAGTGTTACGCGGCGGCAACTCTGTAGGCAGCAGTTTAGCGCACGATCTCCTCGATGTTAACCCGACGCAGGTCTTCAACGAGCCAGTCGGGTTTAAGCGCCGCCAATTGGACACGGGTTGCGCCGCCTGTTAAGACCGCCATGGCCTTTGCTCCAATTGCACGTGCGCACCGTATGTCGTGTGGCGTGTCACCAACGACGAGAATTTCGTGTCCGGCAAGTTCTTTGTGCAACTGTTGGCTTGCGCGGTAGCGGGCACACTGGGCGATTTGTGCACGGTCTTCGCCGTCATCGGCAAATGCACCTGTCTTGAACAACTCCCAAAGACAAAAATGGCGCAGTTTGATCTCGGCACCGAGCCGGATGTTTCCCGTCAGCAACCCGATCAACGGTGGGTCAGGCCGCGCCAGCAGTGCGCCGATAAACTCGCGGACGCCCGGGATGACTTCCCCACGGGTTCGGCTCAGCAGATAATCCAGCCAGAACGGATACGCATCGAAGAAGCGCTGGAAATTTTCCTTGGTCGGTTCGATTCCACCCAGTGTGAACATCTCGCGTACAAGCGAGATATCCGTGCGTCCGGCAAAGTGGATTCGCTCGGCTACGTTGCGCACACCAAACACCGAACTGAGCGTGTACGCAAAAGCCGCTTTGCCAGCTCCGCCTGTGCGGATCAATGTACCGTCAACGTCAAAAAAAACCGCACGCAACATTTGACCGCCCAGACTACTCAGGTGCAGCTACCTGTTCAACTTACAATCCGCATCGCCAGTGCGCGCGTTTCCGCCTCACTCGGACTCGACATCGTGCGTGTCGATATCTTCGATCCCGTGCAGTTTTTCGATCGGCGGTTTGCGTACAAGGACGCGCCACAAACACCACACAAACAGGCTCGTTACCAGCCCGACTGATAAACCCATCACTATCCAGCCGCCCAGTGTCATTCTATGTCCGATCCGGTTTTGAACCTTCAGTTTTCGCCGCATTCTGCGCGACTTTTTCCCAGCGCCGACCTGCTGTAGCGATCAAGATCAAAAAGAAAATCACCACTATCACAATCAGTATTACGCTGAGGCGCGCGACCGGGCTTGCGTGTGGGCCGATCAGGTCGCGCACGTAGCTTGTGGGGTTGAACTGACCGGTTTTCAGGTCTAACCCGAGCACATTGAACAACACAAACAACGTGAACACGCCAAGCAGGTACAAGGGCGACACGTACTTGATGATTGGCTTGAATAAGCTCGGTATGCGCATCTCTGCACCCTGATGGGCTTCTTCCCACCCACGTTCAATGCCTAAAATCCATCCAAACACGATTACCAACACTGTTGCCATGATGAAAATGCAGACCGTGCCGACCCAGAAATCCAGTGTATCGAGTGCCTTAAGGTCTTTGCTGAAGTACACAACAAACGTGCACCCGATGGCAGTTAACAGGCCCAATAGCGCAACTGATTGTCGGCGTGTCAGGCCCAGTCCTTCTTCAAGGAACGCTATGCCGGGCTGTAACATCGAAAGCGAGCTTGTAACTGCGGCAAGAAACAGCAACAGGAAAAACAACGCACCAAACAACCATGGCAGTGGCATTTTGGAAAAGACAAGCGGCAACACCTTGAACCCGAGGCTGAATGTGCCATGCCCGACCACACCCGCTGCACCGAGGAACACGTACGCTGCCGGCACAGTGATCAATCCCCCAAGTGCAACCTCGCAAAATTCGTTTGCTGCAGATGAACTCAACCCGCTTAACACGATGTCGTCCTGCCGACGCAAGTAGCTTGCATAAGTTATGATGACGCCAAAGCCGACTGATAGCGAAAAAAATATCTGCCCGGCTGCAGCTAACCACAACTGCGGATTACGCAGTTGGTCCCATACGTTGCCCGGATTCCACATGTAACCCAGACCATTAAGCACGTTTTGATCCGGTTTGCTCGGGTCTGGCGTGCCCAATGTCAATACACGCACAAGAATGATCAACCCCAGCAGAATCAAGGCCGGCATGGCGTATTTGCAGAACAGCTCGATACCGCGCACAAGGCCGCGGTAGATCAGCACGAAGTTCAGTGCGAACACCAGCACAAGAAACAGCACAGCTTGGTTGTGCCCAGCAGAGAAAGTTAATCCATTTTCGGTTGCCCCGACAAACCGCGCCCAAAAGTCGCCATACGCAGCCACGTTATCGCCGAGGTTCAGTTGCCCAGTCAGAAAGTAAAACATGTACCCGAGGCACCACGCCTCGATGTACACGTAGTACATGTAGATCACAACGGGGATAATCACACCCAGCACACCGATGTATTTGCCCATGGTATGGCGCGTGATGGCGTGTAGGATGCCCGGGCTTGAGTGAAACCCCATCTGGCCTGCGTACCGCCCGAGTGTCCATTCAACCCAGCAGATTGGTATGCCCAACACAAGCAGCGATACAAAGTACGCCAGCATGAACGCGCCGCTGCCATACTGCGCTGCAAGGCCAGGGAACCGAAGAAAATTACCCAAACCAACTGCGCTACCGGCCACGGCGAGGATCACGCCTAGCCGCGAACTCCATCGTTCCTTTTGCTGCGCACCGGTCACAATGTTTCCTTTGTACAGACCCACCGGCAACTGCACCAGCCCAAACTGCGCCTGCGCACATCCGACCGAAATGTGCTGGAAGCATGCACCGGCACGCACTACACTCGAGCGCTTGGCAATGGACAGAGTGTTTGTTACAGGCGCAGCAGGGTTTATTGGCAGTCATCTGGTCGAGCGACTGCTTGCGCTTGGCAAGACCGTGGTTGGCTGGGACAATTTTTCCACCGGTCAACCCGAGTTTGTGGCCGAGGCGCAGGCAAACCCGCAATTCAAACTGATTGAAGGTGACTGTCTTGACCTAGCCGGGCTGACACGCGCGATGGCCGGATGCGATTTTGTGTTTCACCTTGCTGCAAATGCGGATGTGCGGTTTGGCCTCGAACATCCAAGCAAGGACCTGCACCAAAACACAATCGCAACCTTTAACGTGCTCGAAGCCATGCGCGCAAACGCAATCAAAGGCATCGCGTTCAGCTCGACAGGCAGCGTGTACGGCGAGGCAACGGTATTCCCTACCCCCGAAGACGCGCCGTTCCCGATCCAAACCTCGCTTTACGGCGCATCGAAGCTGGCGGGCGAAGGTTTGATTTGTGCGTACTGCGAAGGGTTCGGGTTTGAAGGTTACATATTCAGATTCGTCTCGATACTTGGCGAACGTTACACACACGGCCATGTGTTCGATTTTTACAGGCAATTGCTCGAACATCCGGATCATCTGCGTGTGCTTGGCGACGGTACACAACGCAAATCGTACCTGTACGTGCGTGATTGCATTGATGCGATGTTGCATGTCATCCAACTGCGCACCGCTGCACAAGCCAAGCACCGCGTCGAAATCTACAACCTCGGTACCACCGAGTACGTCGAAGTGAAAGACTCGGTCCGGATCATATGCAACGCGCTTGGGTTAAACCCGCGAATCGAATACACCGGCGGTGACCGTGGTTGGGTGGGCGATAACCCGTTCATTTTCCTCGACACAACGAAAATCCGTGCAACTGGCTGGTCTGCAAAGTTAACGATCGAACAGGGCATCATTCGCACGCTTAACTGGTTACAGGCAAACCGATGGGTGTATGACAGACGCAAATAATAACACAGACCGAACAGCACGGCCAGACCGGCTACGGATTGTATCCCCCACATCTGGGCACCTGTCACAGATTGGCCAGGTCTCAGCTTCGGTTCTGCAGGTTTTGTCACCGTGCGTTTTCTGTCTCGGACTTTAACTGGCCCAACTCTGCCGCCTTGGTATATGAAGATCACCGTGCTCGGTCTATGGCATCTCGGATGTGTCACAGCCGCATGTTGCGCCCGGCATCACGATGTCATCGGACTCGACTTCGACGAAGCCACAATTGCAAAGCTTAACGCTGGTAAAACGCCCGTGTTCGAGCCTGGCCTCGACGAGCTGTTGGCCGCCGGACTGGCCCGTAAAAGGTTATCTTTCACGACCGACCCACGAATCGCCTGTGCCGATACGGATGTTTTGTGGGTCTGTTACGACACCCCCGTAGACGAGAAGGACGAACCGGATGTTGAGTTTGTGCTTCGGAATATGCGACGTGCACTGGCGCATCTGTCCTCGGGCACACCTGTGCTTGTATCTGCGCAGTTGCCGGTGGGCACATGCCGAAAGCTCGAAGCCGAGTATCCCCAATTGCAATTTGCGTGTGTGCCCGAGAACCTGCGGCTCGGCAGGGCAATCGAGGCATTTGAAAAACCTGACCGGATTGTGCTCGGCATACGCAACGAAGCTCAAAAGCAGCTTTTGGAAGAGCTTTTTGCCCCGTTAAATGCACGGTTGCTCTTCATGCGAACCGAGTCAGCCGAGATGGTTAAACATGCTCTGAACACGTTCCTTGCGCTCTCGATTTCGTTCATTAACGAGATCGCTCGGCTGTGCGAGCACGTTGGCGCAGACGCACTTGAAGTGTCAACCGGCCTCAAAACAGATTCGCGCATCGGGCTGCGTGCGTACCTGCGGCCTGGCGGCCCGTTTGCAGGGGGCACACTTGCACGCGACGTGGTCACACTTGCTCGGCTGGGTGCTGAAACTGGCGAGTCGCTGTTTATCGTGCCGGCAATAAAACAAAGCAATGACCAGCATCGCACCTGGGTTTTTCGCAAGTTGCAGACACGACTCGCCGATTTGCGCGGCAAAACCGTTGCGGTGCTTGGCCTGGTTTATACGCCCGGCACAGACACCCTTAGACGCAGTGCAGCAGTTGAACTATGCCGGGACTTACTTGCTGCAGGCGCAAACGTCAAAGCATTTGACCCGGCAATAAAACTGTTGCCACACGACCTCGGTAAAGTGGCATTGACGGCGGAACTTGCTGATGCGGTTGCCGGTGCAGATGCTGCGGTGATTTGCACTGAATGGCCGCAGTTTCAGCAGCTAAACTGGGCCGAGCTTGTCCGGCGCATGAAAAGGCCGCTTGTGATTGACCCGAACCGGTTTTTGGAAAACAGTTTGCGCCACGTTGCCGGCGTCGAACATATTTCTGTCGGACAACCCAGAGCATGAAACTCGAAGGTCTCAACGCACTCATAACAGGCGCAAGCCGCGGTCTCGGCAAAGTAATCGCCGAACAGTTCCTGGGCGAAGGCGCCAACGTCGCAATTTGCGCGCGTAACAAGGACGAACTTGCTGCAGCGCAACAGCAGCTTGTGAGCCGGTTCCCGAACCGTACCGTGCTCGCCCACCCATGCGACGTGTCGGATGAATCGCAAGTGCGCGCTTTCGTCGAGTTTACACTGCGGTCGTTTGGCTCGATCCAGATACTTGTGCTCAATGCCGGTGTGTACGGGCCAATGGGCCCGACTGAAACAGTTGACCTGGCCGAGTGGCGCCGCGCAATCGAGATCAACCTGTTCGGCGTATTGCTGCCCTGTCGCGCACTCATCCCGCACTTCAAACAGGCGAATCGGGGCAAAATAATTGTGCTTAGCGGCGGCGGCGCAACGAATCCGTTGCCAAACATAAGCGCCTATGCAGCGTCGAAAGCAGCCGCAATCCGGCTCATGGAAACGTTGGCCGAGGAACTCAGACCGTTCAATGTTGACGTGAACGCAATTGCTCCCGGCCCGCTTGCAACGCGGTTTGTTGACCAGGTGCTCGAAGCCGGCCCGGAAAAGGTCGGACGCGCTTTCTACGAGAAAAATTTGCAATGGAAAAAAACCGGTGCGACACCGCCTGAGCTTGGTGCGCGGCTTGCAGTGTACTTGGCCAGCGCGGATAGCGACGGTATAACCGGTAAACTAATCAGTGCACAGTGGGACCCGTGGGAACGACTACACGAGTTCAAGGAAGACTTGAACAGCGACATTTACACGCTGCGGCGCATTGTGCCCAAGGACCGTGGAAAAACGTGGGGGGAAAAGTGAGGTTCGGTGAACTGTTGAATCGTTGGAACGTTAAAGTGTTAAAGCGTTAAAGCGTCGAAAAGTTGAACCGTTGAACCGCAGCAAAGTGACAGCCGTTTTAACGATTTAACAATTCAACGATTTAACAATTCAACGATTTAACGGCTTAGACGCTTAAACGCCGTCAATCATGAACTACGCAATCATTGGCTGTGGATTGATTGGGAAAAAACGGCTGGCTGGATTGCCCGCCGGCTCTAAACTCGCTGTCGCATGCGATACCGACATCAAACGGGCAGAGGAACTGGTGCAACTGGCCGGGACCGGTCGCGCAACCCCCGACTACAAAGACGCAGTGACTGATCGTGGCGTTGACACTGTCATCGTTGCCACCGTGAATGCTGTGTTGGCGGAGGTTACAGCCGCTGCAATTCAGGCCGGTAAACATGTGCTGGTGGAAAAACCCGGCGCAGTTTCTGTCAAACAAATAGATGAACTGATTGCACTGGCGGAAAAACATCGTGTCTGTGTGCGTGTCGGGTTTAACCACAGGTTTCACCCGGCAATACGCAAGGCGCGGGATATCCTTGACTCGGGTGTCTTAGGCGAGCTGATGTTCATTCGCGGTCGGTATGGTCACGGCGGCAGGCTCGGCTACGAAAAAGAATGGCGGGCAAACCCGAGCTTGGCCGGTGGCGGCGAGCTTATTGATCAGGGGACACATTTGATTGACCTCGCGAGCTGGTTTCTCGGCACGTTCACACAGGTCGAAGGCCATATCGCAACATACTTTTGGCAAATGCAGGTCGAAGACAACGCATTCATGAGCCTGCGGACTGCATGTGGCCAGACAGCCTGGTTGCATGTCAGTTGGACGGAATGGAAAAACACGTTTTCATTCGAGATTTACGGCCGCACGGGCAAGCTGCATATTGAAGGTCTCGGCGGCAGTTACGGTGTGGAACGACTCTATCATTACCAAATGAAACCGCAGCTTGGCCCCCCTGAGACTGTCATATACGAATTCCCCGGCTCGGATGAATCCTGGAGACTTGAACTCGCCGAGTTCGAAAATGGAATTGCCCGAATTGACCCCGGGCAACATCCAACCGAAAAGCAAACACCGAATCGGATCGGGGCGGGCTTAGCAGAAGCACGCCACACATTGAAAGTTGTGGAAACGTTGTACAGCCGTTGTACAAACTCGATAAAACACCAACCGATGAGCAAATAAAGGAGTTGCAACATGATCATTGCGCGGTCGCCTTTGAGAATCACACTCGGTGGTGGTGGAACAGACCTGCCGTCGTACTACGAACGGTTCGGCGGGTTCTTGATCGCCGCTGCAATTGACAAATACGTCTATATAACTCTGCACGAGACATTCGTGCCGGACCTGATTGTGAAGTACTCGCGGCTCGAGCGTGTGCCAGACGCAACCAAGCTCGAACACCCGATCATACGCGAGGCATTTGCAATGCTAGGCATGGATGGGCACGGCCTTGAGTTAACCTCCATGGCCGATATACCAGCGGGGACCGGACTCGGTTCTTCCGGCAGTTTCACCACTGCATTGCTCAAGGTATTGCACGCGTACAACAAAAATCTTGTGCATCCGGCTGAGTTGGCTGAACAGGCATGTGAAATCGAAATCAATAGGCTAAGAGAACCCATAGGTAAACAAGACCAGTACATTGCAGCTTACGGGGGTATAACCTGTTTCGAGTTTCAGCAGGACGGCAAAGTACGCGCTTGGCCGCTCAAACTGAGCGAGGAAACACGGTTCAACCTCGAAGATAATCTGTTGCTTTTCTTCACCGGTTTCTCGCGCTCAGCCTCGACGATTCTTAAAGACCAGGACATCCGCAGCAAACAGCTCGACCAGACAATGATCGAAAACCTGCATTTCATCAAAAAACTCGCACACGACAGCCAGCGCGCGCTCGAAGCTGGCGACCTGCACGAATTCGCCCGTCTGATGGACGTGCATTGGGAACACAAAAAGCAACGGTCAACCGGCATTACAAATCCGCAGATCAACCAGTGGTATGAGCTTGCCAAGGCAAACGGTGCCCTGGGCGGCAAATTGATCGGTGCGGGTGGTGGCGGGTTCCTCATGTTTTACGCCGAAGATAAGGCGCGGTTGCGCCATGCAATGCGTCAGGCCGGCCTCAAAGAGGTCAGGTTCAGGTTCGATTTCGAAGGGACAAAACTGCTGATTTCATGACCGTGGCGAGTGGTTTGCCAGTTGCAATTCTTGCTGGTGGCTTGGGCACACGGCTCAGGCCGTTGACCGAAAAAGTCCCAAAATCGCTGCTGCGGGTGGCTGGGCGCCCGTTTCTTGCGCATCAACTTGAACTACTGCGCAGGCAGAAAATAACCAAGGTGGTGTTGTGCGTCGGGCACCTCGGCGAACTGATTCAGCGTGAAGTTGGAGACGGCACAGCCCACGGTCTGCACATCGAATATTCTTTCGACGGGCCACGACTGCTCGGCACTGGCGGTGCAATAAAACGCGCTTTACCGTTGCTCGGGAACGAATTTTTCGTGCTGTACGGTGACTCGTACTTACCGATCGAGTTCGGTCCCGTGGCCGACTTTTTCCGGCGCTCAGGCAAGCTCGGCTGCATGACCGTGTTCCGCAACGAAGACAAATTCGACACCAGCAACGTCGTGTATCGAGCCGGGCAGGTGATAGCCTACGACAAGAAACGGAAGTTGCCCGAAATGCACTACATTGATTACGGGCTCAACGTGTTCAAAGCTGCTGCCTTTGATCCATTCCCGACGGATGCGCCATTTGACCTTGCCGATGTGCTAGTCAAGCTTGTGCATGAAAACCAACTCGCCGGCTACGAAGTACACGAACGGTTTTATGAGATCGGCTCACCTGCCGGCCTTGCCGAGCTTGAGAAGCTCTTAAGCACAAAAAAAGCCGCTTAAACCTGTAAGGTGTTTTTCCCACAAGAGCAGCCGACTGAGAAAATGTTGCTCCTCCGAAATGACACACAGCCAGGCAACTGCCAGCGTTTTCGACTTTTCAGCAGTCAAACCTCGAGTTAAACGGATGTATGCATGACTGGCTCATCACCGTGCTGCTCGGCATTGTTGAGGGGATAACCGAGTTTGTGCCAATCTCTTCGACGGGTCACCTGCTGATCGTCGAGCACGCGCTCGGCGTACGGCGCAGCGACCTGTTCAACGTCGTCATCCAGTCAGGTGCAGTTCTGGCTGTGCTGCCATTGTTCAGACCGCGTCTGGCTAGGTTATTTTGCGATTGGAAAGACAAACAAACTCAGGACTACGCACTTAAACTGTTTGTTGCCTTTGTGCTGACGTGCATCGGCGGGGCTGTTCTCGAACTGGCGGGACTCGAATTGCCCGAACGACTTTGGCCAGTTGCAACAGCAATGTTTATCGGTGGCGTGGCGTTCATTGCGGTTGAACAAAGGCTCAAGACAAAACGGTTGAAAGACGAAATCTCGTGGATGATTG
>Ga0272448_1003402_pt1 | contig 18996 bp, 14 predicted proteins | sample YNPCB0191_FD_202220 | JGI IMG/M metagenome (GOLD analysis project Ga0272448, IMG submission 202220) | Hot spring sediment microbial communities from Yellowstone National Park, WY, United States - YNP-CB-019-1 | ecosystem: Environmental > Aquatic > Thermal springs > Hot (42-90C) > Sediment... | reverse complement strand
TGTGGGGTTCTACCAGGTAGGGCGTCTGGCAGGCATGCTGACTATCGCTCACCGGCGGGGTTGTATCAATGATCTCGAACAGGCGGCGGGCGGCCGCATGACTCGCCTCGAGTTGCTGTAGGGCCAACGCCAGCGGCTGCACAGCCTCGAAACTGGCGATAGCCGCCAATGGTAGGGCCGCCAGGTAGACCCCGTCAATCGCCCCGCGACTCACCAGGGGAACGGCAAGTCCTAATACTGTTATCCCCGCCAGGCTGGTAAAGAGGGCAGCCAGGGCATTGCTCAGCCCGCGGATCATCGCCATCTGTTCCTGGACGCGGTTCAGTTGACGGCTCACGGCGAGCAAACGCTCTTGGTGCCGTCTGGCCTGATCAAAGGACAACAAATCGGCGATGCCTTGAATCTCATCTACCAGCAGCGCGTTGAGCTCGGCGCGCGTGCCGATCAGGGCAGAGGCCGGCCTTGCACTTAGCCGGCGCGACGCCAACGGCAGAAACACGCCTGTTACCAACAAGAATGCCCCCAGCGCCACGGCCAGCCGGCCATCGAAGTGGTCCAGGAGAAAGCAGGCAAATGCTGTGACCAGAGCCGCGGCGATTGGCGGCACAACCACCCGCACGTAGAAATTCTCCAGTGTCTCAATATCGGCCACAATGCGGGTCAGCAGATCGCCGCTACGAAACGACATCAGCCGGGCAGGTGCCAACGGCTCAATAGACTCGTAGAACCACACACGCAGATGGGTTAGAATACGGAATGTGGCCATGTGCGTGTAATAGCGCTCCAGGTAGCGGAAGCCGGCACGTAGAATGGCAAACACGCGCACAAGAGTAATCGGAATGGCTACATCCACGACATCGGTTACCAGAGCAGATTTCGAGATGAGATAGGCCGAGAGCGCCATCAGGCCGACGCTCGAACCAATCGTCAGAAAGCTCAAGACAATACCGAGGGCAATCCACAGCCTGAACGGCGCAATGAGCTTGAGCAGGCGGCCAAACGTACTCATGCGACACCGCCTCCATAGGTGGCGACGATCTGCCTGTACCGGCTCTCCTGCATCAACAGGGAGCGTGGATCGCCGCTTTCGACAACCCTGCCGTGGGCCAGCACAACGAGGTGATCGGCTGCATCCACAATCTTCAAGCGGTGGGCAATGATCAAGACCGTCCGTCCGCGCATCAGGCGCGCGAGGCTGTCCTGAATGGCAGCTTCGCTTTCGGCATCGAGATGTGAGGTCGGCTCATCAAGGATGAGGATCGGCGCATCCTTGAGGAAAGCGCGGGCGATGGCCAGGCGCTGCTGTTGGCCACCGCTCAGCCGTGCCCCCTCGTCGCCAAGCGGCGTATCGTAGCCGTGGGGCAACATCTCGATAAAGGCATGGGCATTGGCCGCTTTGGCCGCGGCGATGACCTCGGCCATGCCGGCATTGGGCCGCGCCAGGCGAATGTTGTCGGCTACCGTGCCGTGGAAAAGATGGGGAAGCTGTGGCAACCACCCCACAAGCGATCGCCAGAGCGAAAGATCTATGTCACTGAGCGGCACCCCGCCGACGCATATCCGGCCGCTGTCGGGTTCGATGAAGCGCAAGAGTAGATTGGCCACCGTCGTCTTGCCTGCTCCGGTTGCTCCCACCAAGGCAACGGTCTGCCCTTCGGCGATGTCAAGTGAGAAACCCTGCAAGGCAGGACGACGCCCGTTATCGTAGGCGTAGGACACGTCGTCGAAGCGAAGATCCAGGCGCGCGGGAAGATCAATTCGTCCGTGGCCTGAGTGGCGCCGGGGCAGCGGCGTGTCCAGAATAGCAAAGATGCGCTCTGCTGCTGCCTTACCCGCTGCGCCGGCATGATACCTGATGGCAAACTGGCGCAGCGGTAGGAAAAACTCCGGCGTGATGACCAAAACAGCCAGGGCACGGTCGAACGGCAAGATTCCGCCCATCAGGCGAAGGCTGACCTCTACTGCGACAAGCGCCGTCGCCACCGTACCGCCAAACTCCAGGACAAGTGCTGTCTGGAAGGCCGTCTGCAAGACTTCCATGGTTGTATTGCCATAGTGTCGGCTTATCTCCCGGATGTTGGCAATCTGCTCGCGGCTGCGACCAAACATCTTGAGCGTGGCAATGCCCTGTAACATATCCAGAAAGAAGGCGCTCATCCAGCTCAGTTCGCGGAAACGTCGTTCGGTGATATCTTTCGTGCGACGACCGATCAGTGCCAAAAGCAGTAGAAGCATGGGACCGGTGAAGACAAGAATAAGCGTAGTCGGGGGGTCAACGGCCAGAATAACCAACAGCACAAATAGGGGCACCAGGCCGGCAAGCAGCCGTACCGGTTGATAGACGGTTATGTACTCATCGAGTGTTTCCACGCCTTCCACGGCAGCATGCACCAACTCGCCGCTGCGCTCGCCGCGCGTGTAGGCCGGGCCCAGCGTGAAGAGATGGGTCGTCAAATCTGCCCGCAAAACGTCCTTCAGGCGATTGGCCGAGCGCTGGGTCAGAATATCACCGACCCAGATGATGACGGCACGCAGCACGGCCAATGCCAACAACAGCACCAGCAGACCGGCAACATCTTCGAAATTCTGATGCTTGAGGAAAACGCGATCAACGACCAAACTGAGAATGTAGGCCAGACCGACGGCGCACACTGCTGCTGCGAAACCCAGACTAACCGCCAGGTAGAGCAGCAGACGCGCCGGCCGACAGTAGGTGAGAAGACGCTGTTCGATTGAAGGTGGACGATTGAGCAAAGCCAACTCCAGGTTCTAGAAAGCCACCGATGACGTAGACTGCGATGAGCTGTCGTCGCAGCCATCTTTCAAGCGTGTAGCCCGGAGGCCGACGGATTCAGCGCGCTCCCAGTGCTGGCGCATTTGCTATGGCTCAGCCCTAATAGCTGCGCCGATCCAGCTCGGTCTTGCCGCGGAAGATGTAATACACAGCCGCCGTATAGAGGAGCACGAGCGGCATACCGATCACGGCAATAATCAGCATGACTGACAGCGTGTTCGACGCCGATGCTGCATTATAGATCGTCAGATTGTATGCAGGATTGAGGCTGGAGATCAACAGATTGGGGAACACGCCAACGGCAGCCGTCACCAGGATCAGGCCTACTGCGGCGCCCGAAGCGATAAAAGCCAGCAGATCCCTGCCCCGCCGCGACCAGCGCCAGGCAGCCGTTAGGGCAGCAATTGCCCCCAAAGGGAAAATAAAGGGCCAGATATCGGCCTGGTAACGATCGAAGAGATGTTGACGGGTGAGCAGGGTAACCACGACTACCAACCCCATCAGAACCACGGTCGAAAGCATGAGGGGCGGCACAGCACGGCGAATGCGATCATGCAGCTTGCCTTGCGTCTTAACGGTCAGGAAGAATGCCCCATGCATTGTCAGCATGGATACAGTAGCTGCCCCCACAAGCAGGGAATACGGCGTGAGCAGTTCGATCAATGTCACGCGGACGTTGCCCTCAGCATCGAGGGGAACGCCGGTGATGATATTGCCGAACGCGACGCCCAACAGGGCAGCCAGGCTGAAGGATGTCAGCGAGAAGAAAGCATCCCATAGTGAACGCCAGATCCGCCCCGGTCGTTTACTGCGAAACTCAATGGCACAAGTACGCAGGATCATAACCAGCAAGACCAGCATCATCGCCGAGTAGAAGCCCGAAAAGAGGGCGGCGTAGACCATGGGAAACGCGGCGAAGAGTGCACCGCCACCCAGGATTAGCCATACCTCGTTGCCATCCCATACCGGGCCAATGCTGTTCAATAGCGTGCGCCGCTCCTGGTCTGTTCGGGCCACCAGCAGGTGCAGAATGCCGACACCCATATCGAAGCCATCAAAGATCAGGTAACCGGCGATAACGATCACAAAGACGATGAACCAGAGATCATTGAGCCACATGCTGCTATACCTCCCCGGATTGGCGACGCCTGTGGTGCGAGCCACGGCATATCACACCTATGGCGCTGTGCTTGGCCGACGGCTGAAGAGCTCGCTGAACGTGTCTGGCAATGAGGCAACAGGAACAACGTCCATCTCTTCGAGTGGGTCCGGCCCATGCTGGATCTTGCCCATCAGAAGGTAGACAAATAAAGCACCCAGGATCGTATACATAACGATAAACGTGATCATTGACATGGCTACCTGCTCCGTCGTCAGCGTCGGCGATAGCCCCTCTGCGGTCGTCATGACCTTGTAGACAATCCATGGCTGGCGCCCGATTTCCGCCGTCCACCAGCCGGCAATGATTGACACCTCGGTCAGAAACGCGGTGATGACGAAGAGCCACAGTGCCGGAGGAAAGGTGAAGATCCTGCGTTTCCAGAGATACAAGACAGCTCCCAACAGACCGATGGGGATGAACAGTGACCCAAGATCAATCATCAAGTGATAGGTTTGAAAAATAAGCTGGATAGGCGGGAGCATCTCTTTCTGCAAGAAAGCGTCAAGGCCGGTGAGCTGGGCATTAGGGTTGAAATAGGCAAGGATGCTGGCGAGGCATGGAATCTGTAGGCCAATAGTCTTCTGCGAGGCCGTGTCAACCCAGCCGATCAGGGTCATGGGCACGCAGGTCTGCGTTTGCCAGATGCCTTCCATGGCCGCGAACTTGATGGGTTGAAAACGCATGACGGCCTCGACCTGGGAGCGTCCGGCAACGAACAGGTTGGCAATGGTCAAGATGACGAAGAAGGGTAGCGCCAGCCTGAAGTTGGCCTCAGCCATCTCGAGATGTCGCTTGCGCAGAATATACCAGGCGCTGACGCCCAGCATGACGGCGGATCCCACCGTCCATGAACTGACAAAGACATGCACAATGCGGGCCATGAACGAGGGGGTGAAGAGTACCTGCCCGAAGTCTGTCATGATGGCTCGCGCCGCCGGCCCTGTCCCCTGCACAACATACCCTGCCGGTGTCTGCATCCACGAGTTGGCCATGACGATCCAAACAGCGCTGATGTGCGAGCCCAGGACGACAATGAATGTGGCCAGCAGCCACAAGCGTGGGCCAAGCCGATTGCCACCCAGCAGCATGAGGCCGAGGAAGGTCCCTTCGAGGAAGAAGGCAAAAATGCCTTCGGCAGCCAGCAGTCCGCCAAACACATTGCCCACGAAGCGGGAATAGTTCGCCCAATTCATGCCGAATTCGAATTCCTGAACGACGCCGGTGGCAACACCCAGGGCAAAGACAAGACCATAGATGGAGACCCAGAAGAAGGACATTTGCCGCCACACGGGGTTCCTGGTGCGGATGTAAACGATGCCGATCACAACGAGCATTAGTCCCAGGCCCATTGAAATCGGCGGATAAATGAAGTGGAAGCTTGCAGTCAGGGCAAACTGTAGGCGCGATAGGATCTCTGCGTTCATGCTCCCCCCTGGTTTTGAGGAATAGATGAAATGAATGTATGTTTTACACTGTGATTATGCCATACCGGTCTGTGACTGTCAAGACATATGGACGGTGTATTTCGTGGCTTGTGCAGAATAGAGCAATTCCACCCGCGCCCCTTCCCGCCTGGTGGAAAGGGGCCGGGATGGGCCACTCATCGGCTGTTGCCTGTGGAGCACAGAGGGTACAAGGCAAGCATGCGGTCGCGGCTGCTGCCAGGACGAACGCGCATAACGACCTTAGCTTGGCGATGGTCACTCAGTGCCACAGGCCGAGGGCACGCACGGCAGCATCAATGAGTAAGCCGAGGACGAAGTAGAAGCCGAAATCGCGGCTGTGAATGAACGATGTCGCCACGAACCACAAAGGCCAGGCATCGGCGGGATAGAAGTCGGGTCGCTGATCGGGGCGTGGATGGGCAAACATGCGCAGGCACAGGTTGAGCGAGCGCAGCGCCAGGAGGACAATCAGCATTGCCGGCGTGAAATAGCGTATCAGCACCAGATAGATAACGATCAGGTACTGGAGAACCATCATGGCCAAGGCGGTGTAGCGTGCGTTGCGTTCGCCGATGAGCACCGGCAGTGTATGGATGCCCTTCTCCTTGTCCGGCGCATACTTATCAATGTGCTTGCCGAAGAGCGCCGCCGAAACACCCAGGCCAAAAGGCAGGCTGGCGAGGACAAGCGTCCAATTCCAGTTATTGGCCATGACATAATAGCCACCAACGATCATAAGCGGCCCCCAGACCAACAGGACGGACAGCTCACCCAGGCCAATGTATTTGAGGGGAAAGGTGTAGAAGAGCACGAGGAAGACACCGATCGCCATGAGAATAGGCGTGAGCGGGCCGCTGACGGTGATGAGGTAGAGGCCGGCTGCGAATGCGATCAACCCCGTCACGGCAGCATAGGCTAGCAGCTTACCTGTCGTCATAAAGCCGGTCTCGAGAGGCTGCGGCCCATACTGAGCGCGGAAATAGTTGCCCTTGTCTACCCCTCGATAATAGTCCACCAAATCATTGAGCAGGTTGTTGGTGCCATGAGCCATAACCAGGCCGATTGTGATGACGATCCATTTGAGTAGATCGAACGAGCCGTGCTCCCAGGCCAGAACGCCGGCGATGACCGAGGCCATAAAGCTCAAGACCAATGCTGCCGAGCGTGTGGCCACCAGCCATTTGGCGATGATGTCGAGCCGATCCCACTCGTCTTTGTTCATGCGCGGCATCACCCGCAGGGCCTTCACCCACATACTGACGTTCATGGTCCTCCCTCCCTGTTCAATTAAAGATGTTTCCTCACACCGATGGTGAGGTGCATATCAATTCTACCACTATCTATACAGCCGCACAAGCGGACACCGATTTCGATTTTGTGGATCACTTCGTGTTGCAGTCTGTCCGGACGCAAAAAGAGGCACTTTCGGGGTAGGTTTTCTACGCCCGCTGTGTGCGGCTCATCGCTGCCCATCCCCCGGCTCCGCCCATATACCATCCCCACAGGTTACCCAACCCTGCAGGAGGGTCATTAACCTGCCAACGACGGTCGGCATTGCGTCGTTGTAGGTGCGACCTCGGTTGCTGGACTCAGATGTGTCCAATCACCAGTGGTGAATACCTTGTCAGCCATCCAGCTATATGCTATACTACCTGTGCCCGATTGGGACAGATTGTGTACCATCGTTGAGGAGGATTCATGCCGAATATCATCGGCCGACGCTATCTCTGGTTTCTGATCTCATTACTGGTCATTATCCCCGGCCTTGTGGCCATGATCTATACAACGGTTGACTCGTGCAGCAAGCAAAAGCAAGGGCTCTCCACTTTCTGTGGGCCTCTCCATCCCAGTATTGATTTCACCGGCGGCACCCTGTGGGAGCTGTCTAACTTCCAGAAGCCCGTTCAGCCCAATGAGATACGCACCATCTTTATTCAGCAAGGGATCAACGATGTGTCAGTTCAGACTACCGAACAGAACGGCATACCCGGTGTGCTGATACGGACACTCCCCCTGACCGGCGACGCCGGCAAGGCTCAGAAGACAGCACTCGAGACGGCCATCCGCGACCAGTTCGGTGACTTTAAGGAGCTGCGTTTCGAGTCGGTGGGACCGGTCATCGGGCAGGAGATCACCCAACGGGCGCAGTGGGCAGTAATCGCCGCCAGCCTGGGCATCCTGGCCTATATCTCCTTCGCTTTTCGCGGCATTCCCAATTCGTTCCGGTTTGGCGTGTGCGCGGTCGTTGCCCTTCTGCATGATGTACTGGTGGTAACGGGGCTCTTTTCTATCTTCGGCATCCTCTTTGGCGTCGAAGTGGATGCCCTGTTCCTGACCGCACTATTGACCGTCATTGGCTTCTCGGTTCACGACACGATCGTGGTCTTTGATCGCATCCGTGAAAACCGTCGTAAGTATCCAACGGAAGACTTTGAGCGGGTCGTCAACTTCAGTGTCTTCCAGACACTCGACCGCTCTATCAACACAACGCTTACCGTGTTGATTACCCTGACGGCGCTTTTCCTCTTCGGCGGAGCCACCATTCACAACTTCGTGGCTGCCCTACTGATCGGTATCTTTAGCGGCACATATTCATCAATCTTCAATGCCAGTCCTCTCTTGGTCGTATGGGAGTACCGGGAGATTCCACGCTTCTTCGCCCGCCTGTTCAGGCGACAAGCAGCAGAAGCGTAGCAGTCTGGTGCAAAGCATTACGTGGAGTGCGGCGATTCCGCCGTCGTGGCCCCATTCCGGCAGTGGGAAGCAGGAGGCGACGATAGGATCGTCGCACTCCACACGTCTTTAAGGTGGCGTTAAGGTCATTCTGGTGATTGGACACATCTGTGTGGCGATCAAAGTTGCACCTACGATAGAGTAACGCCGACCTTCGTTGGCAGGTTAATGACCCTCCCGCAGGTTACCCAAACCTGCGGGAGGGTATGCGGACTGGCGTGCCGACAGGGCGCGGTTTCCCTGTGCCTATCCGGCACAGGACAGGCAACCACCCGCAAGGATGTGTTCAATCACCAAGGTCATTGTGTGAAATACGCTTCAGCAAGTGAGGTGTCGGAATGACGGAACCAGTCTCGACTGCCTTGATCGGTTATGGTTATTGGGGGCCCAACCTGGCCCGCAACCTGTATCAGAATCGCTCGGCCCGGCTCTCTCTCATCTGTGACAGCGCGGCAGAGCGCCTGGCCGACGTGGCGCGGCTGTATCCAGGTGTGCGAACCAGCGATGATGCAGCAGCTGTTTTCAGCGATCCAGACATCGAGGCAGTGGTTATTGCAACACCCGTGCGCACGCATTATGCCCTGGCTCGAGCGGCGTTGGAGCGTGGCAAGCATGTCCTGGTTGAAAAACCGCTTGCCCTGTCCGCCGCCGAGTGCAGTGACCTCATCGCCCTCGCACGCAGCCGGCACCGTACGCTCATGGTTGGACATACATTCGAATATAATCCTGCCGTCCTCAAGATCAAAGAGTTCATCGAAAAGGGTGAAATCGGTCAGGTCTACTACATTTATAGTAATCGCGTCAACCTGGGACGGGTTCAGCGTGATGTTAATGTCCTTTGGAGCATTGCGCCACATGATGTCTCGATTCTGCTCTACCTGTTGGGAACAATGCCGTTGCAGGTCAGTGCTCGGGGCGCAACTTTTCTGTCAGAGGGCATCGAAGATGTGGTGTTCATGACATTGACCTTCCCCAATAATATCCTGGCCCACGTCCATGCCAGTTGGCTCGATCCCAGCAAGGTGCGTCGCATGACCATCGTTGGTAGCCGCAAGATGATCATCTACGATGATGTTGACCCTGAGGCAAAAATCAAGATGTACGATAAGGGGGTCTACCGTAAGGGCGATCCCATCTACGGTGAGTTCCAATTCCGCCTGCATAGCGGCGACATCTACATCCCCAAGATTGATATGAGTGAGCCACTTCAGATCGAGTGCGCCCATTTTGTGGAGTGTGTGCGCTCAGGCCAGCAGCCCCGTAGCGACGGCGAGAGTGGCCGGCGGGTGGTGAGCGTCCTCGAGGCGGCGCAACAGTCGCTGGCAAGCGGTGGTGTACCGGTTGCCACCGAACGCGGTTGAGCTCTAGGAAAAGCACCAATGCCCACCGACAACGCCAAGTGATCAGCAATCATCGCCGGGCAAACCATACAACAAGACATCTTGACCAAACAAACGTTCAGTTCCGCGCTGCAGCAAAACCATGCCTCCATATGTATCTGTGTTCATCCCCGCCCGCAATGAGGAGGGGAACATCACACCGCTGATGGAGTCCATCGCCACATGCTTCGCCGAGCACGACATCAACGGCGAGGTAGTGCTGGTAGATGACGGTTCCAGCGATGGCACGCGGGCAGAGGCTCTGGCCTGCGCCGAGCGGTTTCCCTTCCTCCAAGTGATCTCGCATCGTCGCAACCTGGGGCTGACGGCAGCCATGCGTACCGGCTTCCGCCATTGTCGAGGAGACATCATCATCTTTCTGCCTGCCGACATGGAATCGCATCCGGATGAAGACATTCCCAAACTGTTGGCCAAAATAGCTGAGGGGTATGACGTGGTAGCCGGCTGGCGGCAGGGACGCAGAGACAGGAAAGTGCTGGCCTCCAGTATCTACAATATGGTCTCACGTCGCCTGTTCAATGTTGACGCCCATGACATGAACTGGATCAAAGCCTTTCGCCGCGAAGTTGTGGATGGCATGCACCTGCGCTCGGATTGGCATCGTTTCATCCTGATGATCGCCGCCTCTCAGGGCTATCGCATTGGTGAGGTGAAGGTCAACTACTATCCGCGTCGTATCGGACGGTCGAATTTCGGCATCCTGCGCATTCCGGTTTCATTTCTCGATGTGCTGGTGGTCAAGTTCTTGCTGACATTCAGCCGCAAGCCCATGCTCTTCTTTGGCTCGCTGGGACTGTTGACTATCGGCGCGGGAGGGCTGACGCTCATCTATCTCCTGTGGTTATGGCTGAGCCAGCACACACAACAACGTCCCGTTTTCACGTTCGCCGTCTTCATGATTGTTGCCGGTCTCTTGCTTTTCCTGGTCGGCTTTCTGGCCGAGCTCGTTGTCAGCCAGGCCGAACGGCTTGACGAGCTCGAGGAACGACTGCGCGAGCGGTAGAGCGGCTGAAAGGATAGGCACGCCGTGAAGATCCTTGTCCTCACCCACAACTATCCCCGTTTCCGCGGCGACTTCAGCGGGGCATTCATCGAAGCTCTGAGCGAGGCAATGCAGGCGCAAGGGCATCAGGTGACGGTCCTTACCCCCTACGATCAGCGCTATAACCGTCAACCCGCCGATCACCGCGTGACGATCAGAACCTATCGCTACATCTGGCCCGACAGGCTACACATCGCCGGCTATATGCGCAGCACCCACGCCGACCGCTCTATACGCTTGGGTTCGCTCGTGGTGGCACCATTGCTTTTTCTTTTCGGATCGCTGGCAACCCTGGCACAGGCAGCACGTGACCGCCCGGACATTCTCCATGCTCATTGGGTCCTGCCCAACGGCTTCATGGCGGCGCTCACAGCGCGACTGCTGAATATCCCGCTAGTGGTATCTATGCCGGGAGCTGATGTTTTCATATCGAGCATGAACCCGCTGTTCTTGTGCATGGCCCGCTTCGCCTTCAACCAGGCACGAGCGATTACGACGAATAGCCATGACCTGCGTCAGGCTGCCGAGGCGCTGGGTGCCGACGCACGAAAGTGTTGCCTGCTCATCTACGGCGTGGACTCAACAGAGATGGTGCCCGATGACAGCCGGCGCTCCGCTCTGCGCGCCCAACTGGGTCTTGACGAAAACACACCCGTCATTGTCACTGTCGGGCGACTGGTACCCAAGAAGGGATTCGATGTCCTGGTGAAAGCTACGCCGCTTATTGACCCTTCTGCACACGTCGTTATCGTTGGTCACGGCGAACAACTCAATTACCTGAAGACGTTGGCAGCTTCGTTGGGCATTGCCCATCGTGTGCATTTCGTCGGCAGCATTCTGCGTACCGACCTGATTCACTACTACAACATGGGTGACATCTTTGTCATGCCAACGGTGAGTCCGCCGGCCGATGGACTGAATGTCGCCGCAGTCGAGGCAATGTCGTGTGGTCTACCGGTTGTGGCGTCGGATGTAGGGGGCAATCCCCTGGTCGTTGCCGATGGTGAGACGGGATTACTGGTGAGGATGGGCGACACCGAGGCGTTGGCCGCGGCGATCAACCGCCTGGTGGCCGATCCAGCCCAACGACAGGCAATGGGGCAACGTGGGCGAGAGCGCGTCGTGGCTCAATTCTCATGGCCGCAGTTGGCGACCGCCTACGTCAACCTGTTCGCCGAGGTTTCTGCTGCCGGTAGTCCGGCTTTTTCCAGTTACAGGCCAGCATCGCCATGACCCCGAATCGTCTCCCTCTGGGCAGGACAGGCTCGACGTGGAAGCCACCCAGTGAGGGTCTCGCTAGCCGAACGGTGAGTAACGTCGTTCACCTTGACCCTGGAAGCAGGTGCATCGGCATGCCTATATCCTCCCGCAGGTTTGGGTAACCTGCGGGAGGGTATGGAGAACGCCGCCGGCAATCCATGTTCCGTGCCATCCGCTCCTGCATCCGTGGCCAGCTCGCTCCGCTTTCCAACTTTCCTTACCCTAACGGTGAACAGTTACATAGTTACCTGGCAATGACGTGTTACCATACTTATGCTATAATAGCGAGCGCAATAACCGGGCAGAGAAAGGTGACGTCTATGGCAGATCTGGTGGTGTGCCCGTCATGTGGGCGCAATGTGGACAAGAAGCATGTGTTCAAGAGCGATCCGTGTGAAGTGTGTGGCGAGTTTGTCTGTTATGATTGCATTCGCCGCAAACAAATTCTGCCCCCTAGCTGGGAACTCCCTGCCGGAACCTTCAAGTATCGCTGCAAGCGGCATGTCGGGTCGTTCTTAGGTTTGGGCTGGCAGACGATCAAAAGAACATCGTAAGGAGCCAGACATGGCGCATCGTCGTGTGCGTATGGTGGTCATCGGCCTGGGCAATGTAGGGCGCAATTTCCTGAAACTCCTGGTAGACAAGAGCGATGTCCTCATCTCTCGCTATAGGCTGGAGCCGGTTGTCATTGGCGCCGCCGATAGTTCAGGTATAGCACTGGACGATAACGGGCTGGATCTGGCCACGCTGATCCGGCTGAAAGAACAAAAGCAGGGTGTGGCCAGCTATGCGCAGGTCGGCCTGGCCGCGGCCAGGCCATCGGATCTGATCGAGCGAGCCCAGGCTGATATGTTGATCGAAATGTCGCCCACCAACCTGACCGACGGTCAACCTGGCCTGGACTGCATCCGCCAGGCGCTGCAGCGGGGTTGGGATGTGGTGACGGCAAACAAAGGGCCATTGGTGCTGGCCTACAGCGAGCTGATGATGCTGGCCGCGCGTCAGGGCTGCCAACTACGCTTCAGCGCCTGCGTTGGTGGTGGCTTGCCATCGGTGAATGTAGGGCAGCGTGATCTTGTCGCCTGCAACATCACACGGGTTGAAGGAATTCTCAACAGCACAACACACTACATCCTCACTGCCATGGCAGAGGACGGCAAGACCTTTGAGCAGGCGCTCGCCGAGGCACAACGCATCGGCATCGCCGAGGCTGATCCTACCCTGGATATAGATGGCTGGGATGCAGCCAACAAGTGTGTCATTGTTGCCAATAGCGTGTTAGGCTTCCCGGCGACGCTCAGGGATGTGACGGTAACCGGCATCCGCAGCGTCACTGTTGAACAGATGCGCCAGGCCAAGCAACAGGGTGGCTGCCTCAAGCTGTTGGTGACGGCCGAGCGTGAGGGCGACGGCTATCGCCTGTCGGTCAAACCGACGGTTATTCCGTTCACACATCCGCTGGCACATCTGAGTGGCGAAGACATGGGTATCGTCTATTATACCGACATTATGGGCACCATTGCCGTCAGCATTGCCGAGCGCGGGCCGGTGCCGACGGCAGCAGCCGTATTGCGCGACGTGGTGACAGTGGTTAGCCGATAGTGGTCTCCCGTGACCGGACGTTGGGCGTAGCAACCCGATGACTGTTTTCATGTTACAGGGGCGACAAGGAGAGAACCAAATGGCACAGGTAGAAATCGGCCCACGGCTGAGCGATGCTGATTTCTTCGCCAAGGTAGATACGACACAGCCCGGCCTTGAAGGCATTGCGGCAGCCGCTGCCGCCGCTGACTTTGCCACCGCGCGCCGTCTGTTTGCCACTCAGGTAAGGCAAAGCCTGCAGCCGGAACGTTTTTTCACCATCGAGCGCACATACCGCGGCCACCACTTCATGTACGAAGGTGAAACGGTCGAGCAGGCTGCCGAGCGCATTCTGCGGGGTGAGCTTATCTCATGCGGCACTCCCCATACGTTTGAGGGTGAGGTTGATTGGTTCACCAATCCTACCTTCAATCAATACAGAGAGTGGACCTGGCAGCTCAGCCGCCACCCCGAATGGGGCATCCTGGCCGAGCGCTACCGGGCAACCGGAGACGAGCGTTATGCCCAGGCCTTTGTGCGCTATTTTGAAAGCTGGGTCCATCAGGCGCTCGTCCCAGAAAATGCGCCTGGTTGGGATACTCTTTGTTGGCGCACCATCGAGGCAGGGATTCGCATGGGCGGCGTGTGGCAGCTTGCCCTGCATGCCTTCTATCGCTCACCAGCCTTCACCGATGATGTTCTGATTGATTGGTACAAGTCGGTGTGGGAGCACGGCTGGCGTCTGCGCAACTTCCACCGCACCGGCAACTGGCTGATCATGGAGATGAACGGCCTGGCGCAGATCGGCATCCTCTATCCGCAATTCAAGGATGCACCTGCCTGGAAGGCCTATGCCTTCGACAAGCTTGTCACCGAGCTCGATGCCCAGGTCTACCCTGACGGTTTTCAAATCGAGTTGTCAACCGGCTATCATCAGGTAGACATCAACAACTACCAGTGGCTGATTGATGTCTGCACGGCTTACGACGTTCCCGTCCCACAGCGATTCCGTGATGGCATGGAACGCATGCACGCCGTCAATGTCTTCATGATGATGCCCGACGGTCGCCTGCCCGATGTCAACGATGGCGGCTGGCACGAGGTTGCCGGGCTTATGAAGCATGCCGTGAGAGACTATCCGCGGCGGGCCGATTTCCTGTGGGCACATACGCGGGGCAAGGAGGGTAAGCCGCCGACCGAGACATCACATGCCTTCCCTTATGCGGGCTATTACATCATGCGTAGCGGTTGGCAGCCAGATGCGCTGTGGGCGCTCTTCGATGGCGGCCATTTTGGTTATGGGCACCAACATGAGGATAAGCTTAACCTGCTTGTGCATGGCTACGGGCGATTGCTCTTAACCGAAGGTGGCAACTATGCCTATGATGACTCGCAGATGCGGCGCTACGTTCTCTCCACGCGAGCCCACAACACCATTCGTGTTGACGACCAGGATCAAAACCGACGGCTGCATTATGACCGGGAAACATTCGACGTCACCATACCATCAGACGGCCGGTGGCGAACGACAGCGGCATACGACATTGCCTCTTCGACCTTCGCCGAAGGATACGGGCCGACGGCCGATCAGACGGTAACGCACCAACGCACGGTGATCTTCGTAAAGAAGGGTCACGGCCTACTGGGACCATGCCTGATTGTCGTTGACCGTCTCATGCCGACAGATAGCACTGTGCACCGCTACGAGGTTCTCTGGCATCTGGCCGCCGGCGCCGTAACCATAGAAGGAAACAGCGTGCGCAGCGCCGATGTCGCACAGGCGAACCTGGCCATCGTGCCTGCCGCCGTGAACGGTCTGACCGTGGCGGTTGTTCAGGGGCAGGAGTCGCCGGAGTGGCAGGGGTGGACGGCAATCAAGAATCATCAACAGGGCGAGTATGCCGCCATACCCACGGCCGTCTATAGGCTGGCGGCAAGCGGCCCTGTTCGCCTGGTGACCATCCTCTACCCGATGCGCCCTGGTGCGCCGTGCCCGATCAAGGCTGTGGCAGCAGACACCGCTATTTCCGGCTCATGGCTGCGCCTGACATTGAGCGACGGCAGCGTACTCAACCTGGATGAAGCGGCCTTCCCGTTCTAAATAACCATCGGCCAGAGGTTGAACGTCTCGTAATACTTTATAACTTTTGAAGCTTGACATTATCTAAGCGATCTGCTATGCTAATCAATGTAGAATTCATCGCTCCGAGAAAGGCAAATCCGGCGAAAGCCGGAGGCGCAAAACCATGGGTCTGTGGCGGCGCCTGTCCACCGCCATGATTGCCAGGTTGCCGAAGACGTTGGTTATCAGCGCCCTTCCGCGCTTATGCCTGCGGAGTGGGCGCTTTTTGTTGTGCGGAGTTGGCTGCTCGCGTCGTTGCCAAGGAGCGCTGCCATGCGGAGAAGATACGATGTCCTCGGGTTGGCCTTCGCCATCGCGGCGTTGGTCATCGCCACCATATACCCGGCTGCGGCTGCACAACCTGCGCAAACCCAGCCAGAACGCGGCAGCCCGGTCATCATTGACGGCACACACATCGCTGCCCTCAGCAAGGTCACACGGCAGTTGGAAAAGGTTGTACCCGCCTCCAGCCGCCCCCGATTGCAATCTCCCAAACCCATCCCGCCACTCGGTTCAACGGTAGACTTCTGGGCCTGGGACTTCGCCACCGGTTCTTTCTACCCCGTGGCGACGACCCTTCAGCGACTGAGCGAGCAGACCGAGCTATACGTGCAGGCAGGGTATCCCATCTCTGCCGAGACGCTGGACGGCATCATGCACACGGTTGATTCGGTTATCGTCAACCGCGAACACAAAGCCTTTGGTCATGAGCCTGATCCCGGTATAGATGAGATCGCGCGCACAGTTATCGTCCTGCTCGACATACGAGACGCACAGTACTACGGCAGAGGCGGCCCGCTGGTTGGTGGCTACTTCTGGGCCATCAATGAGTATCTACAGTCCACCATTGATGAATGGTATCCCAATGCTAACCTGAAGAGCAATGAGCGCGAGATGATTTTGGTGGACCTGTCTGCCACCACGCCTGGAAGCCGAGAGTTCTACCAGGTTGTCAGTCATGAGTTCCAACACCTCATCCACTGGAACTACGATCCCGATGAAGACGATTGGATCAACGAGGGCATGTCTGATCTGGCAGCACAATTGAGTGGTTTTGGCCTACCTGGCGGCCATGTGCAAGCCTTCCTCGATAGTCCGAACAGGAACGTGACGAGGGCCACCGATAGCCCGCTTGCCGATTATGGAGCATATGGCCTGTTCGGCCTTTTCCTGTGGGAGCGATACGGGGCCGATGCGATAAGCAACGCCATTGTCCAGACGCCTGTCAACGGCATTGACGGGCTGGATGCAGCATTCGCCGGGCGCAACATCCCTGATCAGTTTGCTCAGATTGTCTCTCACTGGGCGGTAGCCAACTTCCTCGATGATCTGGATGTGTACGGCTATCGAGCGATTGATATTGTCACGCAAGGTGCCGACGGCATCACACGCTATCGGCGACCAGCCGTGACCAGGCAGACAATCTATCCAACAGGGCCGTTATCAACGACGGTAGCCACCTGGGGTGCCGACTACATCACGTTTGACAACCTGCAGCCGGGTGATCTGGTGATTACGCTGACGTCGTCCATCAGCACAGAGTTCATTGTCAATGTCGTCTCATCTTCAACGGACGATTTTGCCAACGGCACGAACGTCTTACGCGAAGTGTCATTGCGCAGTGGAGCAACTACTGCAGTAACCATTCGTGGAGCAGGCTCAACGGTTAGAAGGGTGGCGCTGATTCCCGTCCATATATCGCAGAGTGCAGAATATGGCACCCTTTTGTATCGTGCAGCCATTGTTGCCAGGACAACGCCGACATCGCCAACGGCGACACCCACACGCACGATGACGCCTGCCCCAACGGCGACACCCAGCCCCACGCCAACCGAGACGCTGCCGCAACCACCGTCGCCATCATATGTCGTTCGCCTCAACTGTGGAGGCTCGCGTTACACCGATGGAGAGAGAAACATCTGGACGGCAGATGCGCCGTACACACCTGGAGGCGCCGGCTACATCGGAGGCCAAACCTACCGTGTCGGTTCTGCCATCGAAGGGACGACGGATGACGCCCTCTACCAGTCGGAACGCTGGGGCATGAGCGCGTACCGGTTCGATGTGCCCAACGGCACCTACAGTGTGACATTGAGATTCAGCGAGAATTACGTCTCACAGCGTGGCTTGCGTGTCTTCGATGTGTTGATCGGGGGACAACCGGTCTTGACCAATTTCGATGTCTTCGCTGCGGCCGGCGGCAAATATCGCGCCTATGACCGTAGCTTCACGGTGACAGTCAGGGATGGCCGGCTGCTGATTTCATTTGTTGCCCGCAAGAGTGAGCCATCCATCAAAGCGATTGCCGTGCAGGCGATTGGGCCGTAGATGTCATCAAGGCAACAGCACACTTCCACCAGATGTGCCTCGATCAGCCGTGAGCGACATGGGCACGTTCTCAGAGGTTGACCGTTCTTCCTCAGGTCCAACTACCTATCTCCCTGTGCAAAGATGAGGGCGAGAATCGTGTGCATGGTGACGCACAGCCACGCATTTCTCGTGTACACGAAGAGTATGGCGGAGGCGAAGACCAGGGCCAGATCGAAGGTGAGAGACCAGCGCTGCCGCTCATCACTCCATCCGGCGCGCCAGGCTGGATTGAGTGTCCACTCCCCGAGCACCAGACCACATCCCCCGAAGACGCCTGTGTAAGAACCAAGAAGGACAATAGCTGCGGCGCGGTAGAATGCCCAATGCGCCTGCCGAAAAGCAACCCGCCAGGCAGTCACCAGGGGCAGGGGCGAGGCGTGAGCCGCAGGCAACGCGCTACCGCCGTTTTCCAGCAGCCCGCGTCGCAGGTCGCGCCGATATAGCCAGAGCATGACGCCCGTGGCCGCGGTCATTGCCGTGGCGATACCGGTAGAGGTGAGCCAATGGGTCTCTGTCAAGCCAAGCGTCTCAGGGGTGAGAACGCCTGCAAGCAGAGCGGCGTAGGGCAGGCCAATGTTGTACATGAAACCGGCGATTGCCGGTAGGGTGATCATCGAAGAGGCTTGTTTGCCAAGAGCAGCGGCGCGCTGCCCCCCTCCAACTGCCCGGTTGCATATGCGCCAGGACAGGTTGGTTGCAATGACATTCAAAAGCAGAGAGGCGACAAGCCACCAGCCGATAGGCAGGACGCGGAGGGTTGTAAGCATTATGTTAATCTAACGTGGGGTGGAAAAATGGTGGGCGAGATAGGACTCGAACCTACGAACCTCGCGGATGTGAACCGCGCGCTCTAACCAACTGAGCTACTCGCCCACACCAGTGCATAACTACTATACCATAGACAATGCTGAAATGCAAGCGTTTTTTGGTTTTTGGTAGTGTATCATAGAGTGTGTAAAATGGCTTGACCTAGTGCAAGAACAGATTAGGTAATCGGTAATGTGGTATAATGGGTGCTATGAGAAAACCTATTTTTGTTCGTGCGATCCGTGATGACGAGCGGTCGACCCTGGAAGCGGGTCTGCGT
>Ga0272448_1003401_pt1 | contig 18998 bp, 14 predicted proteins | sample YNPCB0191_FD_202220 | JGI IMG/M metagenome (GOLD analysis project Ga0272448, IMG submission 202220) | Hot spring sediment microbial communities from Yellowstone National Park, WY, United States - YNP-CB-019-1 | ecosystem: Environmental > Aquatic > Thermal springs > Hot (42-90C) > Sediment... | reverse complement strand
TGAGGCGGCAGTGGGTCGAGCGCGAGCGGCTTGCGTATCCGATAGCGGAGGTGCCGCGGGAGTTGGTCGAGGTCGGCGAGCGACGTTCGTTCCCGACCATCATGCGGCAGCCAGCGATGTGGATCGGGTTCGTGATCCCGATGATCGTCGGGAGCCTGACCGCTCTCCAGCACTTCTACCCCAACGTCCCGGCGGTCAACCTCGTCTGGGATTTCAGTATTCTGCGGGGCACGGAGCACCTGCAGTTCCGGATCAGTTGGCAGATACTCGGCTTCACGTTCCTCATCCCGTCCGATGTCGCGTTCAGCATCTGGTTCTTCGGCCTCTTCTTTCTTTTGCAGCAGGGCGTGTTCAAGATGTACGGGTTGTCGCTGCAGGAAGACCTCGGGATATACGGATCCGGACCGAACCCGCACCTTGCCCATCTCGGGATGGGGGCGTGGATCGTGCTCGTGGGCTACGGCCTCTGGCGCGGCCGGGAACATATCGGGAGCGTCCTCCGCAAGGCGTTCGGCAGAGGCAGCTCCGCGACGGACGAAGACGAGATTCTCTCGTATCCCGCGGCTGTCTGGATGTTCCTCGTCGGCATGGTCGTGATGACTGTATGGCTTTGCATCACAGGGCTTTCGTGGTATCTCGCGGTGCTCTTCGTCACTGTAGCGATCCTGATCTTCTTCGGCCTGACACGGGTAGTCTGCCAGGGCGGCATGGCTGTGAGCATCGCACCGCTCGTGGCCTCCTCGTTCATGATCTCCGGGCTGGGCAGCCGTGTGCTCGGCAATCTCGGTCTCGTGGCGATGGCTCAGAGCTACGCCTGGGGCGCGGACATACGGACCTTCGTCATGGCCTCGACCGCGCACAGTCTCAAACTCTCGGATGTCGTCCCAGGCCGCAGACGAAAGCTCTTCTGGGCCATCCTGGCCGCTATTCTCATCACCTTGTTCGTCTCCGTCTTTTACACCATCTGGCTTGGATACCGATATGGCGCTCTGAACTTCCAGAACTGGTTCTTCGTCTCGGGGCCGTCCTTCCCCTACCGTCTGATCCACCAGCGGATGCTCGCTCCGACCGGGCCGCATATCGGCGGTTGGCTTTGGACTCTTGGGGGCGGCGGGGTGATGGCGTTTCTCATGTGGCTCCAGACGGTGTGGTGGGCCTCGCCGCTGCATCCGGTGGGATTCGCCATCGGCTCCGTCTACTGGTCGCAAGTGCTCTGGTTCAGCGTCTTCCTCGCTTGGTTCGCAAAGCTTGCGACGGTGAAGTACGGCGGCAACCGCGCCTACAAGGTCGCCCGCTACTTCTTCATCGGCCTCATTCTCGGCCAGTATGTGTGCGCAGGATTCTGGAACATCTACTCCGTGATCGTCAACAAGCCGAACCTCAACGTCTTCTGGATTTGAGAGGGCGATCGTGGCTCCGGCGACCCCGGGCGAAGACTGTAGGAAATAGGTCGCGTCGTGAGCACTGCAAGATCCGGGTGAGATCAGGCGCTCGGTCGGGACGGCTCCCCCATGGTCGCGGCCCAGTCAACCTTCGACCTTGCTTGCGGGCAGGACAGCCAGTAGGTGGGGGATCTACTTCTTCTGCGGCCCCAGCAGGTCGTTGACCTTCGCGACGAGCTTCGCCAGGTCGAGCGGCTTCGCGAGAAAAGCCTCGGCCGGCAGGTACTCTCCGTCTGTCTCCGGGGAGAAGGGCAGACCGGTCTTCTTCCTCACCGCGGTCAAGATGATGATCGGCACGTCCCGGGTCGCGGCGCTCGACTTCAGTTGCTGACAAACACGGAAGCCGCTGTCGAGGTGCTCCATCATCACGTCCAGCACGAACAGCTCGGGGACCGCCTGCGACGGCTTTCATGGCGTCCTTCTCGCTCGATGCTGTCGCCACCTTGTGGCCCGCGGCTTCGAGCGTCGTCTTGATCGCGTTCAATTCGTCCGGGTCATCCCCCACGATCAGTATTCGAGCCACTCCGAACCTCCTTTCTGAGGTTGATCTGAACACGAAGTCCCTGGCACGCGCAGCCCTCGACTCGGATCGAGCCGCCGCACCACTGAACGATTTCCCTCGCTATTGTCAATCCCAAGCCAGTTCCCTGGGGATAGAGTTGCTTCGCCTGGACGCCGCGGAAGAACTCGTCACAGAGGTGCTCGATCTCCCCCGCTGTCACCCCCACGCCAGTATCGCGAACCGAGACCTCAACGAAGTCCGGAGCGTCGGCGACTTCGACAACCACACCCCCCGCACGGGTATAGTGCAGCGAATTGCCAAGCACCTCCTCCAGCAGAAGCTGGAGCAACTTGGTGTCTCCGAGGACACGTACCGCCGGCAAGTCAGCAGCCTCGAAGGTAAGCCCTTTCTGCACCGCCAGGCTCCCGAATCGGCGAACAGTTTCGTTGAACGTGCTGAGACCTACCGGGACCGGCTCGGTGGTGCTTGTGAGCGCTTTCACACTCGAGAAAAGTGCGACTCGCTCGGCGAGGTTGAGGATAGCCGGGTGCACGAACAGTTTTGCTGGGTGAGCCCGGCCCCCGAGTCCCATAAGGGACGACGGGGAATAGCCCAGGACGAAGCCTTCCGGAGTCCTGGGTTCGATGGCACGCGGTCAACCAGCCGAGTCCCGTAGGGACGACGGAACATCCACCCCGTGCAACCTCCGCCGTCCCTACGGGACTCCCGTGATCTCATATCTGCGCGTGCTCCGGAACCCCAGGAATGAATTCCTGGGCTATTGCCCGCCGTGCCTTCGGCACTGATGCTGGATCTCGAGTAATTGTGCCCGGTCCTTGCGGGGCTCACGCTCGGATTGACGACCCTGCTACAGCCGGGCGTTACATCACGGCTCTCTCGGCTGTCCCCGCGGCACTGAGCCTGGATCTTACGACCCCCGCGCCGAGTCGAGGCCAACCCGTCCCGGCTGCTGACGGTCGTCTCGTTGGGATGGCGCGAGGACTGCGAGGCCGGGCAATGATCATGCCGGCCGCATGCGAGAGCGTTCGTGCACCCGAGCTCTGACGGACGTCCTGCCTTCACGGGGTACCTCCTTCCAAAGACGAACCTGAACCAGAGCCACCTCCTCCAGAAGGGCTTTGAGGCGGAGCCAGTTCCTCTGGAGCCGCTTCGCCTCGGAGGCGAACCGACGGGGCAACTCCACCACATAGGCCCGCCCTCCTGCACGGAAGGACAAATAGAAGGCCGTGTGGAGCTGCCCCTTGCGGCAGGAACAGTGCTCCTTGCCACAGGTCAGGCTTGGTTCGACCACGGAACCTCGGAAGACGGGTCCCAAGAGCCGATCTCCCGTAGGAGTGCCTGACGCCTCCGAAGCAGTGCGGAAGTCTCCAATTACCTTACTCCGCTAACAGAGTAAGATACCAAAAACACATCCTTCAGTCAAGCGGAGGGGCGAGGATTTCAATGCCCGGGATCAGGAGGCGGTGCGTGGAGGCGGTGCGAGCTCACTGGGAATCCACTCCCCCGAACGGAACAGCCAATCGTTCTCCACCGCAAACACCATGCCTGCCCCCGTTCGCTCCGCTCAACACCGTTCGTGCACCCTCGCACGCTGTGGGGCGCAGCACCGTCGAAGCGATCTACGTCTGTCTCGGCAAAGGGCCGGAGTCGGAGGACTGAATCGTCGGCTACCCGCTCAGTGACTGCCGGATAATGCGCACCACGCGCATGACTTCTGCCGCGCTCGCCGGGCGGCGCTCGCGGCGCTTGGCCAGTAACCAGAGGATCAACCGCGCTACCTCGCCGGGAAGCGTCGGGTTGTATGTGCGCGGATCCTTCGGGGGTTCGAACTTCTGCTTGAGCATGACGGAAAGGGGGGAATGGCCTTTGAAGCAGTAGGTCCCCGTGACCATGTAGAAGAGCGTCGCACCGAGCGAGTAGAGGTCCGACCGCCCGTCCACAAACCCGCCGTCGCACTGCTCCGGACTCATGTAGGACGGAGTGCCCAAGAAGACCGTTTCCGCATTGTAGCTCGTCAGATCGGTGTCCCAGTCCGGGTTCCGCGCGATCCCGAAGTCCACGATCTTGGCCACCCCGTCCGACCGGAGGATGATGTGGTCCGGCTTGAGGTCCTGGTGAACGATGTTCCTCTTGTGCGCGTAGTCGAGAGCAGCAAGAGTGTGCTCGGTCACCCGGAGGGCAAGGTCCACCTTGAGCGGGCCGAGATTGTTCACGAGCGACCGGATGTTCGCCCCCTCGACGAACTCCATGATGATGTATTGCCGGCCCCTGTCGTCGTACCCGAAGTCCCGCAACTGAACGATGTTCGGATGGTGACACGAGGCGAGTGTAGTGCCCTCGATCCAGAACTTGCGGATGAACTCCTCGTCCTGGGCGAGGATCGAAGGGAGTACCTTGACGGCCACGAACTCTTTGGTATGGGTATCCTGTGCGCGATAGACACAGCCCATACCGCCCGGATTCAGCCGCTCCAGCAGTACGCAGTGTGCGACGATATGTCCGGTCAGGTCGTCCGAGGCATGGGGCTCAGTCTCCATGAGACTCCCGATCGCGGTCCGCCGGACACCGTGCCCGTAGGCCCGGTTGTCCGCTTCTCTCCGCTCTCATCGCAAGCCCCATTCTATCTGGAATCCGGGACCTCGTCAAACGAGCCCATGCGTCGCGGACGCGAAGCGTGCAGCGGCCTTGCTGTAGATACTTTCGACGGCCCGCAAGGCCTCTTCGCCGAGGCGGTGCTTGCTCTGGGCTGCTCTCTCCTTCACACGATCCCAGGCGACGCTCAGGACCGACGGTGCACCCTCCGTCTGCCAACGGGATACGTTCCAGTGCCGGAACAGGCTGGGAAACCAGCAGAAGTGCCGGAACGTGCCAGCCGTGCTCGGGAGTCCGGCAAAGCCGTTCTCCGCGACTCCCTCTCGGATCAGGGCGAGGACATCGCCTGCGTCCGCGACAACGGGAAGCCCGCCGACAAGGCGTTCGACATAGCGTAGTATCTCTTCGTCAATGACGACCTGCTGGGGGCTGAAGACCTCGTCAACGGAGAGTTGACCGGCGGCGCCGAAGTGGCGTGCGCCGAGGAGCGCTTGCCAGAGTACGGAGGCCGTGCGCTCGCAGGCAGCCTGCTCGTCGGGTTGCTTTGCGACGCTTCGAAACATCCCCCATCGCACTGGCGCACCCGTAAGGTACTCGTACGCCTGGAGGATCATGGCCCGGTACAGACACCACTCTGGCGAACCGAAGACGATCGAGCCGTACTGCAGGTCGAAGTGCTCAACGCGCGCTATGCCGATCCCCCGAGAGCCGGTGAGGACTTCGCGAGCGACGCAAAACCCTAACTCCTCCGCCAGCGACTGCACGAGAGCGGCGCGAGGCTCGATCGGACAGGTCGCACCCGCCATCGGAATCGGGCCCGCCAGATGCACGTCGACGTCGGACCGCCCCAGAAACTGCAGAGCGGCCTCGAGTCCCTCGTCGTTGAACCGTAGCGGACTGATGGAAATCTGCTGGAGCATCTGGTAGCGGCGCCCGGCTGCAAGGTTCATCTCGATGAGATAGCGAATCTCTTCGGGATCCAGGACGGTAAGTAACCCGCCGAGCTTGCGGCTCTCTTCGAGGGCGATGCGCTCGGATGCGAGAGAGACGAGCACCGGCGGGACGTCGCCCGGGACGAGAGGGACGACGCCGGCGATGTCGCGTGCATCCCAGAACCGGGCCATGTAACGGGCCTCTGCAGTCGTAGCTTTCCGCACCCGCAGCGTCTCGGGGTCACAGTAGAACAGCCCGGCCCAGCAGCCGCCGAGAGTGAATCTCTCCTCCGGGAGCTCGCGGGGCGTTGGTGGCTCCTGACCCGCGGCTCGCGATTTGTCCCTGCTGGACTCGATGAGATCGTACACGCGGGCGGGCCGGAACCGCAGCCGCCCGCCGCGATACTCGATCCCGCGATCCGAGCAGAGGCGCTCCACGGTCGGCTTGTGACCGCAGGCGATGCCAATCTCCCAGAGCACTTCTGTCGCCTGTCCGACGATGCGGTCCAGGTCAGCCTGCGAGAGCGGCCCGGTGAGAGAAGGTTTCCAGGCTCGCGTGACGGATGGGCCTTGTTGATTGTCAGGAGACTCGATCATTCTTCCTCGACGTGACCGCCGGTCGCCGCCAAACGCAAGGGCACGAAGCGCATCTCGGCCGGGTACGGCGGGGCCGGCTATGTCCGATGCTCCCTCCCCCACCGGTCACGTGCGCACAGCCGCGAGCTACAGCGCCTTCTCCGCCTCACCCCAGGAGAAAGGATATATGACGCAGTTGAGTTCTTCGGCTCGGCGGAGGACGGCCACGAGTTCGGAGATCGGGAAGGACACGATCGCTTCGTCCCCTGATGTCTTTGCGTACCCTTTCTCCTCGAAAAACTTCAGCAGCTCGTCATTCGGGGTGACTTTCCGCCTGAGTTCGCAGGACGACTTGCCGGACTCGGCGAGCTTCTGGCAGAGCTCGACATAGTGCCCCTTGAGCACGTCCTTGCCCCCGTCGGAACGCACAAACCACGTCCCGTCGTCGTACTCGTAAACGGAGCATCGGAGCGCCTCGAACGAGAACTTCTTGTTGGGACTACCCTTCGCGGTTTTGAACGTTTTCTCGAAGCCGTAGGGGAGCAACTCGACCTTCACGGGGATTTTGAATGTCCAGATGCGGAGTGTCATGAACGGATGGCCAGCTTCCCTCCAGAGGATATAGGTGGTCTGTTCCGGGACGGTCTCCGTCACCTCGGAAGTGGCCTTGTACGTCACGATGTACTCACCGACGCCGGGGGGAGGCGTGGGGGCCGACTCGCGCCTGAAGAGGCGTCCCTTGACCTCCGGGCTGTCGAGCCGGAGGTAATCAACCTGGGCGCGAAGGTACTGGTTGTAGCTGGCCTCTGCGGCGAATGTATAGGTCTCCTCGATGCGTTGGCCGGGCTGGAGGATTTTGGCGTACTCGTAATCCTTCTTCGCCAGGAGGAGCCAGTTCCCCTCTCCAGAGGCAACGGCCTGCCGGCGGAACTTCAGGAACAGTTTGTCCACATGCGGCAAGTAAACGACTTCCGAGCACTCGACGGTAGTCGGATACTCGGTCGAGGCGATGACCCGGTCCGCATAGAGCATCTCGGGAGGGGATTCGGCCCGCACCTTCACGGACCTCAGGATGATAGGGACAGGCAAGTAGTTGGTGATCTTCAGCGTCACCGTCACTTGGTCTCCCTCCTTGCAGGGATAGGGAGATATGTCGCAGACCAAGGTCCCTTCCTTCACGTATCCGCATCCGATCAACAGCCCTGCTACTGCTGCACACAAATAGAACTTTCGCACCTGTTTCTCCTCCAACGGATGAATCATAGCAGATTATGTCCCTGTCGTCAAGACCGGCGCGCCGCCGGGGCCGGATTTAGAAACGACCTCTACCGTCCTGATCGCGGCGGGATAGGGATGGGCGACTTCTGGATGCTTGCCCACCTGTGGCTCGTCGAGACCGCTGTAGGTCCGTCCAGTACTGTATTGGAACCTGTATATGCTTGTGGAGGCGGGGGGAATCGAACCCCCGTCCCGCGACACTCCGATTGGTGCTTCTACGCATGTAGTCTGTCTATGATTTTCGCGTTGGGTGCTCCGGCAGACAGGATCGCCCATCGCTATCCCTGTTCGAGTTTCGGCCCGACGCCTCCAGGGCGGGGACGCCGTGCCTACACCTGCTGCCTTTCGCGCTCGCGGCCCCGCAGGTAAGACTACGAGCGCGTGACCGCGTTAAGCAGCCATTCTGTAAGGAGTGGCAGTTGTGTTTCGCAGGGTGTTTAACGAGAAACCCTACAACCTCGATGCGCAGCCTCCAACCAGAACATGTCCGGTCGAATCCGTTCGCCCCCAATGTCAAAGAGCGCCACACGCGGGGGAGCCGATTCGTCCTGTCGAGGCGGTCGGGCTCCTCCGCGTCCGGAGGGATCGTCCTGTGCCGAGCGGCTCAGAGGCGGCCGCCGCGTCGGATCTCTCGTTCGAGGTCGCGCTTGCGGATCTCGTCGCGCCGGTCGTGAGTTGCCTTGCCGCGGGCAAGGGCGATCTCGATCTTCACGATCCCTCTCTTATTAGTATACACACGGAGTGGTACGATGGTCAAGCCCTTCTGCTCGACTTTACTCGAAAGTCGGGCGATCTGGAAGCGGTGGAGAAGCAGTTTCCGTGGTCGTAGAGGGTCGTGATTGCGGCCGCTGGCGGGGTCGTAGGTGGCGATATGCATGTCGTAGATGTAGAGTTCGCCGTGATGTGGTTTGGCGTATGCTTCGGCGATAGAGATGCGCCCCGCGCGTATCGCCTTGACCTCGGAGCCGACGAGGGCCAGACCGGCCTCGAAGCGTTCGAGGAGTTCGTAGTCGTGCCAGGCTCGACGGTTGCGCAAAATCTCTTTCCCTTGCTCTTGCATCCTTAATTGATTATAGGGTCTCGATCTTTGTTGCACAAGGGGGCTGTCCGGGTAGAATAGACCAATATGCTCCAGCTGGCTACACCGTACCCATACGTCGCGATCCTGCTTGTGGGGATCGTGGCTGCTTGGGTGGCGTTCCATCTTTACAAACGCGAGCGGGAGGCGGTTCCGCGGTTCTGGGGCAGGCTTCTCGTGGGGTTACGGATCGCGGCGATCCTGTTACTGGCGTTCATTTTGGCCGAGCCGATCCTGTCTTTCCAGAGGACGCTGTTCGAGAAGGCTATGGTCATCGTCCTCTTGGATACCTCTCAGAGCATGACGACGAAAGATGCTTCGGCCACTGCGTCCGAGAAGCTCGATACGCTCGTTGCCTTGGGGAAATTGGAGGCTTCGGGCCGCGTCCTGAAAAATCAGCGCTATGCTGATGCAGCGAGCAAGGCGAAGGATAGGCTCCGCGAGCTCCGGAAGCTCATAGGCGCAGGCGCCAAGCGGGAAGAGCTGGAGAGGGCGGTGGACGAACTTGCGAAGGATGCCAAGGAGCTGGGCGATGCCACGCTCCGTCAGGAACTCTCCGAGGGCATCGGTGCGGCGCTCTTCAGAGCGTTCGATGACCCGAAACGCCAATCCAGGCTCGACGACCTGGCAATTAGGCTGAAAGGTATCGAGGCGAGGCTCGAGGCCGAGGTGAAGGCCCAACTCGAGGAGCAGGACAAGGCGGATCGGAAAGTTCTCACCCCCGACGTAGAGAAGAACTTCGACGAGCTCGACCGATTGGGGATTGTCAAGGCACTGATCGCGAAGGCGGGGCTTCGGGATCGTTTCGACGTGAAGTACCTCGCATTCGACGAGGTTGTGAGGCCTGTGAAGGACGGGCAGCTCGGAAGCCTCAGAGCGGAGGGGAAGTTCACGGACCTGGCCCAGGTACTGAAGGAAGTCGGAGGCCGCTACGATCCGGTGCGATTGGCGGGGATCGTGCTGGTTTCGGACGGGCGGATCACGCGGGGGAGGACGCCGGAGAACGAGGTTGCGATCCTTGCCAGCCGTGGAGTCGCCGTTTATACGGTCGGGGTCGGGACGACGAATCCGCCGCGGGATATCGTAGTTGAGAACGTTCGTGCCCCGGCTTCTGCTCTGGCGGGCGATACGATTGACGCCGATGTAAGCATCAAGGCGGCTGCGTACGCTGGGAAAGAACTGAACTTCGAGCTGGCCAAGGACGGTGTAGTCGTCAAGGGTAAGGTGCTCACCGCACCGCCCGATGGGATGATATTCGAGAGGGTGAACTTCAGATTGACGGACACGGGGAAGCAGACTTACGAGGCCCGTATCACGCCGATGCCGGACGAGATTCGGACGGACAACAACAGCAAGACTTTCACCGTGGATGTGCGGAAGGACAAGCTCAAGGTGTTGTACTTCGACGGCCGGCCGCGGTGGGAGTTCCGCTACCTGAAGAACGCCTTCGAGCGCGACCAGAGCATCGAGATTCGCTGGGAGCTGCTCAAGGAAGGACAGCCATTTCCGACGAAGAAGCATGAGCTGTACAACTACGATGCGGTGGTGATCGGCGATGTGCCGATGACGTCGCTCCTGCCGAGCGATGTAGGGAACTTGCAGAAGTTCGTGAGCGAGTACGGCGGTTCGCTGGTAGTGGTTGCGGGCGACCGTTGGATGCCGTCGGCCTACCGCGAGGGCGGGTTGGAGGAGCTTCTGCCGGTGCAACTGGCTGACGCGCCGCTCCCGGCGGTACTGGAGCGTACGAAACGGGAGGGCTTCCGCGCGATGCCGACCGATGAGGGCAGGGAGAGCCCGATCACGCGGCTCCTGGACGATCCCGAGCAGAACCGGAAGCTCTGGGAGAAGCTGCCGAAGTTCTACTGGCACGCCTTCGCTCCATCTGTCAAGCCGGGGGCCGTTGCCATCCTCGATACGACTCAGGTGTTCGGGGAGAAGGAGGAGAGATACATCATCCTCGCCCATCACTACTACGGGATCGGGAAGGTGGTGTTCGTCGGGAGCGACGAGTTCTGGCGCTGGCGATGGAAGGTGGGCGATCGGTTCTTCCACCGTCTGTGGTCGCAGATTCTCAGGTGGTGTGCGATGATGGGGCCTACGAGCGCCGACAAGTGTGTACGGCTCTCCATGGAGAAGTCGAACTACGAGGTCGGCGAGAGCCCGGTCATCCAGGCGACGGTGAAGGACGAGAACGGCATCCCCCTGAACGACGCGCGTGCACTGTTGCGGCTGAAGGGGAAGAAGGAGAATTCGTACGCGTTCCAGTACATCCAGGGGAGCGAGGGGCGGTACAACTGCCGGCTCAAGGACTTGGAACCTGGCAGTTACGAGGCGAGCGCAATCATCACGGGTGTGAGCGAGGACAAGGACGAGAGCTCGCGGGCGACGCTTCGATTCTCGGTCCTCGCGCCGGTTTCCCAGGAGTTGGTTCGCACGGAGATGGATCGTGAGCTGCTCCAGAAGATCGCTTACGAAACGGGCGGGAAGTATCTGCCCATCTGGGAGCTGCCGTCTATCTCGAAGGAGTTCAAGAAACAGAACGTCGAGCGAATCGAGCGCACTCAGAAGGATCTCTGGTCGTCCTACTGGCTGCTCATCCCGTTTGTCCTCATTCTTGCGGCGGAGTGGACGATCCGGAAAATGAGAGGGTTGATGTAGGAGAGGGGGCGAGCAAACGATGAGTGCGACGAGAAGACAGCCGTTCTCTTTCAGTCTTGCGGATAGTTTGCTGGCCGAGGTAGCGGGCATTCCGCAGCGGTTGCTGCATTTCGATGTGGACGCGATCTGCAGGGCATACGAGGCTATCAAGCCGGTTGCGAGTCGGCTCGGGATCGCTCCGCCGGCGCCGCGCCTGGCAGGGTTTGCCTACCCGCATCTGGCGGCGTTAGGCGCCACGATCCGGTTCACGGATTTCGAGCCGAACGTGGTGCCCCTGCTTCGTTCCGCAGAGGAGATCGACCATCTCCGGGAACCGGATGACTACCTTGCGGCCGACCTGATCCGCGAGAGGCTTCGACTCCTCGGCGAGCTGAAGAAGCGACACCCGAACGCGGGCAACTGGATCGGGCACGAGATGGAAGGGCCGGTGACAACGGCGGCACTGCTCCTCGGCCAAGAGTTCTTCACGCTGCCGTATCTCGATCCCGAGCGGGCGCACCGACTGCTCGGGTTCTGTGTGAAGAGCGCCTTGAACTATGCGGCCGCGATTACGGAGCACTTCGGCGGGACGATCCAACCCGGCCCAAAGTGGATTCCGGACGATTTCGCCGGGATGTTTCCCGCACCGGTCTTCCGCGAGTTCGTGGCCCCATACTGGAATGCGGTTTACGAAGGGCTCAAGGCTACGCGGCGCGGCGTCCATAGCGAACTTCTGAGGGTGGAGCACCTGCCGTTTCTCCAGGAGTTGCACATCGAAGAGTTCGATCCAGGAGCGGATCAGTACCTGACGCCAGAACTCCTCCGAGCGCACTGCCCGGTCCGGTTCCAATGCACGATCGAGTCCTGGCATATCCGGGAGCTGACCTGCAAGGAATTACAGGCAATGTACCGGAGACTCGCGAGCACGGAACCGTTCCTCATCAGTTTTTCCATGGATCGGCTCGTTGACGAACCGAAGGTGGTCGCACTGCTCCAGGTTGCAAGGGAGTTGGCAGGCCAGAGCGGTTGACGAGACTCGAGCGATCCGCCCGCTTCCACGCCGAACCGGGCTTCGCGGGCCCCAGCGAATGTCCCTGTCCTCGGCAATAGGTCGGACGCGCGGCGTCGGACCGCGCCGCGGCCAACCTCTGCCATCCGTAGGCTGCGTTTTCCCGGTTCGCCTTCTCGGGCGACCTTTCGCGGCATTGCCACGACTGTCTTCACACCGACTGCGATTCTCACCGCAAGATGCTCCTGCGGGGGCGCGTCAGTCTCACGATTCGCAAAAATGAGAATGGCAATGGTGAGAATGTGGCCATCCACGGCCGAGCCAAAGTCATAAGTGTTTGTGCACGCTAATCTTATGTGTACATGCGACTCTGGCACGGGCATTGCTACAGTTGGGTGAGGAGAACCCGAGGATGAAAAGAGCGAGGATCGAGATGCTTTGGGAGGCGAGCGCGGCAGTGCTCTGCCTGGTACTCCAGCTTGTGCTGGCGACCTCTGCTCGGGCGTCCGCGACAGCGACCCAGGTGGTCACGATGGAAGTTCTCCCGATCTGTGCGATCTCTGTCTCGGGGAATCCGACAAAGCTTGTTGTTGCACCGCCTGGGGTTACGGCTCCGGGGACCGCTTCCTCCTCCGACAGTAGCACCTATGTCCGGTACACGGCTATCACTCCAAAGGGCCGGGTGCACGCCATGACAGCCCACACTGACTCACCCTCTCCGGCCCCTTCGGGGTGCTCCCTGAGACTCGAGGCGATCCGGGTCACGGGGATCAGCTGCAATGCCGGCACGCCGACCGGGCAGATTGTGTTGAACAACACGCCTAAGGCGATCATCCAGGGGATCGGGAGTTGCGCGACTGGCACCGGGCCGACCGACGGGGCTCAACTGAGCTACTCGCTCGTTGTGGACGATCCCAGCCAGCTGGTTCCGGGCGAGAAGAAGACTGCTGTGATCACCCTCTCGATCACAGACGCTTCCTGATACACCCCCCAACCGTACCGGGCAAGAGTGTGTAGCTCTTGCCCGGTCCTTTTCGTTCCGCTCTGTTCGGAGTGGGCCGAAGGCCCGGCCGGATTCTAATACTCGTTCGCGTTTCCTACGAGCGGTTGAACGTTGATCGGGAGCTTGTTGAAGCACTCGACCCGGCGGCCGAACTTGCCGAGCGTGTTCTCTATCACGATGTAGTCGAAGCCCGGGATCACGATGTCGTCCCAGTAATCCCCTACGCCTCTGAGGGCGACGTCGAGCATGGTCACGATCCGCTTGCCGAGTGGCTCGTTCGAGTTGAGCGTGATCGCTCCGTAGAACTCCTGGCACTCGGTATAGCCTGCGTTGTGAGTACCGGTGTACGGTTTCTGGCGTGCGAGGTCTATCTTTCGTCCGATGCGGCGGGAGACTTCGTCCGATTTGGAGGCGAAGTAGTCGACGAGCGCCTGCTCCTGGAGCTTTGCCGGCAGATTCTTGGCCGCCACCTCGCAGTAGGCTTTGTAGCCCACTTCATAGGCTCCCTCGACGAGTTCGAACCAGTACCGCTGTTCGTCGGTTACCTCGGAGGGTTTTTCCACTGCGATGACGGAACGCCTGACGCAGGCGTTGAGTCCATCGCGCTTGGGAGCGACGCCGAGGTGGACGTAATCGCCGCGGTTGATCGGTCTGTTGAGCGCTTTACCGATGAGAGTGCGGTTGGCCTCGTTCGCTCCGACAAGGACGTCCCAGCCCATTTCCTCCGCGCCGAGCTCACGTGCGACGAGGTAGGCCCAGCCGGCGACTTGAGTCTCGAGGATGCCCGGCTTCAGTACAGCCAGCATCGCACGCATCATCGCGTCCCCGACCAAGCTTGCGTCGCGGATCAGCCGCATCTCGTTCTCGGACTTCTCGTATTTGATCTTGTAGTAGATTTCCTGTGCGTCCACGACGTTCGGTTCGCCGTAGACGTCGATCAGGTGCTTGAGGAAGCGATATGGGACGACCTCGCGCGGTGTGAGGACGCCGATTTTTTTCACATTTCCGCCGGCCGCCTGCTCGAGGACGTCCTCGAGTTTCTCCGCGTTGATGGGGTACTCCTCGTCGGCGAGCTTGAGCATCTCGACCTTGTGCACCTTTGCCTTTGCGCGCTTGGCGAGCTGCTCGGACACGTAGCCTCCCTCGAGGCCGGCAATAATATGGAAGCCGGTCTTGCCGATCGCCCCAGCGACCTGTTCGATGCTCACGTTCGTATTGCCGCCGAGGTAGGCGACGTCCCCGTCGTAGTGTTCGTCCGAGAAGACGATCCCGACGGAGATGCCTTTTGACGCGAGCGCCTGGTAAACCTTCCGCTGCCTTGCCAGGAATTCGCGGGTGGGAATCGAGTAGAACGGATCCACGACCTCGCAGCGGCTGAGAATCCGATGGACCTTCTTGAACTCATCCTTCAACTGCGCCGAGCGTACCTTGCTGATCCCCTTCATCTCTCCTCTCCATGTTGTCGGACACGGTGCGCGGCCTCGAACCGCGAGCCTACGGTCTACCAGCAATCAAGACCTCAACGCTACTCCAATTCTACCTTCGCGCTCCTTCTTCTCATCGTCGTGGGGGGAGGTGCTCTGCGCTACCGGCCGGCGCGGACCGGCAGGAGCGATTGCTGTATACTCTTAGTCGAGGCAGAGACATGGCAGAGAGAGTTCCCATCGAGGCGGTCTTCGACATGATTCGAAAGGCCGCCGCCCCGGCGCCCATTCGGCGGGGGCGTGAGCGCCAGCAAGCGGTCTGGGCGGGAGCGGAGCCGGACTACCTGCCCCTGATCGCCGTCGGCGCGGTTCCCGAACGAAAGGACTTCCCCTCCTACGATCTGAAGGAACAGTTCCACGACCCCGAAAAGATGCTCTACGAGCAGCTCTGGGGAGTGCTGGCGACCCTACGCGGCAAGTCCGACGCCGCCGCTTCGGTGCGGGTCAACTTCGGCCGCGGTTTCTTAGCGTCCGTTTTCGGTCTCGAGCAGGAGGTCTTCACGGACAAGATGCCGTGGCTTCGACGGCATCTTGCCAAATCGGAGATCTCGTGTCTGACGCCCGAATCGCTCGCCCCGCTCTCGGAGAAGGGCCTCCTTCCGGAGTGCCGGCGGTACATTCAGCACTACCGGGAGAGGCTGGACGCAAGCCCTGTACGGATCTACTTGCCGGACACACAGGGGGCGTTCGACGTGGCCCATCTCGTGCTGGGCGACGCTATCTTCACGGAACTCTACGACGACCCCGGCTTCGTCCGGCACCTGCTCTCGCTCACGAGCTATGTCTACCGGGAGGCATCGTTCCTCCTGAAGTCTTGGGTAGGCGAGCGGGCGGCCGAGGGTACTCACGGCCATTTGTGGATGGCCGGCTGCGGCGTGCGCTCCTGCGAGGATACGACGACGCTGCTTTCGCCCAGCCTGCTTCCACTCGCCTTGCCGCACCTGTGCGACTCGGTTGCACCGTTCGGTGCCTGGGTTCACTTCTGCGGGACCGGGCATCATCTGCTCGATCCGCTGCTCGACTGCCCGGAGGTTCGCGGCCTCAACTTCGGCAACCCCGAGCGGTACGATTGGGACGCGACGCTGAGCCGGATCGCGGCTGCCGGCAAGGTGTATATCGGTGCCCCTCCCCGGAGGGACAAGGAGCCGCTGGCCGAGTACTTCGGGCGAGTGCTTGCACCGCTTCGAAGGAAGTCCAGCCTGATCTTCATGCCGACACTTCGAGACGGCGAGACGCCGCAGGACGCAATGGCCCTGTGGCATAGAGTCCAGGACGAGAAGTTCGGTTAGAGTGCCCCGGCGATGCTCCGTATCGAACCGGCGAGGGGGCGTAATCCGGGTGCGTCCGGCCCGGAAGAGGAGCGGACGCTATCGTAAGGCACTCGTGAAACCTGGCACGTTCGCGAAGCTCTCGGGGAGCGGGACGACTATTTCTTGCCGGCGTACTTCTGCCAGCCCTTGGCGTCGGCCGTGGCCACGAGGATCACTTCGAGCACCGTCCGTCCTTCCTCGACCGAGTGCAGCGGGCGAGAGCCAGTCAGGAGGCAATTGCAGAAGTGTGCCATCTGGTCAGCGAAGGTATCGCCGCCGCTGAGCGTCATCTTGGCTGGCTCTCTGTAGCCGGCCGGCAGGTAGAAGAGTTCGTTGCCCGAACCGAAGACCTGGCCCTTTTCCCCGACCACGTGAATCTGGTGTGTGCCGTACGGATTGTTGAAGGCCCAGGAGGTGAGGATTTCGCCGATCGCGCCGTTGGCGAAGCGGACCTGGACGCTCGCCGTGTCCTCGCCTTCGATCTGCTGCAGGTAGCGGCCCATGCTTCCTCGTACGCCGACGACCTTCGAGCCTGCAAGATAGAGCAGCCGGTAGTTGGGATGGTAGCCGGTGTCGATAAGCTCGCCGCCGCCCTGCGTCTTGACCTTCGCGCGCCACGTCCCGGGGAACCAGTTCACTCCTGCCGTGAAGCAGTCCTGGGAACGGAGCCAACGAATCTTGCCGATCGCCCCTGACTCGATCAGTTTCTTGGCCTCCTGGACGACTGGGAGGAAGAGCTGATTGTGTGCGGACATATAGATGACGCCCGCTTTCTTGACGGCGGCTGCGATCGAGTCTGCCTCTTTGAGGTTCATGCACATCGGCTTTTCGCAGAGGATGTGCTTCCCCGCGGCCGCGGAGTCGATGATGGCCGGGGCGTGGAGATGATGCGGCAAGCAGATGACGACGCCGTCGATCTTGTCGCCCATCTCACGGAGCATCTTCCTCCAGTCCTTGTAGAACGGTCTGGTGCCGCCGAGCTGTTCGTTGCGCCGTCTGAGGTTTTCGTCGTTGACGTCGCACAGGGCGACGCACTCGACTTTGTCCTTGTGCGCCAACATGCCGTTGACGTGAGCGCCGGATATTCCGCCTGTTCCGATGATTGCCAGCTTCACTCTGCCTTCGATCTTCTTCCTCATGAGTTCCTATTCCTCCGTCCGCGATGAGGTTTCTGTGCAAGAGAACAGAGGATGATAACAACTCCGGCAAGGCGGGTCAACGATGGGGTCGAAGCTGGGGATGCCTGTCGTCCACCCGGCGGGCCTCGATCCCTGACGCCTTGTCCCTCTGTCAGCCCTCTGACGTCCTGTGCTTACGGCAGGGCAGTGCGAGCTTCGGGATTTTCCAACACCCAGCGGGCGGTGTCACGGAGACGGACGGTCGGCTCGTCTTCGAGGAAACTGGCCACGAGATCCTTGCGGCGCGCGGCGGGGAGATATAAGGCGCTCTTGACGGCCGCCTCCCGGCAGCGGTAGACCGTGTCGGCGAGCCCCTTGCGAACAAGTTCCTCCGCCCTGTCAGGAGCGAGATATCGTGCGAGCCGGAGGGCCCGTTCGCGCATCAGCGGGTCGGGTGATTGCGAGAGCCGCTCGGCGGCCTTGACGACCGCCTGCCTCCCCTCCGGGCCCTTGGCCGCAAGACAGTCCATGGCGCGCAGCGACAAAACCGAACTCGGATGCTCGGCGAGCCGAGCTGCCTGTTCCGCCGGGAGGGCGGCAACGAGAGCCGGGATGTGTGTGTAGTAGATGTCGAGTTCGTCCGGTTTCTCCGCGCCGGATAGGAGGTCGAGTACGGCCTGCGCATGCTCACGCGAGGCGACGGCAAAGGCCGCCTCGATCCGCGCCAGTTCGCCCTTCATCTGGGCGACGTCCCTCATGTTCTTCTTGAACCCCTTCGGATCCGCGTGGCTCTGCCAATTCAATATGACGACGATCGAGTACAGCTTTTCGCGGATGGCTGTGTATAGGTTCACCATCTCCTTCAATCCATCCTGCGATCCGAGGCGTATGGCCGCGATCGTGGCTTCAGCGCGAAGCTCCTTTTCCTTGGCGGAGCCGGCGGTCTCCGAGACGAAACGCAGCGCCGAGCGGTCACCCAGCTCGCCAAGGGCGATCAACGCCTCCAACTGAAGCTCCTGGAGCTGCGTCCTCTTGAAGAACTCGACAATGGAAGCGGCTGCTTCCGGGTGCTTCGTACGGGCCATCAGGTGGACTCCCCTGCGCGCCTGGTCAATGTCGTTGCTCTCCAGCATCTTCTTCGCCGGCTTGAAGCAGTTCTCGTCCGCGATCCTCAGGAGCGCCTCGAAAAGCTTGTCCCTGACGTCGGCGGCGCCCTCTTCCTTGCGGCTCAGGACTTCCGCAATGAGCGGCCCCAACCGCGGATCGGGTTCAGCAAGGTAGGGCTTCAGTATGTCGGCGGCCTTCGAGGAGTTCGCATCCATCAACTCCATCTCGAGATCGCCGATCTTGTCGTCGCTCAACTTCTCGGCCGCAGGGGCTGCTTGCAGGAAGAGCGCTATCGAGAGCAACGCGGTAGGGGACGGATGTCGCCGCTCGCGGGGCCGGAGGTCCAGACGACAGCCAGCGCTCATAGAATCCACGGGTTTGATCATAGAGGATCTCTCGTCTACAACCAAAACACCTGCGTTGAAAGGGTGCACGAACGGTCTTGCTACGCGGTTCGGCGAAGCCGAGGGCCAATTCGTCCCGAGAGTCTCGACGGTCTGCTATCCCAGAAGTTCTCACATCGTCCGTTGGTGCTCGGGTAAGCAGCGCGTACCTGCAAGACCGCTTCCACATGCCGAGGACACCAGAACTTGTTCTTCGCTTTGACGCGAAGGCTGAATTGCCCCACGAGCGATTCGACATGGCTCGTGGTGATCGGTAGCTCCTGCCGACGCTCATTGCTCATGCCTCGGAAACAATGGAGTCTGGGCTGTGATGGTTTGGATGGAGCCAGAGCCGGAGCGGCGGGCTTCCGGCACGACTCACGGGGCCTTTCGGGGGGAGCGTCTGACGGACGTCCTGCCTTCACGGGGCAGCTCCTTCCAAAGACGAACCTGAACGAGAGCCAGCTCCTCCAGAAGGGCTTTGAGGCGGAGCCAGTTCCTCTGGAGCCGCTTCGCCTCGGAGGCG
>Ga0272448_1003400_pt1 | contig 18998 bp, 17 predicted proteins | sample YNPCB0191_FD_202220 | JGI IMG/M metagenome (GOLD analysis project Ga0272448, IMG submission 202220) | Hot spring sediment microbial communities from Yellowstone National Park, WY, United States - YNP-CB-019-1 | ecosystem: Environmental > Aquatic > Thermal springs > Hot (42-90C) > Sediment... | reverse complement strand
CAGAGCGCGAAAGCGTCGGGCTTCTCGCCAATCCGAATATTTTGGGACAGTACTCATGTGGGAAGTTATACCCACTGAATTGCCATGAATTTGTTTCAGACCGGATCAGTAATACAATATGGTGGAGTGGAAATACAAGGTGGTGTAAATTGCCTAAATGGTATCCGATGCCACCGGCGTCATTGCTGTGCAGTAATAAGGCTGGAAAGATAAATTTGTACCGTCCGTTACCCGATCTTTACGATTTAAGCCTCGAGTATTCATTCCCTTCCCCTTCTCCTGATGGACGTTGGTTAGCATTTCAAGTTTTTAATCATATACTTGCTGTTATTGATCTGAAATTCAACAGGCTTTACTCTGATAGACTTCCATTTCGAAGTGAGAATAGAATTAGTTGGAGTGATGATAGTACCATGGTTGCATTCGTCATTGACGGAAAGGCTTATATCAAGTCATTATTAGGGGAATCAAACGTACCCCTCGATACCGAAGCAGTTAAGCTTGTAGACAAAAAAATGAATTATATTGCACTTGAATTTGTACCTAATCAAAAGAATACTTTAATTGCAGTTGTAAGCGACGCGATAGATGATTCCGATTCTTCCGGGAAATTAATGTTATTGCACATGGTTAACGGGAAGATCGCTATTGACCCATTAATTGATACTAAATCTCCTATACTAAGAATGCACATATTACCAAAAGGAGATAAAGTTTGGGTATTACATCCCACAGGATGTTATGAATATGATATAAAAGGAAAAACAAAAAAAAGGATCGATTGGCTTATAACAGAAAAAGATATTATCGACGGTTATGTCTTTTCTCCAGAAGAATTTGACTGGGACATTTCAAAGGATGGAACAGAGATAGCCTTTACGCTAATTGATAAAAATACCAAAGGGTGTAGAGTTTGTACCTCAACAATACAAGGAAATGGGATAAAGTTTATATCTCCTATTATTTCTAAAACCGTTGACCGGTACTTTGTCGGAGAGAAATATGGTGTTGTTTCTAAAGAATTTATTAATGAAGATACATTGGTAAAGCTTGGTATTATTAAGCAGATACCTTGGATAAATCCTATACCGTCTGGTGGGCCATTCGAGCGATATCCTGTTTTAGAATTTTGGGAAGACTGACATTTGAATTCTCATAATGAACAACACAATACTGCGTTTACTATTAGCCAATTATAACCAGATATGGAGTATTTACATATGAAAAAATGGTGGATAATAATAACTGGAATAGCAATGTTGCTACTGGTATTGATACGTCTTAAATATACGGGGAGTATTATACTGCATGGCACAGTAAAACATAATTGCTATACAATAACACACTTACTTTTAAAGTTAGGCGCAAATCCCGATGGCGACATAGAAAATGATGGTGATACCCCTCTATTTGAAGCTACTTCTAATCACAACAAAGAAATCGTCATATTATTACTAAAGTATAAAGCTGACCCTGATATTATCCGTCCGAGTGGATATCATGGCTGTATTACGGTACTTCATAAAGCAATCGAAGTAAACGACGTTGGTATTACAAAGATTCTTATTGAACGAAGGGCATCAATTAATATTGCAATGTTAGAAAATATAAATCTGGAATATGCAACACCACTTTTTGAAGCTGTAGAAGTCGGTAATATTGATATCGTGAAAATGCTATTAGCGCACGGTGCAGTAGTCGATGATGGAGGATTTCAACAGCAAACCCCAGCGCAACTTGCAGCCAAGAAAGGTTTAATGAAAATACTACAATTATTATTGACTTACGGTGCAGATAAAGAAAAAGCAATTAAAAGTGCTGTGAGTGGGGATAGAGTAGAAATTGTTAAGTATCTAATAAATACCGGCAATTATAGTTATGTTGGACATTATGTGCCATCGGCAACTAGTGTAAAAATGCTTAAATATTTACTTGCTTGTGGAGCGAATATTAACGATCGAGATAAAATAGGGAGGACACTACTCCATACGGTTGTGTCAGACTGCAATCTTCGAATGGTACAATACGTACTGCAAAACGGCGCTAATGCAAATATTCGCGATTTTGACGGAAATACACCATTAGATATCTCAATACCAGAAAGCGATATCGCTAAGTATATAAAAAAATATGGCGGAAAACATGGAAAAGATTTGTAGATGTTATCTGTGAGTCGTATAGCTTTCAACTTGTACTATATTAGCCCGGATTATTCACTACGAGCGTAACCAGCCGACACCGCGTAATTTTTTACTCGGCTGAGCAAGAATTCGAACCTTTGTGTCGAATAAGAGAGTTACCACACTACCTTATCATAGCAAAGGCTCTATATGACGATTTCGACGCTGAGTTTGGACTTTCCTACCGTCGCCGGACGGACCATGACGGCGGTGTGTGATGGGGGTGACTTGACCTCCAATGCCGGGGTGTTACTGCTGAAACAGGCGGACGCCACGTTGCACTTGACCGCACGGCTGGCCGCGGTGCTGCGTGATGGGCGACAGGCCGGGAAGATCGAACACCCGACGCTGGAGATGCTCCGCGCCCGGATCTTCGGCATCGCGCAGGGGTACGAAGACTGCAACGACTTCGACCGGTTGGGAAGCGATCCGGGATGTATTGGGTGCCGGCTCGTTCCTTGCCTTGATGATCTACTCCTGGGCACGACAGCATTGCCTCACCTGGCACCTGAATCGCCTAGACTGGCCGGTAATGCTGTTCCTCCTTGGCATTCTCATCGGCGCGTGCCAGTCGGTCTATCCGAATATCTCGCTGTTCGGTCCACTCTGGCACCAGGACAGGATACTGCTGCTGGGTACCGACATTCTGCTCTATGTCGGCATTAAACACATCCTCACCGATCAAGCCGAGATTGAGCGTGTGATCTGGACCATCGTCATGGTCGGCGGACTGCTGGCTATAATCGGCCTGTTGGATCGCTTCTACAACTTCGGCTGGAGCAGTGCCTTCACCCCGCCGCGGTTGATGAGTTTGTTGATGAATCCGATGTTTGCCGGCGCGTATTTTGCCATGTTGGTGCCGTTGGGGATCGGGGCGGCTTTTGCGACGGGCAATCGGGTTTGGCCGCGCTGTTATTGGGCTGCAGTGGGCTGATGGCCATTGCGCTGTTGCTCACCCTGACACGCGGGGCCTGGGTTGGGTGTGCGATGGCGCTGGTGTTGACCGTCGGCATCGTCGGCTGGCAAATGCGCGATGCCCTCCCGCCCATCTCGCGGAAAACGTGGCTCATCGCCGTCGTGGTGCTCCTGGCGGGCATTGGCTGTGCCGCGGCGAATCCCGTTGTGCGCGAGCGGATGCGGAACGTCGTCAACTGGCGTGACACCACCGTGCAATCGCGCTTTATCTATATGCAATCGGCGATCGGCATGTTCCGCGCCCGCCCGCTCTGCGGCTGGGGCGTGGGCACCTTCACCGTCGTCTCCCCGCAGTTCCGCCCCGCGGCGAATATCACCGAGAGCGGGGTTTCCATCAACCAGGTGGCCACCGCCGCCTTGCCGCATAACATGCCCCTGCAAATCGCCGCGGAGATGGGCCTGTGCGGCAGCATCCCCTATGCCGTGCTCGTGCTGGTGATCCTCTCTTTCGGATGGCGCAACCACCAATTATCCCCTGGCAGCGCTGGATGACCGCCGGCTTGCTGGGGATGGCGCTGGCGAATATCATCACCAACTCGTTCTCCTTCGACGTCTCCATCACCATGATGCACTTCTGGATCGGCCTGGGGTTGCTGGCAGCGCTCACCGCGAAGCCGTGCAGCCTGCCTTCCCCGCAATCCGCTCGCGCCCTCATTGCCGGGTCACGCCGTTATACCGCAATCGGCGAAACCAAATTTTCCGCGGAGTGGCAACGCGATCCCCGCTGTCTTGTCAATGGCAGAATCGTGCGAAAACGACTGCAAAAAGGCTGGGAAATGGAAGCCGCCTTGACGACACCCACCCGTGCTGACAAAAACATCACGGCGTTTGGCGAAACGAAAACGCTCGCCGAATGGGCACAAGACCCGCGCTGCCGTATCACGCGCGGGCATCTCGCCAAACGACTCCGTCAAGGATGGGACCACGAAAAGGCGCTAAGCACACCCTACCAGCAGCAAACCCATTTACTCTCAGCCTTCGGCGAGACAAAAACACTGACGGAATGGTCCGCTGATCCACGTTGTATCGTCAGCCATGATTGTTTACGATGGCGCATGCGGCAAGGATGGGACCCGGAACGCGCCTTGACTACTCCATCTGTAGCGCAAACAAAAATATGATAGTTCCTCGGAAGCAGAGGCTTGCCCAGTCACGCATTATTGTACTCAACACTACCTCATGATATTCTAGTGAGCACTTCTACTGATAGGCAGATACCGCTTACAAATGGAGCACTAAATGAAAGTCACCACCGAATACCTTTGGTTCAACACCAGGCACCGCAAAGAGTACGTGCATATTACCCCACAGGTGGCAGAAGTTGTGCAACGTTCAGGGATACAAGAGGGTATGGCTCTTGTCTCTGCTATGCACATCACTGCTGGAGTATATGTGAATGACAATGAGCCAGGATTAATTCAGGATATTGATACCTGGCTCGAAGAGTTGGCGCCGGCACGGCCAGATTATCACCACCATCAGACTGGTGAAGATAACGGCGATGCGCATTTAAAAAGCATGCTGGTTCATCATGAGGTCATTGTGCCTATCACCAATGGAAAACTCGATCTCGGCCCCTGGCAGGCGATTTTCTACGCTGAGTTCGATGGTCAACGGCGAAAGCGAGTAGTTGTGAAGGTAATGGGTGAATAAGAGCACGATGTTGATTGTCAACCATCTCGGATGAGCTTCTCTTCTATCCGAGATGGTTGACATTAACACTCTGATCGAGGCCAAAGCAGGCCATCGATCCTTATCGTCAGTAGATCACTCCTCTCGATACCTGTTCATGAGTGTCTGAAGCTCTTCATCAATTCTCTCGACAATACTCTTCCGAGGACGATTTTTTCCTATAATCCAACGTGTGAGCGTGTCAGGACTAATGTCAAACTCGCTTGCCAGTTCTTCCTGGGTAATGCCGCGGAGTTGTTGTAATATGAAAATTCGCTCTGCGAAAGGTTTGTTCATGATATCGGAGAAAGGTAGATACCCGAGGAAACCGATGATCCGAGGAATGAACTTGAGCGCTGGGAAGGTTTTTCCTAATTCCCAAGAGACCACCGAGTTCTCGCAGGCATCAAGGATCTGGGCTACCTCGATTTGCATCAAGCCGGCATTGATCCGCTTCTTACGGAGATGCTCGCCGAGTGTTTGTGGATCGAGTGGATAACCTGCTGGAAAGGGCTTGGAGCCTTTGAGCGTGAAGTGGCAAAAAGGCAACGCCGACCACCGCCGGCGTTTACGTGAATGATAATGAGTCAGGCTTAATTCAGGATATCGATACCTGGCTGGAAGAATTAGCGCCTGCCCGTCCGGATTATCGCCACCACCAGACCGGCGAGGACAACGCGGATGCGCATCTGAAAAGCATGCTGGTGCATCACGAGGTCATCGTCCCCATCACCGACGGCAAACTCGACCTCGGGCCCTGGCAGGCCATCTTTTACGCTGAATTTGACGGGCAGCGGCGAAAGCGGGTGATTGTGAAAGTGATGGGCGAATAGGCCCATTGGATGGAGGTTGTAGTAATGACAAGTGGTATTGCCGCGCAATTGTATACCGTGCGGGAGTTTATGCGGACGCCCGCGGAAATTGCGCAGACGTTGAAGCGCGTGAAGGCGATCGGGTATCCGGCGGTGCAGCTTTCCGGGCTGGGGCCGATCGCGCCGGCGGAGCTGGCGGCCATCCTTGATGGCGAGGGTCTCATCGCTGCGGCGACGCACACGTCGTTTGATCGGTTGATGAACGATTTGCCGGCAGTGATCGATGACCATCACCGGTGGAAGTGCCGAAACGTGGCCCTCGGTGCAATGCCGGGAGAATTTCAAAACGAGGCCGGCTATCTGGCGTTCGCGAAGATCGCCTCGGACATTGCGCGAAAACTCGCGGAGGCCGATCTCACCTTCAGCTATCACAACCACAGCTTTGAACTCGAGCGCTACGGGGAGAAGACCGGGCTTGCGTTGCTGTATGACCACAGCGATTCACAGGTGCTGGCGGAGATCGATACCTTCTGGATTCAGCATGGCGGGGCGGACCCGGCGGTGTGGATCGAGCGTGTGACAGGCCGCATGGTGATCGTCCACCTGAAGGATATGACGATGTGCAACGGCGAGCAGATTATGGCCGAAGTGGGCGAGGGGAATCTGAATTGGCCGCGCATCCTCCAGGCGTGCCGCGACTGCGGGGTGCAATGGTATACGGTGGAGCAGGATATCTGCCAGCGCGATCCGTTCGAGAGTCTGACCATCAGCCTGCGTAATTTGCAGGCGATGGGCGTATGTGCGTAGAAATCTATTTTTCACCGCAGATGCGGAGACGCAGATAGAGAAGAGGTTAACTGTATGACCCCTCTGGTTGGGATTTTGATGGGTAGTGATTCCGATTTGCCGATTATGAAGGAAGCGGCGATGGCGCTGGATGAGCTTGGCATCGGATATGAGATCAACATTATGAGCGCTCACCGCACGCCGGACGATGCCGCTGACTATGCGCGGACGGCGGCGGGCAGGGGGATCAAGGTGCTGATCGCGGGGGCTGGTGGCGCGGCGCATTTGCCGGGCGTGCTGTCGGCCTACACGGTGTTGCCGGTCATCGGCGTGCCGATCTCCTCCTCCACCTCCAGCCTCGGCGGACTCGATGCCTTGCTGGCGATTGTGCAAATGCCGAAAGGCATCCCGGTGGCAACGGTGGCTATCAATGGTGCGCGCAACGCCGGCATCCTGGCTGCGGAAATGCTGGCGCTTGCCGACACAAACGTCGCCCAGCGCCTGGTGGACCAGCGCCTGAAAATGGCCGAAGGCGTACGTGCGAAGAACCGGGAAGTGCAGGAGCGGTAAGAAAACTTACCACAGAGACACAGAGGCACAGAGAGATTGGTATAGAAATAAGGCTTCGCAAGTGATGATCCGGCTTGCAGGAAATGCACCGGTTTCGGGGACTGACATCGAAACTCCGGCTAACGGGGATGTGACCCGTAACTCTCTTTCAACAGGGGTGAAAGAAATACGGAGTTTCGGTGTCTGTCCCCGAAACCCTATAAGCGCTATCATTCTCGTATAACGATACATGCCTACTAACTGCAACGCGTTAGCGCTACTGCCCATAACTTCCATACCATCTGATTCTCTCGTAGATATCACGGTATCACAAGCACCGCCCCGTCCATCATGCGGTGGCAATCGTAGTCCCGGTGTTTGGTGAGCGTGAAGAATTTGCCCACGCTGTCATCATCCTTCCCGGTCACCGCGTAGCGCGTCACCGCCACGATGAATACCGTGCCGGAGGCCGGTTTCGCGGTAAAGCCGAGATCGGTCCAGGGGATGGCATATTCGATGGTGAACTTTGCGCCGTCCACGCGTCCGGCCACTTTCCATTGCCCATTCCAGCCAGGGTTGCAATCCCACCACCAGTGATGCTTGCCATCATACTGGCCGCCCATCGGACTGGCGTTTAGTTCATAGTAATAGCGGATGTCCGTATCCGGCGAGACGAAGAACTCGACGGCGTTGTCATCCCACACGTTCGCGTCGCGATTGATGCCGGCGGTCCAGCACGCCCCCTCCGGAATGTCTCCGGTGAATCCCAGCGCCAGACCATCTTCCCGCACGGCGAAGCGCACATCCGTCGCGTAATATGGTAAGCGCGCTTTGCCCATCGAATAGTTCAGCTTGTAGGTTGGCACCACCTTCCAGAATGGTTCATCCAACACGGCATCAACGACTTGCGCGCCTTGAACGAGCGCCGGGCGGATAATCAAGCGACCCTTCTCCTCATCCGCGCGGTTGCCGTCGATGATTTTCAACAGCGCCGCCGCGAGCTCCGCCCAGGATTCATCGCCCACCGCTGCGGCGCGCACTAACGCTTCGGTGCGCTCATCCGCCCATTTCCCGGCACGCAGGCGTTCGGCGGCAAGGCGATATGCCGCTTCACCGCGCAGGTCGAACGTGGTACTCGTTGCCAATGCCTGTTGCCAAGCCTGAATGGCCTTTGCGCGGTCACCGCCGTCGCGTAGCAATTCGCCGGTCCCGATAGCCGCCAGGATATGCGCGCGTTCCGCCGGGGTAAATTTGCCCTGCTGCACTGCGGTCTCATAGCTCTGACACATTTCCGGGCTGTAGTAGAACAATGTCCAGGCAGGATTCGGCACCAGGGGCTCAGCGCTGGTTTCCGGGGTGGCTGCCAGTGAGCAACACCGCACTTCGAATGTCATCTTGCTCCCGTTAATCACGGTAAGCTCGTTTCCTTTAGCCCGCAGTAAATCGCCGACGCGGAGTTGCAGCAGATGCGGGCACCCGACCGATTGCCGAGATCCTTCATTCCCCCAGAAAGGTCCATTGCCAGCGATATAGTCCGCATCGATGGGGAAGGCAAAGCAGCGATCAGCGGGGGTATAGCGCGGACGCGGCGGATAATCGGCTTTCGGATTTGTCGGCAGTACAATGGTGCGTGGGCCGATGATGCGATCGCCTTCCAGCAGTGTCCGATTCAAAATAAGACGAATGGCTGTTCGTGGTGGGGCTTCATAATTGTTTACGAGTCGCCCCTCTATGCATAAGATGGCAGTATCAGGTGACGCATTGAGCGGGATAACTTGCTGACTATGCGGCAAGATGGTCAGCGGCTGAACCGCCTGGGCAGTGCTGGTGAATAATTGCCCCAGCAGGATGCTGAAAAGAATTGGCAGGCATCTCCTCATCGCGATGGTGCTGGGAGTGAAACGCAATGCGGAGGCAAACGAGTGGGTATGGCGAAGTGACGGCATATTTCTCCTTCAGAGATGACCGTTGAGGATCATCTGCTGAATGAGTTTCGCTGATTTCTCCGGACTTCCCTGCTAATCATCCAATGTTTGGGGATTGACAAATCATAGGGGCGAGAGGACAATTGTGGCGGGACGATCACCGTAAATTGGAGGTAATCGGCTTATGAATGTTTTTGGACAGCGCACACACCTGCGCCCCACGCGGCATGAGGATCTCACTTTCTTACAGGCATTGTGGAATGATGGCGAGGTGATGCGCTACAAAGGGTACCCCCAGGGGATGCATGTCACGGATGCGTGTATGGAACAATGGTGGGCTATGACTCCGCAAGCCCGGACATCCGGGAGATCTACTTCTCCTCTCGCTTCTCCGCACTGTGTGATTGAACTGCTTGATGGGACACTGATTGGCGAGTTGTCCTATTCCGTGGATGCCCAACAGCGCGCACTGATCGACCTGAAATTGGCCTCCTCGTATCGCGGGCAGGGATTGGCCGCGGAAATTCTCCGGATCGTACTCCGTGAGTTATTCGCTGCCACCCATGTGAAGAAGGTGATGATGGAGCCATCTCCGGCGAATATCGCGGCGCTGCATCTGCTCGAGCATTGTGGGTTCCATCCCGCGCCGACAGAGAACCACCCGGACCGGTGGGAGTGCTCACGCAGTGATTTTGCCGGGCGAAAAACTTCATTGCTTGCGGGAGTGATTTAACAAGCGCGTAATAGGCAGTAGAGTGTAATCGGGGCGACGATCCATGGATCATCGCCCCGATTTATTTATCTGGGGGGCAGTGCGGTTAATTCCCGTTCGGATCGAGCGCGGTGAAGTATTGTTTGACCCGCTGGCGCTCGCTGGGAGGCACATTCTCCGCGTCGACGGCATGTTCGGCCCTGGTGCGATAATCTGGATAGACCTCGTAGTAGGGCACGTTGGTCTGCGACGTTTTGCCCGGCTCGCCTTTGATGTCGATGGAGTAGGATTGGTCCTTGTCCTTCTTCGCCGCGTCTTCGGTCGTCGGGTTCAACACGTTCCCGTTCCTGTCGTACGGTCGCGGATGGTTATTACTCTGCAGGGCACCGCCGAAGCCATTGCCGCCTTGATTGGGCTTGCCATTACCTTGCCCGTTGCCAGGCTGGTTTCCCTGGCCATTGCCATTGCCGTTACTCCCACATTGGCCATCGCCCATGCAGGCGCCACAGTTCTGGCATTTCCCGTTGACCATTTTCCCCCCGCAATTGGGGCATTGGCCTGATGATGCCGTTTTGGATAATCCAGCCAGCGCTTTCCGGGCATCGGCAAGCTTGTCGCCCGCTTTCCCCATGCTCTTGCCGAGACCTTTGCCAACCTTCACCTTGATCCCGTTTTTCAACGCGTTTTTCAGTTGCTTCAGTTGTTCCGGGGTGAGATTGAGCGATTGCAGGTTCTGTCCCAGATCATTCAACGTGTTGGCGGCGCCTTCCAGGTCGCCATTCTTCATCTGTTTGGTCAGCTTGTTGAGCTGCCGCTCACTGTCCAGCGCTTTCTTCTCCTGCTCGGTCAGCTTGTTGGGCGACATGCCATTGGCGAGCTTCTTTTTGGCATTCTCCAAATCTTGCTGCTCCTGTGGGGAGCGCGCTTTCATCGCCTGTTGCAAATCGTCCAGGGATTTTTGCAGATCCTGCTGGCTCTTCGTCTGTTCCTGGCGGTCCATGTTTTTTTCCAGTTTCGCGAGCTGCTCTTCAAGCTGGTTCATGCGCACCAGCGCCGTCTTCTTCGGAATACGGTTCCGCTCCAGCGAAACACCGAGCTTTTTCATATTGCGCAGAATCTGGTTGGCAACCTTCTGTTTTTCCAGGTCCGGGTGATCCTTCTTCAGTTCGTGCACCATCTGCTGGATCGTCTTGCCGGCCTCCTGCACACTGGCCCGCTCTTCGCGGTCTGCCGGCGAATAGATCCAGGGGATGTTCGGTAAGAAGAAGAGCACGATGACCACCGCCCAGGAGGCCAGCACCACTTTATGGTGCCGGCTGAATTTGCGCGGGAAGACCACGTGCGGCGGATCGGTGGGCGCATGGGCAACGGCGTCGGCGGAGATGAGTGTGCGGAATTCTTCGCCGATCCCCTCGTCATGTTCCATGGTGATGGCGGTGCTCACCCGCTGCTTGAGATTGAGGCGCCGCTCCACGGTCAACGCGACCGCCAGGTCGGAGATCGGATGCCGGCGCATGTAGATGATACCCCCGAGCGCGCCCAGCAAGGTCACCAGGCCGAGTTCGACCGGGGTGACATACCATTCGGTGAAATAGTTGATGATCACCAGCAGCATGGCGACTACGCCGGCGATGGCGACCCCCCAGCAGACCATACGCTCCGTGACCAGGAGGGAAATCCGTTTGCGGAAAGCGCCCAGCAGCGCTCCCAGTTGCTCTTCCTGCTCGCTCATCCTCTTCACCTCAAAGTGAGATACAACATTATACCCCGGAATGGCCTGTTGGTATAGCGGAAATAATAATTGTCCAGCTTGCTTTGTTCCGCCTGTTTGCGTAGTATTGAGGCGTGGCACGACAGGCTGATATTTCAGGGGCAACTGCACAACGAATCGATTCTTCGCGGCAACAGAGATTCTGGGGCAATTCGTTGGCCGCATTGATGCGTCACCTAGCTGGATATGCCTTGCGACTGCGCGAAATCCTGTTGCAGGAGCTATCGACCACAGCGGGCGCCGACACGCACCAAGCCGCACAATCGACGTTAGAGCATCTTATCGAGCGTACATTGACAGCTGAAGAATTCGCTGATTTGTATGCACAGCTCATCTGTTACGGCTTGTTTGACGCCCGCTGCCACCTGCCGGATTTTACGCGCAAAGGCGCTGTCCGGTTGATCCGCACAGCGATGCCTGCCTTGCGGGGCATCTTCACGCTGCGAGGACGTTTCGTTGATGACCTGGTCACGTTTTTCCAGCATCCCACGATTGTAAAATGTCTCACGAACCGGCAGAGTGATCCGGTCATTCACGGCTACGAGCTCTTTCTCGCCGCCTATGCACCGGGCCAGCGGGGGAAGCACAGCATTTTTTACACGCCGCAGCCGGTCACCTCGTATATCGTCAACAGTATCGATTGCCTGTTGCGTGAGCGGTTTGGCGTCCGGGATGGCCTTGCCGGAAGGGTGACGCTCTTTGATCCCTGTCTCGGTACCGGCGCGTTCATGTCGGAAATTATTACTCAATTGCTATGTCGATGTGGGTCTGATGTCCGCGCGATACGACAAGCATTGATGCGTTTACACGGTTGTGAGCTATTACCAGTGCCGTATTTACTGGCTCAATTGCACCTCGGTTTACATCTGGCTGCACGGGAGATTAGGCCGACCGGATGGCATTTCGCACTTCGGGATGCGCTTAAACCGGCGGAGCGATTACCCAAGGCGAAGAGTGACACGCTAGTAGTGCTCGGCAATCCGCCGTATGCCGGCCATTCGAATAATAATGGGCAATGGATCAGCGAACTCCTCCGTGATGACAACGGGTATTTCACCATCGATGGGCAACCGCTGAATGAGCGGAATGCCAAATGGTTGAACGACGACTATGTGAAGTTTTTCCGGCTGGCGCAGTGGCAAATCGAAGAAGCGGGCGCCGGCATCGTGGCCTTTATCACCAATCACGGCTTTCTCGCCAATCCCACCTTCCGCGCCATGCGCCGCCGCCTGCTCGATACCTTCGACGAAATATATATCCTCGACTTGCATGGCAACTATCGCAAGAATCACGGCCACCCGGGTGGTAAGCAGGATGAAAGCATTTTCGATATCCAGACCGGCGTCGCCATCACTATTCTGGTGAAGAAGCCAGGGTCCCGTAGAGGCACAGCCGCGCTGTACCATGCAGAATTACACGGGGCGCGTGCCGAGTATGATGACGCGAAGGCACTCATTGGTGGGAAGCTCCACTGGCTTGCCACTCATGATCTGCACACGACGCCGTGGACGAAGTGCGAGCCGCAACCGCCGTTCTATCGCTTCTCCCCGCAGCCGCGGGCATTGCTGGATGAATACCAGCAGGGGTGGGAGATTACCCGCGCGATGCCGGTCAACTCGCTGGGGGTGCTGTCGAAGCGCGACCGGCTGGTGCTTGATTTCACCGCGGAGGAACTGGCGGGGAAGATTGCGCGCTTTGCCGACCCGGCAGTAGAGGATAAAGCATGCGCGGAGGAATTCGGCTTGCCGTTGCGCGACCGGGATTGCTGGGAGTTGGGGCGTGCCCGCGAAGCCATGCGCGAGACAGCCGCTCCCGAGCAGATCATGCCGATCCTCTATCGCCCCTTCGACCACCGGATGATCTGTTATCATGATGTCCTCATCGCCCGACGCAACATGCGGGTGATGCAGCACCTCGCGCTGCCTAACTGTGCGCTGGTGATCGGACGGCAAGGGGAGGCGGCCGGCGCGGAGGAGTGGGATCTTCTCTCTGTCACGGATCGCCTCACCGACCACAACATCTTCCGGCGTGGCGGCGGCACCGTCTTTCCGCTCTATCTCTATCAGGATGGTCAAACGGCAAATTTAGCATCTGATTTTCTCGATGCCGCATCACAGCGGTTGGGTGCCACCGAAATAAATGCGCTGGACCTGTTTCACTACATCCTCGCGGTGCTCCATGCCCCCGGCTACCGGCAGCGATATGCCGATTTTCTCGCTATCGATTTCCCCCGCGTGCCGTTGACGAGCAACACGGAGCTATATCATGCATTAAGCGAGCTTGGCGAACGTCTCGCGAACCTGTATCTGTTGAAGGATATAGGGCACTTCGATATCGCATATCCCATCGCAGGCAACGATCTCGTAACTGGTGTGCACCATGAAGGTGGCAGGGTATGGATCAATTCAACGCAATATTTCATAGGAATCTCGCCTGAGGTCTGGCAATTCCACCTCGGCGGATATCCCGTTTGCCTAAAATGGCTGAAGGCACGCCAGGGCCGCCGGTTATCAACCAGCGATATCGCGGCGTTTCAACAAGTCGTCGCATCGATTTGCGGCATCATCGAGCTGACACAGAAGATTGATGCGGTGATAACAGAGAATGGCGGTTGGCCGCTGTGTTGAGTTGCGAATATAAGGATTTACCCTCTCCAAACGCCCGCTGCGAATCTCCGCGTCTCCGCGACTCTGCGGTGAATACTTAAGTCAACAAGCACGTTCGCTTGCTAACGCCTGCTCAACCGCCTGCAGATCGCCTGGCTTATCCACATCGAAGCCGATCTCCGCGTAACGGGTGATGATCGCCTTCGCGGGGGCGTGAAGGATTCTACCGGCGACCGCTTCGATATAGGGCAGGTCGAGCGTGCCCGTGAGCATGCGGAAGACAGTGGCCCAGCCGAGGAGTTGCGCGAGCTTCAGCGGTTGCTTGCGGGCGGCGTATAATCCCTGGATCAGGTCACGCTGATCGTCCAGCAGCGAGGCGGTGGTGAAGACGGCGTTGCCGCCGGTGACGGTGCCTTCACGCAGGCGCACATAGGTCCGCCGTGCACCGGGGAAGCGTGCCTCGCAAGCCTCGCGCGGGATGATAGGGTAGGTGAGCGCGGCGCCGCAACTCAGGCTGGAGCGGATGTAGTCCTCGATACCCTCCACCGTCACCAGCGGGATATCGCCGGTGATGAAGAGCAGGTGCGTCGCCCGGGTCTCCGCCAGTGCGCGGGCGCCAAGCTGCATATTGTCGACCAGGCTGCCCCCCTCCGGCACCTTCCGGCAGCGGCTATCCGCCAACTCCGCCAGCACCTCCGGCGCACTGGCCACCGCTATGCCGACCACCGACGGCGTGGCCGCCAGCACGTCCAGCAGGTATTCGAGCATAAAGCGCCCGTTGATGCGCAGCAACGCGCGGTGAGTGCACAGGCCTGCCAACGGAGCGGGCACACGCCCGCCCGCCAGCACCACGGCACCAATACGAGGAGTCTGTTCAGTCATAACAGGTGCATTGTACGATATTCTGGATACAGAACGCAAAGTAGAAGATTTCACCGCAGAGACGCGGAGACGCAGAGGTGGCACAGAGGGGAATATCAGGCTGACAAAAATAAAACCTTAAATCCTCAAATCAAGTGAATCATGGTTCAGACAAAAAACTCCCACACCCCCAAACTCCCATACCCCCACACCTTCTTACCCCACTTTCACTGTCACGCCGTCCGCACGCAACGCTTCCGCCCACGGAGCAATATCCTCCGCCTTCGCCGCGGGAAGTTCGGCGGGCATGGTCGATTCGCCGCCGAGCCCGCTCCATTTGCCGATGCCAAGCCGGTGGTACGGCATGAATTCCACCGTAGGCGAGTGGGGGAGGGCGGTAAGGAAGGCGCGTAGGCCGGTGAGGAAGGACTCCTCCGCGTTGCGTGTGGGCACCCAGGGGATGCGCAGCAACATGGGCCAGTCGCGCTCCGCCATACGGCGGATGTTGTCCAGAATCTGTGCGTTGGAGACGCCGGTGAGCTGGCGGTGGCACGCGTCATCGGTGTGCTTCAGGTCGACGAGGAAGAGATCGACCAGCGGGGCGAGCTCCGCGAGTTTTTCCCAGGCGGTGAGCGCCGAGGTTTCAATGGCGGTATGCATCCCCTCGGTTCTCGCAGCTTCCAGCAAGGCTTTGGAAAAGGCAAACTGCGCCAACGGCTCGCCGCCGGAGAGCGTCATCCCGCCACCAGATTGCTCGTAAAACGGGATATCGCGGCGCACCACGGCCAGCACGTCTTCCACCGTCATGCGCTTTCCCACCATCTCCAGCGCGCCGATCAGGCAGGCATCGACACAGCGCCCGCAGCGGGTGCACGGCTCCAGGTGCAGTAGATGCGCCTCTGCCGTCACCGCATGCCCGCCCTGTTCACAGGCAGCCACACAGCGCCCGCAGCGCGTGCACAAATTCGCCGTCAGACGAATCTGCGGCTGGGCGGTCAAGCCCTCCGGATTATGGCACCACTGGCACCGCAGCGGGCATCCCTTCAGGAAGACGGTGGTGCGGATGCCCGGTCCGTCATGCAGGGAGAAGCGTTGAATATTGAAAACCCAGCCGTCGATGGTCATGAACGATCTCTCATCTCCACAGCCCTTCAGGCCGGGCGCCAGCCCTGTTCCAAACCGTGACTAAATTTTCACACAGTGGCTAGCTTCTCGCGGCTTTGCCGATCAATCCGTGCACTGATGTCTCACAATGACAGCGCAGATACTCGTCGATGCCTTTTGCGACTATCTCGAACACATGCGGGTCACGGAACAGCGCCGTGCCGATGCCGACACAGGTGGCGCCGGCGAGGAGAAGCTCGAGGGCGTCCTCCGGGGTGGAGACGCCGCCCATGCCGAGAATGGGGATGTTGTGTGCCCGGCAGCATTCGGTGTAGCAGCGGTAGACCATGTAGACGGCGACGGGGTGCACGCCGGGGCCGGAGTAGCCGCCGGCGATGTTGCCGAGGATGGGCTTTTGCCGCTCCAGGTCGATGGCCATGCCGTGGATGGTGTTGATGAGTGAGATGACGTCCGCGCCGCCGTTGATCGCTGCGCGGGCCGGCGCGGTGATGTCCGCGACATTGGGCGTGAGCTTGACGATGAGCGGTTTGCCTTGCACCACCGGGCGCACCTGCGCCACGAGGTGCTCCAGCATCCCGGCATCGCTGCCGAACTGCACGCCTTTCTTCACATTGGGGCAGGAGACATTCAGCTCGATGCCGCATACCGCTTCCTGCGCGGCGAGCAGGCGGGCGCAGGCGACGTAATCTTCGGCGCAGCCGCCGGCGACGCTGGCGATGACCGGCACCTCCAGCACAGCGTATTTGGGCAGCTCGCGCGCGATGAACGCCTCCACGCCGGGATTCTGCAGGCCGATGGCATTCAGCAGGCCCGTGCGCAGTTCCGCGAGGCGCGGCGTCTCATTGCCTGGCCGCGGCTGCAGCGTGATGCTCTTGGTGATCACGGCGCCAAAGGAGGGCAGTCCGGGCAGCAGCGCGGCGTAATCGGTGCCGAAGATGCCGGACATCGCCAGCAGCGGCGTGCGCAGCGGGATGCCGGCCAGGTTCGCGGCCAAGCGGTTCTCTGTATGCTCGATGAGCTTTGCCATTGGTTTTTTAACCACAGATTACGCAGATTTCCTTTGCGCCTTTGCGTCTTTGCGTGAAACGAAACTATAAGAATGCTTCACGCAAAGACGCAAAGGCGCAAAGGATGTGTAATGTGCACGGCATTGATAACCGAATCCGGTTATTCGCCTTAACACCGGTTTCGTAGAACATAATATTAATCTGCGTAATCTGTGGTTTCTCCTAAAACTGAATTTCTTCCGCATTGAAGACCGGGCCGTCTTTGCAGACGCGCTTGCGGTCTGAGCCGTCGGGCGTGACGGTCTTGCAGGTGCAGCCCATGCAGGCGCCGATGCCGCAGGCCATGCGCTCTTCCATGGAGACCTGGCAGGGCAGCGCGTACCGGCGGGTGATGTCGACCACCGCACGCAGCATGCCATGCGGGCCGCAGGTGTAGACGCAGATATTGTCCTTCGGCAGGACGCCGGTGCGGAGGTGCCGCTCCAGGATGGCGGTGACGAACCCCTTCTCGCCGGCGGACCCGTCATCAGTGCAGATGTGCACGTCCGGCACGCCGATCTCGCGGAACTCGTCGAGGATGAGCTGGCGGAATTCCGGCGTGTCTTCATCAGCCGGCCATCCGCACTCGCGCTCCGGGCGGCATAGCGCCGGGGCGAGGAATTCACCCTTGAGCGCCCCCAGGTACATGTGCACCTTGATGCCGAGAAAGCGCAATTGCTCCGCCAACGCCACCAGCGGGGCGGTGCCGATGCCGCCGGCCACCAGCACGGCCTCTTTCGTCGTATCGATATCGAAACCATGCCCGCATGGCCCAATGACGTCCAGCACCTGGCCGCGCATCACCCGCGTCAGCGCCGACGTGCCGCGCCCGACCACTTTGTAGAGGAAATTGACTTCCGCCGGCTGCCGCACCAATGTCGCGCTGATCTCCAGAGGAATGTCGCCGGCAGAGGCCAGCAATTCGCGCCGGAAGCCGGCATAGGCGATGCCGTGAATGCTGAATGGCCGGCGAAGGGTCAGCGGATAGGGATCAACTTCGTTGCGCACGGGGTCGCAGATGACGTGGAAAAACTGGCCGGGCTGCGGGGCTATCCGCGTGCCGCGCGGTACCTTCAGGCGCATCAGGTAGTGATCTTCACAGACGCGCTGGTTGCTGAGCACTTTGAGGCGTAATGCTTGCGGTGTAGCGGGCTGCGGAGGAGAAAGCGGCTCATGGGTGTCAGGATAGCGACTCAAGGCGCGTTCGAGATCAGCGTAAGTAGCCGTTCCCCACTGCGAAAGGGTATCCGGGTGAGCGGTGTGTGCCGCCGAGACAGTGACGTGTCCCCGATGTAACTTGAATGTGATGCGCAGCGAGGTGGATTTCTCCCAGACCACTTCATCCGAGGAGTCCGCACAGGAAAATCCGCACGCACATCCCAACTCGGAAAGCAGGTGCCGGAAGCGTTCAATGGGTGGCTGTTTCGCCGCCACCACCCGTTCTACCACCATTCCACGCATACCCAGCGACCTCCTCGCGGGCATAAGTGTAGCATATGGCGGAAAGTGAGTCCAGATTCGCGGTGGGTAATTCGTCTTGAGCCACAAAGGCACAGCGAGTTCATTTTGCTTGCACATCAGTTCAACACGTAAGGCGCGTCCAGTTAGGCTGATGTACCGGGGGTAGATGCGAAGCGAAAAGAAATGCTTTGTGCCCTCTGTGGTGAAAGTAACGAGTACCAAATGCAAAACCCGCGATGGATACCCACCGCGGGTTGGAAGCCTGGTCGGGGTGAGAGGATTCGAACCTCCGACCTCACGGACCCGAACCGTGCACTCTACCAAGCTGAGCTACACCCCGAAAGCGAATGTAATATACCAGAATCTCCGGTGGGTGTCAACGTTATTGCCGTACCCAAATCCTCCAGCTAATTTCGAGCCGTTCTCGATTGCCGGTTCTCTCTCGGGAAATCGGTCACATTTTTCTGGCACAGACCATACCTTTTGGTATCCCTTTCCCCGATTCGTAACAGGAAGCG
>Ga0272448_1003398_pt1 | contig 19010 bp, 19 predicted proteins | sample YNPCB0191_FD_202220 | JGI IMG/M metagenome (GOLD analysis project Ga0272448, IMG submission 202220) | Hot spring sediment microbial communities from Yellowstone National Park, WY, United States - YNP-CB-019-1 | ecosystem: Environmental > Aquatic > Thermal springs > Hot (42-90C) > Sediment... | reverse complement strand
GGTTATGTGTTTATTTATTACTTCCTGAATTATTTTAAGTCTTTTTAACTCCTTTGGCCTCAATATAATAATCTCCTTCTGGCTCATCATACCCTCCTTTTTTCTGGAGGGTATTATTGTAGCATAGCTTAGAATATGAAATTTCTAAATTGCCAGAATATGAAATTATTATATTGCGGTTACATAAATTTATCGGATAACTTTTTAATTTTTCCGCTTCTTTAGAAGTAACAGGTAGTTGGCAAGAAGACTCTTCTCCAAAATAAAGGATGGGTTGCATCAACCATAAAGGTTTTATCGTTTTCATCTTGAAAGAAATTTAGAGTCTTTTATCAGGAATCTCCATTTCCAATTTTTAGAAATCCCTGCATAGGGGATATTTATTCTGGGAGTTTTTAATATTCTTTTTTCATCAATAATTTCACCTTCCGTAAGATAAATTTTATCACCCTTAATTAAATCCAAGCCATTTAAACTTTTATCTATCTTTAAAGCCCGACAGAGTTTTCCTGGACCATTTAACAATTTATGGATATCAAAATTATTTTTATTTAGATTTTTTAAAATCAAATCTATCCCCTCCAAAGGCTCCAACGCCCTGATTAAAATGCCCCCTGCTTCATTTTGGCGATGACAGACTACATTTAAACAGTATGTATTAATATAAACAGGATAAATATAGGCACACCCAACTTTTCCAAATAAAAGAGAAGTTCTTTTATTAAATCCAAATCTTCCTACATGACAGCCTAAATCTTCAACTCCTCCATAGGCTTCGATTTCTACAATTTTGGTTACAATTTTTCCTTCTTCTGTATTTACGATCAAATATTTTCCCAGAAGTTTCGGAGCAACAAATTTAGGATGTTCTTTAAAAAAACTTCTCTTTAGTCTTTTGCCCATATATCAATTTTTTAAAATTTAAAGCATCCTCATACATATAGACATTATTAAACATCACATAGGTTGGTTTTTGAATTTTATCAATCATTTCTTTTAAGGTCCTTAAATCTTTTTCCGTATAACGATAACTATAGCCGGTTATTCCATGAAGCCGAAAGTAATTTATCTTTCCAAAAACTGAATTTTTTTTAAAAGGATCAACACAGTGAACTAAATCTAAATCTTTACAGAGTTCTTCAATTAACTCCTCGCTCCAATTTCCCCGGGGTTCCCAACAGAAAACATAGTCTTTTCTTTTTATTTTTTTAAAAAAATTTTTCATATTTTTAATATTTTCTTTTTCCGGCTTAAATGAAGCAGGGCATTGAAAAACAATTATTTTTGTATTTAAGATATCTGCAATTTTAGAAGTTTTTTCCCACGCAGAGAATACCTCCTGCGTAGGCTTAAAGAAACCATAATTTTTTTCATTCTTAATTTTTATCTTTAATTTTCTATAGGTAGGAGAGCTTACCGGATGAGTAATCAATTGCCACACCTTTAAAGTATATTCAAAATCTAAAGGGGATTCTTTTTTCCATTTTAAGGCGGTTTTTTCTTCGGGTAGTTGATAAAAGGTCTGCTGGATCTCTACTACGGAAAAATTTTTAAAATAATTTTGTCGGGCTTGGGAAAACCCACAACAGCCAATCTTTAACATAAATTTATCTTTTAAAAGGAAAACCTAAATCCTTAACTATTATTTTACCACAGTATTTTGGTCCTTCATTTATGAGCATTCCTTTTTTAACTGCCAAAAAAGTTATGGTTTTGTCTGCCTTTATACAGGCACCTAAAATCTTTCCTCTATCCGCATCTAAACCTGAAGGGATATCAATAGAAACTACGTATTTAGCCAAAGAGTTAATCGCCGCAATTACTTCTTTAAATAAACCTAAAATTTCTCCTTTAAGCCCTATCCCAAAAAGAGCATCCACAACTAAATCATAATTTTTTATTTTATTTTTATAAAAAATAAAATTCTCTGCGTTTATTTTAAAAATTTTTGGTTTTAATTTTAAAAGGATATCTAAATTTATCCTTGCCTCATTTTTAATTTCAGATATCTCGGTTAATAAAAGTACATCGGGATTTAGCCCCTTACTTAAAAGATGCCTCGCACAGACAAAACCATCGCCTGCATTATTTCCTTTACCGCAGAAAATCGCAACTCTTTTCTTTTTTAATTTAATTATCTCCTCCGCTACAGACCTACCTGCATTTTCCATTAAGATTAAAGTAGACAAACCTAACTCTTTTGCTACTCTCTCATCAACTAATTTTGCTTCTTCTCTACTTATTGTTCTCATAATTTTATAAAAGAAGGGTCAAATATCTCCTCTGACCACTTTTTATAATCCTTTAATTTAAATGATTTTTTTGTATCTTTTTTCTTTGCTAAAGCTAAATCCTCTATACCACATAAAGCTTCTTTACAATTAAGACAATTCCCTAAACAATTATAAAGCGGTTCAAACTTATCATTTTTTCTTACATATATAGGTATATCTATCCCTTCACAATTCTTCGCACTCATAAATTCTTGATTAAGTCCAAAAATTTCACCATCTTTTAACTCATATTCCATACATAAGGCAAAAGTTATTTTCTTCTTATCACAAAATTCCCTTAAAAATTCAAATACACTCCTTCGATAGTTTACCTTAGCATTTAAATAACCGATTTTTTCTTTATAAAGAGAAAGGTACTTTTGATAAATAGAATAACCAAAATACTTTTTTATCCGATTTAAAACCAATCCTTTTATCCTTAAAGGTATATCTAAGATGCTGACAACGATATGTTTTGCACCAGAGTCAAGCGCTCTTTCTATCAATTTAGCTAAATCCTCTTTTTTATCCGTAATATAAGGAAAGATAGGATCGATCCTTAAAACACAGAAGATATTATTTTTGGATAATCTTTTTAAATTATCGAATAACTCCTCAGTATTTGCTCCACCCGGAGCAAATATTTTCCTTAAATTTTCATTTAAAGTCAAAATAGAAACCTGACCAAAGGAATGCTTTTGAGATTTTATCAAATCGATTATTTTTTCCGGTATCTTACATTTAGTAATAAATTCAATAGGGATATTTCTCTTTACGAACTCTTCAATTATTTTCTCTGATAAATGATAAATACTTTCTAATTTTTGAAATGGGTCAGTTACCGGGGATAGATACCCGCAACTTATAACCTTTAAAGAGTCAAGTTGCTTGGCTACTACCTTATCAAAATCCTTACAGACAAAGATAATATTTTTTTGATTAAAAATTTCAAAATATCCCGGTAAAGCCCTAGCATAGCAATAAAAACAACCTACCGAGCAACCATTATAGGGATTAATAAGTAGTCTTTCGGAAGTGCATTCCCTCTTTCCCGGATACCAGCCATGGAGTTCTTTTTTAGTATTAATTAAAATATGGGGGTATGGCGTTTTAATTATCTTATTCTCATCGATAAACATCTTTTAGTTTTCTTTTACAAAGACTACAAAAATTAAAATCCTTTTTATCCGTATCTAATAGGCAATTAGAAAAATGCATTACACATTTAGGGTCAGGACAATGAGAAAGACCAAAGAGATGCCCCAACTCATGGATTGCTTCTTTTAAACTCCGCAATAAAAATAGATTATTATCTTTAGATAAACCGTAGTATTCTTGCCTTAAGCGAGTCAAACTGATTATACAGATTTTATTAAAAGGATTAGCCTCGCCAAAAACAAAATTTAAGCCCTCAACATACAAATCTACATCGCAGATTGCTAAGGTATATCCTTTTAATTTCTCTTTTGATAATTCCTCTAAAATTAAACTGGAATGGTACTGTCTTCTTTTAGGATTAAAACTAATTAAGGGGATTTTTTTAGGGCTACAAACTTCAACCTCTAAAGAAAAAACTTGCGGGATTTTATTCTTTAAATATTGAATTACTTCCTCATCAATTTCTCCTAAAGGCAAAATATAAATTTTTTCTTGTGCAAAAACCTCTAAAGATAAAAATAAAAAAGTAAAAATTAATAATCCTGTTTTAGTAGAGATAATACTTTGCATAAAATTTCATCATGATTTTTTAAATTTACCTCAAAAATCTCCACATCTTTTCTTTCTCTTATCTTATTTAAAAATTCTATATTATCTTTATGGATTACTCCTAAAAGAGTTTTTTTCTGAATTTAAGACCTCCAAAACTAAATCTTTAAATTTTTCTGAATATAACTCCATCTTACCAATCTCATCAATCACAATTATCTTTTTATTTTTTAGTGCTTCTTTTACAGAGACTAAACCAACCTCTTCTAAATCCTTTAAATTTATTCCGTATTTACCGAGCCTGAATTGAGAATTAAGTCCTTTTAAAGCCAAAATCCCCTCTTTCCCCTCTAAGGTTTTTATTTTAAAGCCTATTCTTTTTTCATTTTCATCAAGTATCTCTTCAGTATAAAATCCACCACAAGAATTTATTTTTGAAATTATTCTTTTTAGAAGGGTAGTCTTTCCTACTCTGGGTGAACCGGTCAAAAGGATATGCTTCATTTTCTTAATATCCTAATTTTATTTTTTTCAAAGAAAAGAAGCAACAAGAAGAATAGAACTCATTATTTTTAACATAACTACCACCGTACAGGTTCCCAAAAGTCCTAAGATAGGCAAAAGTATCACTCCTCCAATAATTCCACCCAACCAGCCACCCACAAGATCAGCGCCATAAAGTAAGCCAGCGGTCTTTGCTAAATTAGAAGAACTTTTTAGATATACCTTATTGGCTAAAGGAAATTGCATACCTACCAAAAGACCACCTAAAAAAGAAAGGATTAAAAAAATTATCTCTACCCATACAGATACTCCCATACGGTCTAAGTAAGGATGAAGGTAAAGAAAAATTAAAGGAAGTATGCTTGAAAATAAAATTAATGCCAGTTCGGTTAAAATAAAATAAATAATTTCTTTCTTAATCCGCATCAAAAGAGAAGTCATTATTATTCCTCCTAAGGCTAAACCCACCATAAAAGTAGTTACTAAAATCCCCAACCAATGAAAAACGTATCCATAAAGAGTTTGGAAACTAAAGATTAAAACTAAATCAAATACCATTCCTGCAAAACCCGTAGTTATAATACAGAAGGGAATGCCTATATTGAGTTTTTTAATTTTAGAACGAATAGATAAAATTATCAGAATAGAAAAGAAAAAAACAATAAAAAATAATCTTAAATTTATCTTTTCAAACCATCTAAATACATTGCGCAGATAAGGAGAAAATAAGGCATTCCAATAAGAAAGGCTGAAAAATACCCCTAAAGGCTGGAAGTCTTGATTGCTCTTTCTAGTTGCGCCTTGCAGAGATTTTAAAAACCATTCTCGCCAACGGGGGTCTAATTTATACTCAATATAACCCGGATTAATAAGGCCACTACTAAAATTGCGCTCTCTTAATCTCTGAATAAGTCTTTCTTGGGTTAAATTTATATCTTTAACGCCAGATGCCAGAAAAAGATTGTAACTATCCCCCGGAATTAATTCAACAGAAGTAAATACCTCTTTAAGGGTATTAATGATACAGGCATTTAAATTCTTTAACTCTTCAGATAAGTAAGTCAAAGAGCCTGGCAGACTAATAACTACTATCCCTTCTTCTTTTAATTTCTTTTTTACTAAAGAGAAGAATTCTTTGGTAAAAAATCTATTTATCTGCAAATCTGAAGGGTTAGTCAAACCTACCAGAATTAAATCGTATCGGTAAGGCGTTTTTTTAAGGAATAGCCTTCCATCCATATATTTGATATTTACCTTTGGATTATTTAGCTCTGTTTCGGTTAAAGAGGTAGGAAAGTTTTTAATTATCTTTAGAATCAGAGGGTCAAGTTCTGCATAATCGATTCGTTTTATCGGATGTTTTAAGATTTCATTTATTAGGCCTCCTGCTCCTCCACTTAAAATAAGCACCTCTTCAGGATGAGGATGAGAGAGAAGGGCTAAATGGGCGAACTCTTCTACAAAGAAAATATCCGGTGTAGGGGTAGTAATTATAGGGATCCCATTTGAAAAAAAGGTGTATTGTTCTTTCTCTTTAATAACGACTAAATTTCCATAGATAGAATTTTGATAATGCACCACATTTTGATTTTTCCACTGCTTTCTTATGGAATACTGATGGAGTTTATCCGTTATTTTACTAAAAATTAAAAAACCAACTAAAACCGAAAGTATCAGTGATAAACTGCCAACCGCTCTGTAAGTAAAATTTTTATTCTTTTCCCAAAAAGTACCCAATAAGTATATACACAGAATGAGGTTTAATAAGGAAACACCTAAAGTGATCTGAAAAGAATGAAAATGGGGAATAAGAAGATAAGTAAAAACAATTCCTCCAACCGTTGTCCCTAATGTTTCGTAAATATAGACCTTACCGATACTCTGCGCTTCTGGTTGTTTAGAATAGAGTGAATAGAGTTTACAACTAAAAGTAAATAATGCTGCGTGGGGGATACTTACTAAGGCAAGGATAAAAAAAGAAGAATATAAAAGAGGAATTAAACCTAAACTTTCATAAGGTAAAACCCCTACCAGTCCTTTTAAGATGCGGGTTAAATAAATGGCTAAAGGCAAAAACAATGAAAATAGTATTTGAAGTAAAACAAATATTTCAATTTTTTTTCTGATATTTTCGGCTGTCTTTCCTAAAAAGTATGCACCAATCGCCTCTAAGATAAGCCAATTAGCCAAGATGATCCCTAAGGATAACTCATTGCCATAAAAAATTATTAAAAGTTCCCTTAAAAGGATTACCTGAGCAACTAAACCACTAAATCCTATTACCAGTATAGCAACGATAATTTTTTTTCTCATCGCATAATAAATCTCCTTATCATCCTGTTTTTAGTTTACCTATATTTAGCAAGTTATGCAATAGTTTTTAAGAGGGTGAGTTAATTAATTTGGTGGAGCCGAGGGGATTTGAACCCCTGACCCACAGACTGCCAGCCTGTTGCTCTCCCAGCTGAGCTACGGCCCCAACTATTTAGTTTCGGAAGGAAGTTTTTCTTTTTCTTGCGGGTTTTCTTTTTTAAGATATTTTCTTAAAAGTTCCCAGGTCTTACTTCCTACAACTCCATCTGCGGTTAATTTATTTGCTTCCTGAAACTTTATAATTGCCTCTTTGGTTTTTGGCCCAATCTGACCGTCAATTTCTCCAGTATAAAAACCAGCATTCTTTAAAGCGGTTTGGATTTCTTTTGCAGAAGGCATTTTAAAGACGGTTCTTTCTTCCAATACCTGTTTTAATTGGGCGATCTCTTCCTTTAAGGATAGATTTTCTTTTTGCTTTTGACTTAACTCATCCTCCAATACCTGGATGCGTGCTCTCAAGCGATAAATCTCTGCATCTTTTGAGCCTTCTGGTAAAGTAGCGCAACCTAAAAAACTTAATAAAAATAATCCTAAAATTACAAAATAAACCTTACGCATCTTACCTCCTCCTAGTTTAAATTGTTATATTGTAAAATTGATAATTAGTTAATTTTGTTGAGTTCGTTAATTTTGTTATTTTACTTCCTTAAAACCTTAACACCTAAATACCTTAACACCTAACTTACCTAACTTCTTTTTAGATAAATTATTATACACGATTTATCTTAATTGACAAATAAAATTTATTCTGTTATATTTTTACTATATGAAAAAATACCTTAGCCTTTTATCGATATTTCTATTTAGCCTATTCTGCTTTGCCCAAGAAACTAAACCTGTTGTCTATATTATTCCCATAAAAGGAGTGATTGATTTAGGACTTTCCGGCGCAGTAAAAAGAGCATTAAAAGAAGCAAGGGAAAATAATGCTAAATTAGTAATCTTAGAAATCGATACTTTTGGCGGAAGGGTAGATGCAGCGGTGGAAATTACGGATGCCTTAGAGGAAATAAAACCAATAAAAACAGTTGCCTTTGTGGATGATCAGGCTTGGTCTGCAGGTGCTTTGATTGCCTTTGCCTGTCAAGAGATTATTATGTCGGAAGGAGCAAGTATTGGTTCAGCAGAACCTAAGGCAATAGGTTTTGGAGAAAAAGAAGAACTTACCGATGAAAAAACACTTTCCGCTATCAGAGCAAAATTTAAAGCATTAGCAGAAGAGAATAACCATAATTTAAATTTAGCGACTGCTATGGTAGATAAAGAAATTGAATTAAAACTTATAAAATTAAAAGAAAAAACCCTTATTGTAAATCAGCAGGAGTTAGAAGAATTAAAGAGCCAATATAAAGCAGGGGAGATACAAATTATAAAAACAATTAATCCCAAAGGAAAACTCCTAAATTTAACCGCCAAAGAAGCAAAGGAATACGGTTTAGCCAAAGAGGTGGTTTCTTCAAAAGCTTCGCTTTTAAAATTTTTAGGAATAGAGGATGTACCCTTAAAAGAGGTAACTTTTAGTTGGTCAGAGAATTTAGTAAGGTTTCTTACCCATCCCATTGTTAGTCCTTTACTTTTAGTTTTGGGATTTTTGGGTATATTTTTTGAACTACAGATGCCAGGCTGGGGGATCTCTGGAACTTTTGGTTTAGTCTGTTTAGGATTATTTTTCTGGGGGCATTATTTAGTAGGTTTGGCAACTATTACTGAGATCCTTATTTTTATCTTAGGGATTTTACTTTTGCTTTTGGAGATCTTTGTTATCCCTGGTTTTGGGATAACCGGAATATCAGGTATAGCCTGCATACTTTTAGGAATATTTTTAAGTTTAATTAAACATCCTTTAAGCACCACTAAGGCACAGATTACTTCTGCATTATATACTTTAAGTTTTGTTTTGCTTTTAGTTTTAGGAATAATTGTTTTGACTTGGAAATTTTTACCGAAAACCAGCCTCTGGAAAAAGATCGTTTTGGGATTTAGCGAGACTAAAAAAGAAGGGTTCCAGGCAGGACCTTCTTTTGAGAATCTTTTAGGAAAAACGGGAAAAACTGTATCTTCCTTAAGACCAACAGGAAAAATTATTATTGAAGGAAAAACCTTAGATGCGCTAACCGAAGGTGAATTTATTGAGAAAGATAAAGATATTGTGGTAATAAAAGTAGAGGCAAATAAAATTATTGTCAAGGAGGCGTAAGATGGCATTTCCGATTATCTTAATTTTAATTGTAATTGGTTTTCTATTTTTATTCGTCTGGCTTATCCCGGTAAGACTTTGGATTTCCGCAATCGCAGCAGGAGTGCGCATCGGAGTATTTAGTTTAGTGGGTATGCGTTTAAGAAAAGTAAATCCCCATGTAATTATCAACTCTTTAATTATGCTTCATAAGGCAGGGCTATCAGTAAATACCGATAGATTAGAAGCGCATTATTTAGCGGGTGGTGATGTGATAAGGGTGGTAAAAGCATTGATCTCTGCAGATAAAGCAAATCTTAATCTTACCTTTGAGCGTGCTTGTGCTATTGATTTAGCAGGAAGAGATGTTTTAGATGCAGTTAAAACTTCTGTCAATCCCAAGGTAATCGATGCTCCTAAAGAAGGAACTTTAGCCGCGGTGGCTAAAGATGGGATTGAGTTAAAAGTAAAAGCACGCGTAACCGTGAGGGCAAACTTAGAACGTTTAGTTGGCGGAGCAACGGAGGAGACTATTATTGCCAGAGTGGGAGAAGGAATCGTTACTACTATTGGTTCATCCGAGAGTTATAAACAGGTTTTAGAAAATCCTGATCTTATCTCCAAAACCGTCTTAGCCAAAGGATTAGATGCAGGAACCGCCTTTGAGATTTTATCAATTGATATTGCGGATGTAGATGTAGGAGCAAATATCGGTGCAGAACTCCAGGCACGTCAGGCAGAGGCAGACTTAAAAGTAGCCCAAGCAAAGGCAGAAACCCGTAGAGCCATGGCGGTAGCGCAAGAGCAAGAAATGAGAGCGCGCGCTGAAGAAATGCGTGCCAAACTTATTGAAGCAGAAGCCCAAGTTCCCTTAGCTATTGCCCAAGCCTTTAGAGAAGGGAAATTGGGAGTTTTAGACTATTACTATTTAAAGAATATCCAGGCAGATACTTCGATGCGGGAAAGGATTGCTAAACCTAAAGAAGAGGAAAAGAAGTAAAATGTTTCAATTACTTTTTCTTATATTTTTTATTATTTTAATGCAGATTCTCTTGAAGAAATTAGAAGAAGCAACTCAACAAGAGGAAGAAAAATCTCAAAAACCATACGATATATTCGCTCTTCCACCACCAGAATTTCCTCTGCCTCAAACAAAACCAAAAGAAGTAAAAAAGATTCCTGTAACTAAAATTGAAACAGAAAAAATTGTTCCTAAAGAAGAGAAACCAAAGCAAACGCAAGTTTTTAAACCAAAGGTAAAATCAGAAATAGAGTCTATTTTAGATTTAGATACAAAAAAATTAGAAACTGCAATTATCCTATCCGAAATACTATCGCCACCCAAAGCATTAAGAAGATAAGCCGGGATGGCGGAACTGGCAGACGCGTCGGTCTCAAAAACCGATGCCGTATTCAACCGGCATGAGGGTTCGACCCCCTCTCCCGGCATTTATAATAAAATTTCACTCCCAATATACCTTCAATTTCTCCCAGGTGTTTTTCCCAACAATTCCATCAACTTTTAAATTATTTTTCCTCTGGAATGCCTTTATTGCTTTAATGGTTTTGGGACCAATTTTCCCATTAATTGCTCCAGTATAAAACCCTGCTTTTTTTAAAGCGATCTGAATCAATTTTGCTTTTTCTTTGGAAGAAATCATCTTTTCTTCTTTTTGTGGACCCGCGATCTTTAAAATCTCTTCTTTAGATTTTTCTAAAGAAGGTGTTTTTTCTAAGATAGAAGGTTGTTGCTCTAATTTTAAATTTTTAAGTGCGAGTTGTTCTTCCCTTTCTTTAAGCAAAAAAGAATATGTATCCGTATCAATAATGCCGGTAGGATTTAGCCCTTTAGTTTTTTGAAAAATCTTTATTGCTTGACGGGTAGAACTACCCATCAGACCATCAACACGTCATTTAAAAAATCCTGTTTCCTTTAAAATATTTTGTATCTCTTCTACGCGCGGACTATAAATATCCGTAGAGCCAATAAGTTCTTTTTCTTTAACTTTGAGTCGGGCTTCTTTAAAAAATAACTTTTGAATATTCTCATTGAGATAATCCCTCGTCTGCGGATTCAGTATACTTAAAGAGATCAGAATAATGAAAATTATTAAAAAAATCCTGATCATTTTTTATTTAAAGATAACTCTAAAACTCTTTCCCTTAATTCCTTAACCAGCGTCTCATAATCTAAAGCCGAATCTTTTGGATAAAATGGTTTTCCAAAGCTAACCTTTATGGGATAAAAACGTGGAAATTTACTCAATCTTGGCCAAGAACGATGTGAGTTATGGATATATACCGGAACCGCAGGAATATTTAATTCTTTTATTAAAATACCCACTCCTTTTTTAAATTCCTTAACCTTTCCATCTATAGAGCGCATCCCTTCAGGAAAGATACAAACGATTTTGCCCTTTTTTAATACATAAGAAACCGCCCGCATCGCTTCTGTAAAATCTGTATTGATATCTATAGGAATAAATCTCAAAAATTTATTCAACCAGAAAAGCAAAGGATGTTCAAAGATCTGTTGATGGCCTACGAAGTATGTATTCATATAAATATTAAAAGGTAACCCCAAAGCAACAAAGATCCCATCCAAATAACTGGCATGGTTGGGGCAGATAATGTAGGTTCCTTCTTGAGGTAAATTTTTGCTTCCCTTAATCCTTAAAAACCAAAAAATTCTAAATAAAAACAAAAACATAATTCTTAATAGATAACTTACCATCTTTTCATAAAAACCAAAATTTATCTTTATCTTCTCAGTTGTCTTTTTATTGGGAGGTTCATCTAAAATCTCTTTCCAGGTTTTCTCTTTTAGCATTTGCGGTTGAGAAGATTTCTGGTTAATTAATTTTTCTAAATACAAAATAAGTTCTTTAACTGTAGATATCTTATAAATAAACTCTTCAGGAATTTTTACTTTTAAATAGCTCTCCAGCCCCAACATAAGCTCTACCCTACTTAAAGAATCAATCCCTAAATCGATCTCTAAATGACTATCTAAATTTACTGGCCGAGTTATCTGTTGGGAAATATATTGGATAATTTTTTGGCTGATCTTTTTTTCTAAAATCTCTTTATCTTCATCGCTCAATATTGACTCTTTAAAAATGACTCCTTTCTGAGAAAGATACTTCTCTTTTACTTGGTATCTTCTGATCTTTCCTAAAGGACTGCGGGGAAGTTTCTCTTTAGTAAGGATAAAACCCATGATATGTTGGTAGGTAGGAAGAGCTTTTGATAAATTCTCCAATTCCCAGCGTATTTTCTGTTGTATATTTATCTCCTTTTTTAGAGAAAAGTAATCTAAATTTGGCACGATAACTGCATAAAGTAAATCCCTCTTTATTCCAAAAATTTTTTCTTCTTTATTTATAATGCATATTTCTTTTATATAAGGACTCTTAAGATAATAAGCCTCTAATTCCTCCGGATAAATATTTTTCCCTGAAGATAGGACGATTACCTCTTTCTTTCTTCCTACTAAATAAAGATAACCTTCTTTATCCATATAACCCAAATCTCCGGAATAAAACCATCCCTCCTTTACGACCTCATCAGTTAATTGGGGTTGCTTAAAATAACCCTTCATAACATTTGGACCTCTAATCAATACCTCACCTATTGCCTCTTTATCCGGATTAAATATCTTAATTTCTACATCAGGGATAGCTTTTCCTACCGAACCAAATTTTATTCTATCAGGTGGATTGATACTGACCACCGGTGAGGTTTCCGTTAAACCGTATCCTTCAATAACCTTTAATCCCAATTTCAATAAATCTTTACCCACCTTTGGCTGAAGTCTTGCTCCTCCACTTACACAGAGTCTTAAACTTTTAAATTGCTGATGGATCTTTAATCTAATTAAAGGAAAAAATAAGGGTCTTAAGAAAAAAGGGATCTTTTTTATCTTCTCAAATATCGCTTTATGAAGCAGTAGGAAAAGTTGAGGAACTCCTACTAAAATTGTAACCGAAGATTCCTTAATTAAATGGACAAATTCCTCAGACTTAATGCTTTTACAGTAAGTTATCTTTGCTCCCATAAAAAGGGGAACAATTAAAGTGACCATAAAGGCATAGGCATGGTGTAAAGGTAAGATAGAAAGGAAATTATCCGAAGAACTGCATAGGTTTAATTGCTTAATACTTAAAAAATTTGCACAGATATTTTTATGGGTAAGCATCACCCCTTTGGGTTTTCCAGTTGTGCCGGAGGTATAAATTAAAGAAGCTAAATCTTGGCAAGATAGTGGTGGAAAAGAGATACCCTCTAAAGAAATATCCTTTATTTCAGAAAAACTATATATGGAATCTTCTTTTAATTCCTTATCTAAAACTACGGATTTAATTAAAAGTTCAGGGATAATAGGTTTAATTTTATCTAAAAATAAATCGTAGGAAGAGAAAATAATTTTTGCCTGACAATCCTGAAGGAGATTTTTTATCTCCTGAATACTTAGTTGGGGATCCAAAGGAACACAGCTCATCCCCGCAAAGATTATCCCTAAATAGAGCGCTGGCCATTCTGGACGGTTCTCTAAAATAAGGCAAGCAAAATCTCCTTTTTTAAAACCGTTTAGAATTAAAAATCCTGCTACTTTTAAAACTAAATCTTCTAATTCCTTATATGTCCATCTTTCCCAAAAAGAATCCCTTTTTATCTGAAGACAAACCTTCTGGGGAAATTGGTGGGATATCTTTCTAAAATATTCTGTAATTACTAAATTGTGGTTTGCCTCTTCCAATTAAGTTATTCTACCGGAATAATAATTTTCTGACCCGGTTTAAGTTTATTGGGATCTTTGATGCGGTCTTTATTTAACTCATAAAGGTATTTCCAGCGATGGGCACCACCGTATTCTTTTTGGGCAATCTTAGATAAGGTATCTCCTTTTTTAACGATATACTCTTTAGTTGAAACCTTAGGTTGGGATTCGACTTTTTCTTCTTTTTCGATTAGGTATTTTCCCTCTTCTATGGGTTTTGCTTCAGAAATTTCTGGACCAGGTGAAGGAAGCATTACCTCCTCTACTTCCGCAATTACAAAATGGGCATTTCGGTCTTTCTGCATCCCTACTAAATCATGTAAGGGTGCAACCGCATCAAGTTTTCCTCGACTGATAATTTTAATTCTATCTTCGGAAATTCCTTTATCCAACATAAATTTCTTTACCGCTTCTGCCCTTTTTCTTCCTAATTTAAAATTATACTGTTCAGGACCTCTACGATCACAATTGCCGGTAATTAATATACTTGCCTGGGGATTTTTCTTTAAAGCTTTTACTGCTTCATTTAAAATAGGGATATGGTCATCCCTTAAATCTGCCTTATCAAAATCAAAATAAATCTTTACATTTTTGATTATCTTTTTGATTAATAAAGATGGTCTTAATTCTTGAGGTTTAGGCGGTGGAAGCTCTTCTTCTTTATAGTCAAAGATTATCTTATAGACATAAACATAACCCCTATTCCCCCAGGGCTTGATTTTTCCCGGTTGGATTGGCCACCACCAGTATCCACCGCGCTGTTCATCTTTAACTGGTCCTGGCTTTGCATCTGTGGGCCACCATTTAAAACGCTCCTGAAGTGCTTTAAGTTCTTTTTCTTTTCTTGCTTTTTTATCTTCACCGATAACCCAACCAAAGGATACCTCAGCAGTAAAAAGTAAAATTAAAGAAAAAATAATAAATTTTTTCATTATTCCACCTCCTTCTAACTCATGGGAGACATCGTCATAATTTTTTTAGCAATATCCGGATACTGGGCAATAAACCTTAATTCTTCTTCTACTAAAGGTTTCTGATTATGCACATTGGCAAATCTTACCAGCTCTAAAATTTTAGTTGCCTCCTCATCATCATGAAAAACAATCTCTAATTTCTCATAGACATTCCTAAAACCTTTTATTCCGGAATACTCTCCTACCGTAATTTGTCTTCCCGTCTCAATTATCTCAGGTTCTCCCCTTCCTAATTCCTCAAAATCATAAAGTTCGTAGTTTCTTCTATCCTTTAAAGCACCGTCCGCATGGATTCCGGATTCATGGGCAAAAGCATTTGCGCCTACTCCGGGTTGATTTATGGGAATAGGAACTCCAAAAGCATAGGAAGCGTATTTACAGATTTTCCAGGCCATCTTTAAATTTATATTTTCATCTAACTGGTATTTACCTTGAATACCACTGGCATATTTTATGGCTAAAACTACCGCTACTAAATCTGCATTTCCTGCCCGCTCTCCCATCCCATTTATACAGGTATTGATATAGGCATCAAAACCACAGTCATTTACTGCCATTGCTCCTGCTACTGAAGTAGCCACCACCATTCCCAAATCATTATGGCAATGAATCTCAACAGGTAATTTTACCGCGGTAGTTAATTTTTTTATCCTTTCATATATAGAAAAGGGTGAATCGTATCCTAAGGTATCGCAATAACGGATACGCTCTGCACCTGCTTCTTTGGCTGCCTGGGCAAATTCTATCAAATATTCCATACGCGTGCGGGAAGCATCTTCCGCATTTACGCCAATTGATTTTGCACCTTTTTCTTTGGCTAATTTTACTGCCTCAACCATCTCATCTATTACTGCCTGATGGTCTAATTTTCCTTTGAATTTATGCATAATCATCTGGTCGGAAGTAGAGATAGATAAATTTAGATGTTCGATTTCAGGCACCAGTTTAAAAGCAAGTTCCACATCCTCTTTGATCGCTCTAATCCAACCACCTAAACGCATCCTACCAAATACCCCTTTTTTAGCCAACTCTAAATTGGCATTAAGGTAATTTGTCTCATGGCGAGTACAGGGAAAACCAAACTCTGACTGAAAAACACCAAACTGAGATAAATAAAGATTAATAATAGTCTTTTGTAATTTTGATAAACATATCCTTGAGGTTTGCACTCCATCTCGGTTAGTTACATCAATAATATAAATTTTAGGCATAGAAAATTCCTCCTTTAAATAATTTTATTTACAAATTCTTCAATCCGATTTAGCCCTTCTTGGATATTCTTTAATGATGTAGCATAAGAAAGTCTTATATAATTATCATCACCAAAGACACATCCGGGAACTACCGCTACCTTTGCTTTGGTAAGTAAAAGTTCTGTTAAAATAAGTGAATCTTTAATTAAAATACCTTCATAATTTTTTCCTAAAATATTTTCTATATTTACCCAGCAATAAAAAGCGCCTTCGGGTTTAAGACAAGAAAGACCCTTTATAGAATTTATTCTTTCTACCATAAAATCGCGTCTTTTTTTAAATTCCAAAACCATATCCTCTAAATCCTTTTGACTTCCCTCTAAAGCAGAAACACTGGCATATTGGGAAATAGAAGTAGGATTAGAAGTAGAATGATCCTGTAAATTGGACATCGCCTGGAGTATCTCTTTAGGTCCGGCACAATAACCGATTCTCCAGCCGGTCATCGCATAGGCTTTAGATACACCATTTACTACCAAAGTTCTTTTTTTAATATCTTCTCCTAAAGAAGCAATACTTATATGCTTTTTCTCATAGATTATTTTCTCATAAATCTCATCGGAAATACAGAAGATTTTTCTACTTACAATTATTTTACTTAATTCCTCTAATTCTTTCTTATCATAAACCATACCTGTAGGATTAGAGGGAGAATTTAAAATAAAAATTTTTGTTTTGGAAGTAATCGCTTTTTCTAACTGTTGGGGGCTAACTTTAAAATTATCTTCTTTTTTTGTCTTAATAAAAACTGGCTTTGCTCCTGCTATCTTTGCCATCTCTGGATAACTTACCCAGAAAGGTGATGGTATAATCACTTCATCGTCCTCATTACATAAAGTTAAAATTATATTAAATATAGAATGCTTTGCTCCACAGGAAACAATAATCTCTTCAGGCAAGTAATCAAGTTGGTTATCCTTTTTTAATTTTTTAATAATTGCGGATTTTAATTCTTTTATCCCTGAGGTGGGTGTATATTTAGTTAATCCCTTATCTATGGCAAGTTTTGCTTGTTCTTTAATATAAGAAGGCGTATCAAAATCCGGCTCTCCTGCTCCAAAGCCAATTACATCTATGCCTTCCGCTCTCATCTTATTTGCTTTGGCAGTAATCCCTAAGGTAGGCGATGGACTAATTTGACTTATCCTCTTTGAAATCTCCATAATCCTCAATACTCTATACTCAATACTTACTACTAAATTATTAACATTGCATCACCAAAACTATAAAATCTAAATTTTCTTTCTATAGCATACTGATATGCTTTAAGGATAAAATCTAAACCGCAGAAACTTGCCACTAAAATTAAATTCGTAGAATAAGGAAGATGAAAATTGGTAATTAAACCATCGATTATTTTAAATTGATACCCCGGATAAATGAAAAGTTTGGTATTGCCTGATTCTGATTTCACCTTAAAAATTCCATCTTTATCTAAAAAACTGGCGGTCTCTAAGGCTCTTGTTGTAGTCGTACCGCAAGCAAAAACTCTTCTTTTTTCTTCTCTTGCCTGATTGATAATTTTAGCGGTATCTTCTGATATTTGGTAGTACTCCTCAGGCATCTTGTGTTTACGGATATCCTTTTCTTTTATTGGCCTAAAAGTCGCCAAACCACAGTGTAAAGTAATATAGACAATATTTATCCCTTTTAATTTTAATTTTTCCAAAAGTTCTTCGGTAAAATGTAGTCCTGCAGTAGGAGAAGCAACCGCTCCCTCTTTTTGAGCATAAACTGTCTGATACCTATTTGGCTCATCCGGATATTTTTTAATATAATGGGGTATGGGCAATTTTCCATATTTATTCAATAATTCTTTTATATCAGTGGTATTAAATTTAATGAGGTTTATCCCATCTTCTTTCTTCTCTAAAAGTTCTGCCCAAAAACTATTCTGATTAAAAAATATCTTTTGCTTGAGTTTTATCCGCTTTGCTGGCTTAATTAATGCTTCCCAGAGCCCTTTTTCTATTTCTCTTAAAAGTAAAACCTCTATCTTTGCTCCAGTTTGTTTTCTACCAAAGATTCTGGCAGGGATTACCTTTGTATCATTTAAAACCAAAACATCACCTTTTTCTAAAAAATCAACTATCTCTTTAAATATCCCTTCTTTTACAGTCTTTTTTTGACGGTCCAAAATAAGCAATCTTGACTCATCCCTTTTTTCTTGGGGTTTTTGAGCGATAAGTTCTATAGGTAATGTATACCCAAATTCAGACAAATCAAATCCTCTCATTTCTCTAAATTATAAAATCTTTTTTATTATAACATTAAATCTTTTTTTGGTCAAATGAATCACCGATTAACTTGAACTTGTTTTGCTCCTTTAGGGCTTAGTCTGATAACTTATAAGGAGGGTCTATTTGTAATAATCTAAACCGCGTAAGATAAATTGGGCATCCATCCTTTGGGGCAAGAAGAACTTTTTCACAAACTCTTTGGCACGCTCCACATCAAATTCTTTACAGCAGTAGATATCAATGGAGATAAAATTTTTTAAACTTAAGGTATGAATAACAATTGAACTTTCTACCAAAGGCGCCCATCCGGAAAGCCCTGCTTTATCAGGAAAGCGAGTGGCATCCGTAAAAAAGATACTCGGTGGGGCTTGCTTCTCCATTCCTAAATAACCCACAATTTCATCGAGGAATTTATAACAGATGGCTAAATCATCGCAGACTCCGGGCTTACAATCATAGAGGTCTAAGAGAAGCTCGTAGCCAAAAGGAGTGCCTTTTTCTTTAATTAAAGTTTGGATACCTTGATTTTCTTCTATCTTTTGCATTTATTTTTTTCAATTATATTATACAACATTTTTTAAATGTCAAGTGAAATTTTTCAAAGTGTGGACTGATATAGGTACATCGTATCCACCTTTGTCTTTTTCTTTATAGCATAGCTCAAGTAAGCTTTCAAGCCTTATTGGTGGTAGATTAAGCACACCTTCATTTATCTCTGGAAATCTCTCTC
>Ga0272448_1003396_pt1 | contig 19017 bp, 16 predicted proteins | sample YNPCB0191_FD_202220 | JGI IMG/M metagenome (GOLD analysis project Ga0272448, IMG submission 202220) | Hot spring sediment microbial communities from Yellowstone National Park, WY, United States - YNP-CB-019-1 | ecosystem: Environmental > Aquatic > Thermal springs > Hot (42-90C) > Sediment... | reverse complement strand
CATCCATTCACGTCCGTTCGCCGCCTCTGTAAACTTCCATTCGGAGGAACATCAATCTATCTTTTTTCCCGCCGCATTTTTTACAATCTTCTTCAAACCCGCCGATGCTGAAAACGCTACTCGGTTCAAACAGCAAAATAGTGCAAAAATAAAACTTGTGCATTATATTAGCAATGGCTGTTTTATGATAAATTTCTTAGACGTAATAACCTGTATTTATTTACGTTATTGAAGGGAGCTGTAATTGGAAAAAATTATGAAACTCGACCCGACAAAAATGGAAAGTTGGCAGATAGCAGAGGCTGCTGAAAAGAATATGAAACCTATCGCACATCTGGCAGAGGAACTTGGCATAAAATCAGATGAATTGATTCCGATAGGCCGCCAGCTCGCAAAAGTCGATTATGCTCGGATTATGGAAAGGCTGAGCAGTAAGCACATCACATCCGCCAAGTACATCGATGTTACTGCTATAACACCAACACCATTAGGTGAAGGAAAAACCACAACAACCATCGGGCTGGTGCAGGGGCTGGGAAAATTAGGCAAGCGTGCAACCGGTGCAATCCGTCAGCCAAGTGCTGGTCCGACTTTCAACATCAAAGGTTCTGCTGCTGGCGGCGGTCTGTCACAATGTATCCCACTTGCGCCTCTTTCAATTGGTTTTACAGGTGATATTGATGCTATAACAAACGCGCACAATCTCGCAATGGTTGCGCTCACAGCGCGGATGCAGCATGAAAGAAATTACGATGACGCGAGATTAGCTAAAAGTCATCTTAAGCGGCTCGACATCGACCCGAACCGTGTGCAGATAAAATGGGTGATGGATTTCTGCGCGCAGGCACTGCGGCATATCATCATAGGCAGAGGCGATAAGATGGATGGTGTCGAATTGGAATCAGGTTTCGCGGTCTCGGTCTCCAGCGAACTAATGTCGATTTTGGCAGTCGCCAAAGACCTTAAGGATATGAGGCAGAGAATCGCCAGGATGGTTGTCGCATACAGCAAAAACGGTAAGGAAATTACAACAGCTGACCTCGAAGTCGATGGTGCGATGACGGCATGGATGCTCAACACAATAAATCCAAACCTGATACAGACAATCGAGGGGCAGCTCGTTTTCGTTCATGCAGGCCCGTTCGCAAATATTGCTCTTGGACAAAGTTCTATCATCGCAGATTTGTTAGCAAGCAAACTTTCAGAATATCACGTTACCGAAAGCGGTTTCGGTGCCGACATTGGTTTTGAAAAATTCTGGAACCTCAAATGCCGCTATTCGGGATTGAAGCCCGATGCGGTTGTAATCGTAGCAACCACTCGCGCACTGAAGATGCACGGTGGAGGGCCAACCGTAAAACCCGGTATGCCTCTGGCACGGGAATATTCACACGAAAATTGCAAACTCGTCGAAGCGGGTTGTGAAAATCTCGTCGCGCATATTGATATTGTCAAAAAAAGCGGCGTAAAACCAATCGTGTGTTTGAACAGCTATTACACCGACACCAAGGCAGAAGTCAACATTGTGCGAAAAGCGGCAGAGCAAAACGGGGCTATGTTTGCATATTCCGAACACTGGCTCAAGGGGGGCGAAGGGGCACGCGAGCTTGCAGAAGTAGTCGCAGATGTTTGTGCAGCAAACCACCACAATTTCCAATTCCTATATAAGCTGCATACCCCTTTGCGGAAACAAATCGAATTAATCGCAACCGAAGTCTATGGCGCAGCCGGTGTAACCTATACCGACGCCGCGTTAGAAAAAGCAAAAGCACTCGAGGCAAACCACGAGTATCAGGGCTTTGGAACGTGTATGCTCAAGACTCATTTAAGTCTGTCGCACAATCCAGATATGAAGGGCAGGCCCAGAAACTGGAGGCTTCCAATTCGTGACTTTATGGTGTATAAAGGAGCAGGTTTTATTGTGCCGGTCGCAGGCGATATCAAGCTGATGCCGGGAACAAGCTCGAATCCGGCTTTCAGGCGAATCGACGTGGACGTCAAGACCGGCAAAGTCACCGGACTGTTTTAAAGCAGATGGAGCTGTCAAATGACCGCAAAAATAATATACGGCAGGGAAATCGCCGCACGGATGCGGATCGAACTTAAAGCAGAAATTGAAAAACTCAAAGCGCAAGGCATTATCCCCGGCCTTGCTGTTATTCTAGTTGGCGACGACCCTGCATCAAAATCGTATGTAACCGCAAAGGAAAAAGCCTGCGAAGAAATCGGAATCTATTCTGACGACAACCGTTTATCCGCCGAAACCAGCCAGCAGAAATTATTAGACCTTATAAAAGAAAAAAACACAGACCCGAAAATTCACGGGATTTTGGTACAGCTTCCACTGCCGAAACATATTGATGATTCCGCGGTGCTTCTTGCGATTGACCCCGATAAGGATGTTGACGGTTTTCACCCGATGAATATCGGCAAAATGGTGGCAGGCCACAAGGCATTCTTACCCTGCACACCGCACGGTGTCATACAACTTTTAACACGAAGCGGAGTAAAGCTTGACGGTGCGCACGTTGTAATTGTCGGCAGAAGCAACATTGTGGGCAAACCCCTGGCAAATATGCTCATTCAAAAATCCCCCACCGGCAATGCCACCGTTACGGTCTGCCACACTCGAACAAAGAATCTTGCCGACCATACCCGCAGAGCGGACATTATCATCGTTGCCGCGGGAAGACCAAACACAATTACAGATGATATGGTAAGACAGGGTTGCGTGGTAATCGATGTCGGTGTAAACCGCATTGAAGACAAGACTAAAAAGGCGGGCTTTAGATTAGTTGGCGACGTGGATTTTGAAAAGGTAAAAGAAAAGGCATCTTTAATTACCCCCGTCCCCGGCGGTGTCGGCCCGATGACTATCACAATGCTGCTTTACAACACCATCGAATCCGCCAGACAGATAGCGAAATAAACCCGCAAAAAACACACACCGCTTCACATGAAGTAGTTGGCAATCAGATTTCCTTAGCCACATCTAGAAGGCAAAACAGGAAATATCAGGGCTTTATGAGATGACAAATATACTAAGCGATATTCTACTTTGGACTTTTTAAGTGCTTCAATTATTTTGTCGATTTCGTCCTTCTCAAAAGTAAGAAAAACCTCCTTTTCTCTGACAAACTCCCGTATTTCTTGCGAAATGTGCTCGGTTGGGGTAAACGTCGGATATGGGTTGGATTTAACCGTCAAATGTTCGAGTTCCTGAACACCGTAGAATAATAAACCGTCGGCCCGTTTGTTTACCGTGCACAACTCATAATTTCCCGGCGGCATATATTTTTTTACCTCAGCCCATAAGGTCCTCATATCATTATTTGTTGGATAATACGCAACAGCTAATTTCGAAAGTAGTAAAAGAGAAATCCAGCAGAAAGTCAGTTTAATCGGCCGAGAAAAGGATTTTGTCAAAATTTGCAGTGACAGGCAGCTAATATCAGGAACTTTTTGGCCCCAGAGGCTTGCAGTAGCTATCGCCAGGGGGACAAAAATTGGAAGTGCGTAAAGACCAAGTTTCGAACTTGCCAGACACAGTATAATAAGCGGCACCAAAAAATAACTCAGCAAAAACAATATTTCAGGCTTGTCTTTTAATCCTACCCATGACTTTTTCTTCAATAATGCATCCTTGATAAGCCCGACCTTTTCAAGCCAGATTATTGACCACGGCAAAGAGCCGAAAATCAAAACGGGCAAATAAATCAACGCGCCCGTTAATCCGGGATTACGATTATATTTTTCCGAAATAAGCCTTCCCAGAATCTGGTTATCAATGAAATAGCTGAACGCGCCTGGAATTTTAAATCCTATCCAGATATACCAGCTTAATCCGATAGCTAAAAAAACAAGAAACCCCAAAACAGACCAAGGTGTGAGAAAATACCGCCGCATTTCTTTTCTCACCGAAAGAAATAAAAACATTCCTCCAAAGGGTATCAACACCGCCGGACCTTTTGCGAGAAACCCAAATCCTGCCGCTGCGTACAAAAGCATTTGCCAGATAACTCGCTTTGCCCCATATAACTTAACGCTGTTCCAGAAACATAAAGCCGAAAGAGTCGTCCATAAAGTCAAAATCGTATCCGGTGTCACAAAGTTTGCCGCAAAAAAGGGAATAATCATAGTAGCATAAACAAGCGACGACAATAAGCCCAGCCATTTGTCTTTGAACATCGAAAAACTTAAAGTGCCAACTGCTAAGCTCGTCAGAAAAAAACATAATCCATGAAAAAACCGCACCGCAAATTCACTATGCCCGAACAGCTTAAGGCCAGCAATTATTCCCCAGTAAATCATTGGAGGCTTATCAAGAAATATTTCATCTTCACCCAGGTAAGGAATAAAAAAATTTCCTTTGCTCAGCATAGTTACAGCAGTACCTGCATAATAACCTTCGTCAGGCTGCCATATCCCCCGTAAACCTTGAAATGAAAACGCCAAAACCAGCAAACAAATCGCTAAAATTGATACAGCTGCAACAAATATTCCATAGTCTTTGAACGATATATCAGAATATTTATTGAACATTTTCGCGTGTGATTCTCGCACCCAGCGGATTAAGTTTTTCTTCGATGCGTTCGTAGCCGCGGTCTATGTGATAGACGCGGTTGACAATCGTCGTACCATACGCAGCCATTCCTGCCAGTACAAGGGCTGCTGATGCCCGCAAATCGGAAGCCATCACGGGGGCGGCTATAAGTTCTTTTACACCGGCGACTATTACGGCTGGGCCTTCCTTGCGAAGGTTAGCGGCCATACGGTTCAGTTCTGCAACGTGCATAAAACGGTCGGGAAATATTTTTTCGACGATGATGCTGTTGCCTTCACCGAGGGCGAGCATCGCCATAAACTGGGCCTGCAAATCGGTAGGAAAACCGGGATAAGGCTGGGTGGTAATGTCAGCTGGTTTTAACTGGCCATCGTAGGCGACGACACAGCCGCCATTAGTGGCCTCGACCACGATACCGATATTTCGCAATTTATCCACGACGGCCATCATATCACCGAGGTGGCAGTTGGTAATTTTTATTTCACCCTTAGTAATAGCGGCGGCGACCATAAAAGTACCTGCCTCTATACGGTCGGGGATTACTTCATATTCAACCGGATGGAGTTGCTCAACACCATCAATAACCAGACGCGGTGAACCTATTCCAGAAATTTTAGCACCCATTTTATTGAGGAAATTGGCAAGGTCAGTGACTTCCGGTTCACAGGCGGCGGATTCAAGAACCGTTCTGCCTTTAGCGGTAACAGCAGCCATAAGGGCGTTACCTGTTCCGAGTACAGTCGAACCAAATGGACCGCCCATAAAGATTTCCTTGCCTTTTAAACCGTTGGGAGCTTCGGCGACGATGTAACCATTTTTAAGGTAGATTCTTGCGCCAAGTTCCTTAAGGGCGCGGATATGAATATCGACGGGCCTGTCCCCGATGGCGCAGCCGCCGGGCATCGAGACTTCCGCCCTGCCGCAGCGGGCAAGCAGAGGCCCCAGTACACAGATACTTGCGCGCATCCTGCGGACGATTTCATAATCACCGAAGGGATTGTCCACGGTCGTAGAATCAATGGTAATATCGCCATTTTCTTCGCGTGTTACTTGACATCCTACGGATGTCAAAAGCTCGGAGCAGACGGTAATATCGGAAAGTTTAGGTACTGATTTGAGGGTGGTTTTGCCTGCACCGAGAATCGCCGCCGCCATTATGGGCAGTGCCGCGTTCTTGGAGCCATTGACTTTGACTTTGCCGCATAACCGAACCGGTCCTTCGATTCGAAATATATCCATAGCCAATTTCCTTGAAAAGCTGCAGCTAATTTAATACAACGTTGTCCAGTTTGCAAGATTGCTTTTTATGTTATATCGATGGAAATATTAAAAATTATTAAACAAACTACCACCGAAGTAACCGCTGATGATATTTTGTATGTCATTGGTGTAGCTTTTCTGGGGATTTGGCTTTTGAAAACAGCCTTCGGTACAAAGGCACTTGTTTATTCACCGGTCCGCAGGAACAAAATGCCTTTTTATCTGCCTTTGGTGCCGTTTCTTATATGGTTCATCTTTGCCCCTGCCGCAATGGCGGTAAAAGAAAGGTTGTTTCCTAATCTGCTCGACTGGCAACAGGTCCTAGCTGACAACGCTATAATCTCCGCCTCAGCGATTGCCGCGATGACTATCACCCTTTTTCTTGTCCGCAAGTATTTCGTGCGAGGCTTGAAGGGCTTTGGCCTGAATCATAGGAGTATCCCAGCTGACTTTTTCGCCGCCATTGTAAACCTGATTTCCATCTACCCCCTCGTGTTGCTCGCTATTGTAATGACTCTTTACATTGGGCAAATCATCTGGGGGCCAGAGTTTGAGCTTGCCCAGCACGAGGAGCTAAAATCGCTGATTCAATACAGCCAACCCTATACCCGCGCGATGATAATCATTACCGCGGTCGCCATCGCGCCGGTATTTGAGGAATTTCTGTTTCGAGGCCTTTTTCAAACGCTGATTCGTTCATATCTTAACCGTCCCTGGCCCGGGATTTTTATAAGCGCAATTTTGTTTGCTTCCGCTCATGCCAACAGTTCTCACTGGCCTGCTTTGTTCTTCCTCGGCATCTGCTTAGGCTATTCCTATGAGAAAAGCGGCTCGCTCTACCGCCCCATTTTTATCCATGCCCTTTTCAACTCTGCCAGCATCATCTCCGTTCTGCACAGCACATAACGAAAAGGACAGGAATGTAAAACCGAGTAAAATATGTTATGATAAATGAATGTACCAGCAGGCAGAAAAATTTTGGATTTTTCCCCTTTATCTGGGTTTGGCAACAGTTACACTCGCGGTTTTCTGGCAGGTGCACAACTTCGAGTTCACAAATTACGACGACAACTTATACGTCACTGAGAATAAGCACATTTCCTCCGGTTTAAAATGGGAAAATATCGTCTGGGTTTTTACAAACACACACGTCGGCAACTGGCATCCATTAACCGGACTATCTCATATACTGGACTGTCAGCTCTTTGGTCTTAACCCCGGGCGGCATCATCTGGTCAATTTATTATTCCACATTGTCAATACATTGCTACTGTTTGCCTTTCTTAAACTAATAACCGGCAAACTTTGGCAAAGTGCTTTCATCGCTGCGCTATTCGCGATTCATCCGCTCCACGTCGAGTCCGTCGCATGGATATCTGAACGCAAGGATGTTCTTAGCACATTATTCTGGATTTTTACAATATGGGCATATTTTCACTACACCGAAAAACGTGGTGTCGCCTGGTACATAATTGCATTGGCGTTTTTTGCACTTGGCCTTATGGCAAAACCTATGCTGGTGACTTTGCCATTTCTACTATTGCTAATCGATTACTGGCCTTTAAATCGGCTGGAGATTAGCAATCGAAGCCAGATTTACCACAGGGTCTATGAAAAGATTCCATTTTTCATCCTTGCCGCAATTTCAAGCGTTATTACTTTTGCGGTCCAGAAAAACGCCGGTGTCGTATCAAAAATAGAAGCTCTGCCGCTGAAAATGCGCATAGCCAATGCCATTATTTCTTATTGGAAATACATTGAAAAAATGTTCTGGCCCGCAAATCTGGCAGCATTCTATCCGTACGCGGAAGATAAATTGCACAGCTGGCAGGTGTTGCCGCTCGCAGTTTTGCTGATTATCATAACAACATGCGTGGTCCGGCTTGGCGCAAGGCATAAATATTTACCTGTTGGTTGGTTCTGGTTCCTCGGAACTCTCGTGCCGGTTATCGGCATTATTCAAGCAGGAAGCCAGGCGATGGCTGACCGTTACACTTACGTACCGCTCATCGGATTATTTATTATCATCGGATGGGGGCTACCGGAAATTTTAAAAAGCTGGCGATACCGGAAAATTATATTTATCTCGTTTGCGTTGGTCAGTCTTTCGGCACTGGCAATTTGTGCGTGGATACAAACAAGCCATTGGAAAAATACGATAAGTCTTTTCAAACATGCCCTCAGAGTAACCAGCGGAAATTATATTGCCTATATACAGATGGGTAATGCGTATTTTACCGCGGGCGAGATTGACCATGCTATCTCCGCTTACAGCAAAGCCATTGAGATAAATCCGCAAGAACCCTGGCCATATTATAACCGAGGAAACGTTTATATCAGTAGAGGTCTATACGACGCCGCTATTTTCGATTACAGTAAGGCCATCGAGATAAATCCGAGCGATGCCGATTTTTACCTCGCCAGAGGAATAGCTTACTCCAGCAAAGGCGAAATGGACAGGGCGTTAGCAGATTATGATAAAGCCATCGAAATAAACCCGAAGTATGCCGAAGCATATTACAACCGCGGAACTATCTATCTGCACGTCACAGAGCAATTTGACCTGGCCATCGCCGACTATAACAAGGCCATCGAAATAAATCCGAAGTATGCTGACGCCTACAATAATAGAGGCACAGCCTACTATCGCAAAGACCAGATAGACCGCGCCATTTCTGATTACAATAAGGCTATCGAAATAAATCCGGAGTATGCCGAGGCTTACAATAATCGGGGCAGCGCCTATTCGCAAGGCCAAAAAAACTTCGATGCTGCTATATCTGATTACAACAAAGCGATTGAGATAAACCCTGGACTCACTGAGGCTTATTGGGGCAAGGCAAATGCTTGTGAAAGCGCCGGCCGCAAAATCGAAGCAATTGAGGCCTACAGGGCGTTTATCCAATACGCGCCCGCCAAATATAAACACCTTGTTGAGCGGGCAAAACGAAAGGTCGAAGAATTAGAGCAGCAAAATGTCGGAAGATAAACGCAAAACTTTGTTTGTAATTTTGAGTTTGACGATAGTCACGCTTGCAGTCTTCTGGCAGGTACATAATTTTTCGTTCACAAACTATGATGACGATTCATACGTCAGTAAGAATAAACACGTTATGATGGGCTTTACCTTTGACAATTTCCTGCGCACTTTTACAGAGCTGCATTACTATATGTGGCACCCGGTAACAACTTTAACCAACATGCTGGACTATAAACTTTTCGGGTTAAATGCCGGCGGGCATCATTTGACAAATTTGTTCTTTCATATCACTAATACGCTGTTTTTGTTCGGCATCTTGAAAAAAATGACCAGCCGAATCTGGCCGAGCGCGTTCGCAGCTGCGCTTTTTGCGCTGCACCCTTTAAATGTCGAATCGGTCGCATGGGTGGCAGAGCGAAAAAACGTGACAAGCACATTTTTCTGGATGCTGACGATAGCGGCTTATATCCGATATGTAAATTCCGCACGGCTTTTAAATTATCTGCTTGTTATTCTAAGTTTCATTTTAGCTCTTATGTCGAAGCCATCAGTGGTAACACTGCCCTTTGCACTGTTGCTACTAGACTACTGGCCTTTAAATCGCACGCAAATTGGAATAGCCGGAAAAATTAATCGGCAAAGATGGCAGCAACTTGTCGGCGAAAAAATACTGCTATTTATGCTATCGGCTGTTTCATGTGTCGTTACCATCGTTGCGCAAAAAAGCGGCGATGTTTTGAAACTGAATGAATATTTTCCACTTCACGTACGATTGTCAAATGCTCTGGTTGCATACATTTTATATATTGGCAAGATGGTTTACCCGGCAAATCTTGCGGTGTTTTATCCTCATCCTAGCAGTAGTCTCCCGGTGTGGCAACCCATAGTTTCATTCCTTGTGCTTTCGGCGATTTCAATCGGCGCGATAAGATTAGCACGAGTATATCCGTACCTGCCTGTTGGGTGGTTCTGGTTTCTTGGAACACTCGTACCAGTCATAGGCCTTGTGCAGGCAGGCGAGCAAAGAATGGCTGATCGTTATGCTTATGTCCCGCTTATCGGTTTATTTATCATCATCGCATGGGGGACGAGCGACCTGACAGCCCGATGGAAATTTCAAAAAATTATATTGGGCCTGTCGGCAATTTTAGTTATCGCGGTTCTGTCCATTTGCACTTTTTTTCAGACAAGCCATTGGTGCAATAGTAAAACTCTTTTTGAACACGCACTCAAAGTAACAAAACAAAATCATCTTGCCTATAACAAAGTCGCTTACTCACTGATGGAAGAAGGAAAATACAATGAAGCGATAAATCTTATTCAGCAAGCGCTGAGACTGAAGCCTTATTATGTCGAAGCTCTGAATAATCTCGGTTTTTCATATACCAAGCTCAACCGATGGCAGCAAGCTGTGGAGGCTTATGAGCGAGCTGTAACAATCAGACCCCGTTTCGCTAATGCGCAGTATAATCTCGGTATCGCATATTTACATCTCGGTCGTTCAATTGAGGCTATAAATGCTTTCAAGAAGGCTACAAGCTCTGAACCTGATTACGCAGAAGCATATTTTTTTCTCGGTATAATTCACACTCGTCTTGGCTATTTGAACGAAGCTGTAAAAGATTTTGAGCAGACGGTAAAAATCAAGCCCGATTTTGCGCAGGCCCATTATTATCTCGGTACGGTTTACGGCAAACTCGGGCGCAGTGATGACGAGATGAAAGCTTATCTTCAGGCAATAAAAATCAAACCCGATTATGCCGAGGCTCAAAATAATCTCGGCGCTGTTTACCATCAGCTTGGGCGTTACGATGAAGCTATACAGGCCTTCAAGCGTGCGACGGCAGCCAAATCCGATTACGTAGAAGCTTACAACAATCTCGGCATCATCTTTGACCAGCTTGGCCTTTTTCAGGAGGCCGCTAATGCCTACACAAATGTGGTGAAAATCAAACCAGATGACGCAGATGCATATAATAATCTTGGCACCGCATACGGCAGGCTTAACCAGCCAAAGGAAGCAATTCGGGCCTTCGAGAAGGCTATCAGAATCAGACCGGATTTTGTCGAGGCGCACTATAATTTAGGTGTCACTTCGCTGGTGGTTGGTAACAAGGATTCCGCTTTAAAACAATACGAAATTCTCAAAAAATTAGACACCGAAAAAGCAAAGAACCTTTTGGACCTTATCCAAAAAAACTAACCTGGCCGGAATATCTAAATTCTACAAAAATTCTACAAGAGCCGCGTAAGCTGAAAAACCTGCGCCGAAGGAAAGAACCATGCCTTTGTGACCGGCTTTCGGTCTGGCCTTGTCGAGAATCGCTTTCAAAACGAACATTACCGATGGTGATGACATATTGCCGAACCCTCTGAATATCTCGTAGGAAAATCGCAGATCATTTTTGGATATGCCTAACTTTTTGCCTATCTGCTTAAGCACTTCCGTTCCACCGGGATGCACGGCCCAGAAGTCTATATCCTCAATTCTCAAACTATTTTTCTTCAGCAGTCGGCCGGCAACTTCTGCGGCTGCCCTTGCGCCAATTATGGGAACGCGTCTTGTCAGAACATTGCGCAATTTGCCGTGCTGCGTTTTGTAACGCAAGTCCTCTCGGTGTTCCGGAAATATTTCTGACGCGAAATCCACAAACTTGAACAGGCTTTTTCCTGCACTTTTCTGCTGTTTACCCATAATCACAGCCGACGCACCATCGGCAAAAATACTATTGCTGACAATAAGGCCTGGCTCAGGCGCTCTGAACAGTGTCGCCGAACAAACTTCAACTGCAAGACTTAAAACCATTTTATCGCTGTCTGCTGCGCCGATTGCCGCCGAAAATTCAAGATTGGGTATTGCTCCGCCGCATCCCATCCCCATCAAATCAAAAACCTTTGTCGAACTTTGCAGTTTCAATTCCTCTGCAATGTAAGAAGTCAGGCCGGGACACAGATAACCCGTGCAGGTATTTACCACAACAGCCCCGATATCCGCAAGCCTGCAACCAGCTTCATCGATGGCCTTACAGGCAGCTTTGCAAGCCATTTCTTTCGCAGCCTGCGCAAATAATTCCGTCAGTTTATCCTGATTAAGTTCCGCGTCATATTGGTCATGATGGATAGCGATATATCTGCCTTTGATTGGTCCATCTTCGAGGAGTTTGCGATAAAGCTGTTTTTCGGCAGGTTCAAGCCTGTATGCCGAATTTAAAAAATCATAGACCTCCTTGCCGGTCACATACCGGTCGGGATTGGCGGTTGCCAACGATATTACAACGTGCTGCAAAATTATTCTCCCTTATTGAATTGTATAATCGCCTTGACCCTGCCTATAAAGGCGGTATCAACCAAAATTGTGCTGCCGTTAATTTCACAAAGCAACGCACGCAATTGTTCGGGCAGAAAACTTTTTTTAATTGAAAGCAGCGCGTCATGCCTCATATCAGCGGGCAAAACAGAAGTCAGCAAACAACAGCCTGCATATATAAGCAGGCTTCTACGCAGGTCATTAATCAGGACGCTGTGTCTTACAAAATTTTTTAAACGCTTTATAAGTTCAACTATCCTGCTATCCGTCAAATGATGAAAAAACAAGGAGCCGACCGCACAATCGAAAGTTTCGACAGGAGTGTATTCAAATATGTCCGCGTTAATCAATTCGATGTCGGCATTTGCGCAGACAATTTTTTCACGTGCCATCTGGGCGGTAAAGCCGCTGCTTTCAACACAGGTAAATTTTATCTCCAATCCCTGCCTCCGGCACCATCGGCTTACATCCAGGGCAATATCGCAACTGCCGGAGCCTATGTCTAATATTTTTAAAGAACTTTTATTGAGGCGCAGCGACTCTTGCTTTATAAATTTTTTGACAACAGCTGTACCGCCGAGAAACTTATTTACATATTCCATAAACCTGTGGCTTGCGCGAATTAAAGACGCGGGGCAATCCGGCGAATCTATCAATTCCGGTGCTTGAGACCTTTCTTCAAACATCCCACAAGTCCCCTGAAATCATCATATCCTCAACTTCATCGAATCGTTCGAGAATCTTCCGTCTGAAACCCTCGTCTATTCTGACGGCATCATCGGCAATTCTTTCACAATAACCGCATTGGCTGCAATCGAGCATTGTGCAATCGTGATTTTCAAATCCTTCTATAAAATCTTTTGGTATTTTGGATGAATCAATTTTTACAGGCTGATGGTCGAGCTCGAAGAGCATTCCCTGCCATTTAATCAGGTCGTAAAAAGATTTCAGCCTGATGGGATTTACCTGAAAAGGCCTGAAGAAATTGCGAAGCAGCCAGAAACGCTCTTTGCGCACGGGCTGGCGGAATCCGTATGGCAGAATCAGTTCAGCGAGATTGCCAGTGAATTTTTTCTTGCTGTACGCATCCACTCGTTTGAGAATCTCGGCGGATGGAATCCCGCGTTCGAGCAGTTTGAAACTGTCATAACCCATTTTTTCATAGAAACCAATGTCCTCGGGCCTTATCCACGCTGACTTAATAAACAATGAAGGCTCCTGTAATCGCCTGCGGGCACATTTCAGCGAACAATAATCGAGAAAAAAATTCTTTGAACCATCCGAGCTGTGGGCGAAACCGTTTTGATGATAATACTGCATCGGGCAGTTCGGCAGACACGGGTGGTTGACAATAAGCTGCAGTTCGCACTTTACCGCCTTTCGAATTGCTCTTAGAGCTTTAAAGTTGCGGTTGATTGAAAAACTCTCCAGAGTAATGGCCTCGGCCCCCAAATCTTCCCAGAATTTCGCCCTTCGCGTGGTATCGACCTGCGCAAAAATCCCGACTTTGACATAAAGATGCGGAAATCTTCTTTTCACCAGTTCGAGGAGGAACGGCGTAGCCACTGTTACGCGTGATACACCCGCCTGAGATAATTTTTCAAGAAACCTATTGAATTTTTTCTGCCAGCGTTGTCCCCATTCCCGATTCCCCATACAGGCGGCATTGAGCAGGTAATTGAAAGCTATTCCATAGCTTCGGGCTAACGACACATATTCGGCGAGCTGCCTGTAAGAAAACGGTGTCCCCATATAGCGCGGACGGCCCCCACCGACCAGATCATAAGGCAGTTTACCGAAAATTTCAACCACGGGGTAGTCTTCAAGCTTCGCAACAAGGTCCGGGTCATAATTCGATGCCAAAGACAATTTCATTTCGCACCTGTCACTGTTTTCAAAAGCAAGAACAGCCGTTGTTTACTTCTTCTGGCTTAGCGTAGGCACAAATTCCGCCAGTTGCCCCAGTTCCTCGTTACTGATTTGACTTTCAGAGAACGACGGCATAAACAGACCGCCTTTGCGAACCTGCTTGCGGACAATCTCCGGTGTTAATTTTTTTTTGCTCAAATTAGGGCCTGCGCCTGCCCTGCCGTAAGGATGGCAGCGGATGCAGTGCTTTTCAAAAACCGCTTTTCCGGGCGGTGCATTAGAATCGGAGATATTTGATGAGCTTTCTGCACCAGCCTGCCGGACTGGATTGCAGGCGCATAGTAAAGGCACTACACCGGCAGCGATGGCCAAAACGACAAAAGCTCCAGATAAAGCGAGACAATTTGCAGCAAGTTTCATATTATCCCCTTTCAAATAAGTTAACAGTATCAGCAGCTATTTCAGGCCGAGGACGTCGGCCATAGAATAGAGACCGGCTTTTTTACCTATGAGCCATTGGGCGGCGCGGAGTGCGCCTCTCGCGAAACCATCCCGGCTATGTGCGCTGTGACTTAACGTAACGGTTTCACCGAGCGTGCTGAATATAACGCTATGCTCACCAACAATGTCTCCTGCCCGTACAGCGTGTATACCGATTGTGCCTTTTTGTCGCATCACGTCTTTGCCGCTTCTGCCGTTAACTAAGCTATCAGGAAATTTTTTGTCTGTAGCTTTGCAGATATTTTCTGCTAATGTTAAAGCAGAACCGCTCGGCGCATCTTTTTTGAAGCGGTGATGCTCTTCGATTATTTCGATATCGTAATCTTCGCCTAACATCTTCGCGGTCTTACCGACTAGGTTAAACAGTACGTTCATACCAACGCTCATATTCGTGCCGTACACAACAGCTATTTTTTCACCCGCTTTTTTTACCGCCTGCTGCTGCTGCTGTGACAATCCCGTTGTTCCCAAAACAAGTGCCGTCTTTTTCTGCAGGCACCAGCAGAGCGTCGCATCGACAGCATCTGGACTTGAAAAATCAATCACAACATCGGCAACAGCCGGAAAAACACTTTCAATATTAACTCCCAGAGTGCTCGTTCCCACCAGAAACGCTACATCCTTACCCATATCGGTATGGGTTGCTTTTTCGACCGCACCAGCTATCTGAAAAATACCCTCCTCAATCGCTAATGCGATTATGCGTTTTCCCATCCTTCCGCCAGCACCACAAACAACAAGTTTTGGTTTCATTCTTCACTCCGAAAAATCAGCAAACCGTCTTCACTGCGTCGTTACTTTTCGTACCGGCAGATTTTCACAAACTTTCTTGACTATCTTCTGGAACTGTTCGGCCTGCTGAGGTGATAATCCAAATCCAGCCGCTCCACCGAGAACACCGCCGGTGATACCTCCCACTTCATGATGTCCATGACCGGCGACGGCTGCGCCAGCGCCGGCGCCTGCCGCAGCCCCAAATATTGTCGATAACAGTCTGCCGGTAGAACCCGAACCGCTGCCTGCCCACATTATGCTTCCATCTTCTACATTTACCATTTTTGCTGTCATACTGATATTTTCATTATAAACCGGTATATTAACCAGTATCACCGCAGGCACATTCAAAATCTTCCCGGCTTTCGCCGCGTCCTGCGACGACGTCTGGCCCGAAGTCTGGAATTTTTGCTCTTTCAGTATCGCCTGCACCTGCGCACGCTCCACGGGAGCAAAGCCCTTTTTAAGCAGCTCCATCGCGAAAAAATCTGCGATTTGATTTTTAGCAGCATCCGAAAGGTCCTGTCCGGTAACATCCAACACCGCAATCTTGGTTATATTGCAAAAATCGTAACCACTTTGATAATAGCTTTCACCCGTGGCCCTGCAACCTGCCACTACAGCCAAAAAACACAAAAACACATATAACGACACAATTTGCATAGCCTTAAGCTCCAAAAACCATTCCAACAACCTGCTCAACAATAATTTGCTATGAAACCACCGTCAATCTTTTTCCGGCCGTAACCGCAAGTAAATGACTGCTTATAAAAGATTTTTATTGAAAAACACAATTTTGCCGGTAGAATCGTATATTTTTAAGGATATGGAGTTTTACTATGAAAAAGGATATACATCCAAAATACAATAAAGTAGTCGTTCACTGTGGTTGCGGAAATACATTCGAGACCCGCAGTACCGCGACCGAAATACACGCGGAAATCTGCTCTATGTGCCATCCGTTCTATACAGGCAAGCAGAAATTCGTCGATACCGCGGGCCGAATCGAACGGTTCCAGAAAAAGTACGGTGAAGGATATCTCAAGAAGACCCAAAAAGAACAAAAGAAATAGCTGCGTACCGCAAAAATAGCGTTTAGTATTTCACGCCTTCTTTCTTTTTTACGTAAATGCTAATCGCTATTTTGTTTTGGGGGAAATAAACTATGGCAGTGATTGAAGAAAAAGACATACTGATAAGCAAGCTTGACCAGCTTGAAGGACGCTTCAGCGAGATTGAAAAACAGATTACCGACCCAGCTAACGCGACAGACTCTGCAAAGCTTATTGCCTTAGCCAAGGAGCAGGGTAAGCTCAAAGCAATCGTTTCTAAATACAGAGAATATAAAAAGACCGTTGCGGCCATTGAAGAAACACAGCAGATTTTTAATGACCCTGCTGCCGATGAAGACTTCAAGGCACTGGCAAAAGATGAGATCGGCAGACTCGAAGAAACTAAAAATAAAATGCTCGACGAACTTCTGGATAACCTGCTTATGGGCGATGAAATGTCTATCGACTCGGTAATTATGGAAATCCGAGCCGGTACTGGCGGCGAGGAAGCCGCACTTTTCGCCAGAGACCTTTATGATATGTACATCAAATATGCCGCGAGCCGCAAATGGCGGATAGAACAGCTTGACTTCAGTCCCACCGAACGCGGTGGATTTCGTGAAATCATTTTCAATGTAAAAGGCCCCGGTGTATGGGCAGCGCTTCGATTTGAAGGAGGCGGCCATCGTGTGCAGCGGGTCCCAGAAACCGAGACACAGGGCAGAATTCACACTTCCGCGGCAACTGTAGCAGTACTGCCGGAACCGAAGGAAATCGACATTCAGATTAATCCAAACGATGTTGTCGAGCACGTCAGCCGTGCGGGCGGCCCCGGAGGACAGAATGTCAATAAAGTCAGCTCTGCGATAAGACTCGAACACATACCTACCGGCATCACAGTCAATATGCGTGAGGACAAAAGTCAGCATAAAAATCGCGCCAAAGCATGGCGAATCCTGCGAAGCAGACTCTACGAATATTATCACAGTCAGGAACGCGCGAAGCGAGACCAGCAGCGTAGAACAATGATTGGTTCAGGCGACAGAAGTGAAAAAATCCGGACGTACAATTTCCCGCAAAACCGCCTGACCGACCATCGAATCAATATGTCGTTTTACAACTTAGACAAAATAATAACGGGTGATATGGATGAACTTATTGCCGCCCTGCAAAGTTTCGACAGACAGGAAAGATTAAAAAACCTTTAAAAGCCAAAGACAATGGTAATTGTCGTGACAGGAACCGTCGGCATAGATAAAAAAACCTACCTCGAAAAGGTTTGCCGTCTTGCCAATCAAAAAGGCAAGAATACTGTTTTGTTCAGCGTTGGCGATATGATGTATGCAGAGGCGCCTGATATAGCCGCAGGCAAAATTTTGGATATTCCACTTAAGAGACTGCATTCGCTTCGCCGCAGCGTTTTCAAAGACATCATCGCGAAAAGCCGTAAAGCTGATAATGTCATTGTCAACACCCATGCAACATTTCGCTGGCGCCACGGGTTATTCCCTGCGGTTGATTTCGACCAGATGCGGCAACTCAACGCCGATATGTACGTTTGTCTTATAGACGCAGTAACCTCTGTTCATACTCGCCTGGCAAATGAGCACGAAACTCAACACACACTCAAAGACCTGATCGTTTGGCGTGAGGAAGAAATCATCAGTACCGAAATGCTCTGTAAAGGAATAAATGACAAAATTCCATTCTACTGTCTTACTCGCGGAACACAGCACGATACCGCTGAAATGTTTTACAGGCTTGCCTTCGAACCGCATCGGAAAAAGGTATATCTGAGTTTCCCGATGACAGCAGTTGTCGAAATGGAACTTGTTAAACAGAAAATCAATAATTTCCGTGATACGATGAAAAATATTTTCACCTGCTTCGACCCCGGCGATCTCGAAGAAGCATATCTTCCGCACTATGCTAAAAGGGCTGCCGAGCAAGGACTTGTTTTTGTCGAGTTGGATTGCCTTGGCCAAACGATTAAAATCGATATCGGACAAATTCAGCAAATTGAACGTGATATCTATAGCCAGACGTATGCCCGCGATTTTATGATGATTGACCAGGCCGATATGATAATAAGTTTCATCCCAACACACGATGACGGCAAGGCCGCTATTTCCAGCGGTGTTGAACGAGAACTGCAGCACGCGTACGAGGCCGCAAAAGAAGTTTACGTCATCTGGCCAGCAAAACAGCGTCCCTCTGTGTTCGTCACCCAGACCGCAACAAAAGTCTTTACAGGCATCGATGAAGCAATCGAATTTTTCAAAAAGAAAGGATATACAAAGTGATTTACGATGAAAAACAATTCGCAGCTGTTATCGACCACACGCTTCTTTCACCAACTGCGACGCAGGAGCAAATCATTCAGTTGTGTAAAGAAGCAGTGGATTATAGTTTTGGCGCTGTATGCGTGAATCCCCGCTGGGTTTCGTTTGTCGCCGACCGACTTGCCGGCACAGGCGTCAAAATTGCAGCAGTGATTTCATTACCGCTTGGTGCAGATACCACCAAGATTAAAACTTTCGCTGCCAAGGAAGCTATCTTCGATGGCGCAGATGAAATCGATATGGTCGCGGATTTGACTGCTGTCGTCGAAAACGACCAGCGTTATCTTGCAGGACAATTCACTGCTGTACAAAAAGTTTGTAAGGCAATGAAACCTTCCATTGTGCTGAAAGTTATTATTGAGTCGGCT
>Ga0272448_1003393_pt1 | contig 19025 bp, 22 predicted proteins | sample YNPCB0191_FD_202220 | JGI IMG/M metagenome (GOLD analysis project Ga0272448, IMG submission 202220) | Hot spring sediment microbial communities from Yellowstone National Park, WY, United States - YNP-CB-019-1 | ecosystem: Environmental > Aquatic > Thermal springs > Hot (42-90C) > Sediment... | reverse complement strand
CAACCCTTCTTCTGCGCTCATGAATCGCCCCTCCTCAGCCCTGAGGTCGAGGAAGAATAGCGTGTGGAGCCCGGCGGCCTTGTTCAGCCTGAGCGCCTCGTAAGGCGCGTCCGATGGGTTGTCTGGGAACGTGATCGTGGCAGATTTCCCGAACTTGTAGTTCTGGAGACCGAGGGCGCCGGGCGCCACTGAGATTATCGAGGGGGCGTTCAAGACCTCAACGCGGATGCCCCTCTTCATTGCCCTGATCCTCAGGTCGACATGGGTCGTCGCCACGAATGGGTCCCCTGCCACGAGGAACGCGACGTCCTTGGAGGATGCGGCGGATAGGATGACCGAACCGTCCTCTACGGCGCTTCTCCCGAGCACTATCACCCGTTTCCCGATCATGTCTTCGAGTGAGCGGAGGCTGAAGCCGGGCAGCAAGCTCGTGTACCCCTCGAGGAAGACCTCGTCTGCTACCTTCGCCTTCTCGAGGGCGTGGATGCTCATCCCCTTCTCGCTGTAGAGGCCGAGGCCGATGAATGCAATTGATCCCGTGGTTATCACCACGGGAATATTGAGGACAAAACGTATAAATTACTGTTCATTAGAACGGAAAGAGACGGGCCTGTAGCTCAGTACGGTAGAGCGGTGGGCTCTTAACCCATTGGCCAAGGGTTCAAATCCCTTCAGGCCCGCCACTTTTTAGGTGCAAGTACCGTTTTATACCAGTCTGTGGAGTCTACTACCTGATGGAAAATGCCGGAGAAAGAGGGCAAATACGCCGAACTTCTGAGGGATCAGCACGTCTTACGCTGGTCTAAGAACCTAGCCAGGGGTAGCCCGATAACCGCAGAGGTAGCTGTTAGGAGGCTCGGAAAGTTCTGCGAGGTCCTGGGCAGCAAGCCGATTGAGATAGTTGAGATGGCTAGACGTGACCTGTCTGCTTTTCAGGACGAGCTTGAAGATATGGTTGCGAAGCTCGAATCAGAAAAGAAATCTCCAGGGTATATCTTAGGAATCATGAAAGTGGTAAAATCGTGGCTTAGGTACAACGATATCATCCTGACAAGGAGGGTCAAAGTAGCGAATGCGACCGCCACCCCTACAATAGAAAATGAGAGAGTACCATCCCAGGAGGAGCTGGCGGCGATCCTCAGGGCGTCACCATCGCGGCTCAAAGCGACTATTGTTCTTATCGCATTCTCTGACCTAAGGCCCCAGACGCTAGGAAACCATGGTTGTTGCATCTGATAGCAGATTAGTATACGAAGCACCTCTTATGAGAGATGGGCAATTTAAAATTGAAATTTTTAACAATCAATTTGCTGTTGCGGGATCGGGTTCAGCAGGTGCTATCGATTGCATTATAGATAATGTTCATGAAAGGTTTGAAAAATCAAAAAGTTTAACGATAAAAAAATTTGTTGAATTATGTGAAGATGCAGCTTATGATTATCTAAAAAGATATAAAGAAAGATTCGAAGCATCAGATGAGGATTTTGATCAAGCAGTTCTGGCAGTTACATCATGCAATAAAATTTATCAAGTTTTTTACAATGGCTCTTCTCAGGAAGAAACAAATTACGGGTGTATAGGCAGTAGTGATTTATATGCTGAATATATCCTAAAACAGCTTTATGAGCCAAATGTCTCTTTAGAACAAGCAACAGAATGGGCAATTTACATAATTAAACAGGCATCAGAGATGGATAATAATGTGGGAGGCCCAATTAGGCTTATACACTTAACTACAACTGGTTCAAAAAATTTTGATTCGGATGACTTGAAAAATATCGAAAATAAAATTTCAGGTTTGTTTTTTGAATCACAAAGGGATTTATTAAAATTAATTGATGAAATCGTTTCTTTGCGTAAACAAATCAATGAGAAAATACAGCCACTGTTTAAAAATAAAATAATAGAATCTGATGAGCTAGCTATATGGCACTTGACTCGGCCAGTAATTACAGAGCAAGATTTTACAGATCGAATATTAGCCCTTTCACTATTAATTGATAAAATGAATATACCAAAAATAGAAAAAATGGAAAAGGGGATAACAAATAGAGGCACAATCGATTTACTTGAATCTTGGTTAACATCAGAAAATCTTCAATATGATGAAAATCTCATTAAATTATTTAGGGACCTAAAGATACTGCGGAGCAAGCACTTTCCGGTTCATCCAGATGATGCCAAGTTTATTGAAGTTGTATTAAAATGGGGATTCTCATTTCCACCTGATTGGTCAAAACTTTATCTCGCATCACTAAACAAATATATTAAAGCATTAAAATTACTAAATTCAATTAATTATAAAAAGGAAGACTAATTACATTGTCTATACAACTTGATTGAAATAAAGTTTTTTTAAAATAGTCACTTCGCAGCAACTATTTCATCAAACCCATTGATGTTCCATATTTCTTCGCATATTTTTTTGTAGAGGCTTTGCCTTGTAATGATGTCATTTTTCTTAAAATGATCATGTGGCCCAAAGGGTATATTTGAATTATCTTTGTATTGGAGGAATGAAGGATTGTTTTGATAACACAGTTGCGACAAAGTTTTAGCAAGCAAATTCTGACCATAATAATGTGGAAGCTTTGATTCGAATGGCAGGCTTCCATATGATTGATTGAATCCCCTGGGAACCAATAATAGCGCCCCCAATCTGTTCCTATATTCTATGAAATCTTGTTTTTGGTCGAATTCGTCTTTATGCGCATCATAGTTGTCTGCCCATATGTGCTCTATTTCAAAAGGCTTTGCAATTAATGGGTTGACATAATCCTCGAAGCTGCTTTGGATCCCACATTTTTCTTCAATATGTGCTGTCATCCTAGCTAGGATAAAGTGAACGAAGCGCTTATTCTGCTGATATAGGGTGTATTTTCCAATTCCCTCAAGATTTTCATCAAAATTCAATACTTTTTCTTTCAGAATTTTTGTTAATTCAACAAGATCCTTATCTCTTATTTCTTTTATGAGGCTAAACATGGTATATCTTATTGAACTGTATGCTAAAGTTCGGTAATTTACTGAACGGAAGACTATGAACATTTCAAGGAATTTCGAGACAAGTGCGATTTTTTTGAGAATGGTAATTTCGTCATCGGTCATTTTTATTGGGGCTATTAAAAGAGGACAATAGAAAGTTCTCGGAAATCCACGACTATCGATATAATACACATACTCTAGAGTCTTCTGGAAATGTGATGCAGCCTTGTCTATCTTCAAATATAATGTAGAATAGAAGTCAAAATACTTCCTTATGAATTCCTCAAAATCAGATTGGTTTTGCAATCCGAGACTAGCTTTATTATCCCTTACCCAGCTATGGAATCGCGAAGCAATCTTCTCAAAATCCTCATTTTCAGCACCTTTCTTACCTGGTCTTATGGACTGTGCATATTTTGCGCGTAGCCATGCTTTAAAAAATTCAAGATCTTCATCCTCGCTTATCTGCCTAATTTCTGTTATCCTTTTCTTCCAGAGCTCGTTGAGTTCAAACCCATCTTTCTCAGATTCTATATTAGATAATAGAAAACCCTTCAGCATTTCAGTTGAAGTGAGATTTAAGCCTCTATCATTCATTGTTTCAAATATTGTATAAGCATCATCATCAGAATAAGTCTTGATTTCAACCAACATAACATTGTTTATCAACCAATCTATAAAATATGGTAGTGCTTTTCCTTTGAGCTCATCAGGAAATAATTCCACAACGTCTTGATAACGTTCTACAAGGTTTCTTATCGACTCAACTTTTCCAGTAGGGTCGAATTCTCCTTTCTTGTATAACGCGTCTAAACATTCTATCCTATCAGGAACCTGTAGATTATAGGATCTTTCACCATATTTTTCTGAAAATATCAAATCATCCAGCTTAACTAAATCACTTCGCCCATTTTGCAGATTATTTAAATACATTAAAAGAAGCGTAAGAGAAGTAAGTCTTTGTTGCCCATCAACAATGGATCGTTTATTATTTTTTAGGCTTATGATAATCGATCCTAAATAATACCTTGAGTAACTCTGCACATCTTTTCTATTATGAGATTCTTCGTAATTGCTAAGAAATTTTGATTCTAAATCTGATAATAACTGCTCCATGTGTTCCCTTTTCCATCTATACTCTCTCTGAAAAACATCAATATCATATTTGGTCTTATCGAGAATCTCGTTTATTGTCTTAGCATCAGCTTTAACTGATTCAACGACATTCATGACCATTTTCCCACAGTGTAAAGTTGTTTTTTTACTTATTATAACCTTTTATTTTTATAAAATAAACAAGCTATGAAATTAATGCTTAGCAAAAACATTGGCTATTTTTCAATACTAATTTTTCCATCTATAGTTACTCTCGCCACCTGCCACTCGTACTTTTCATTAGAGATTGCAGATTCCAATGATGCACGTGTTTTGTTTAAAGTCGCATTCATAGTACTTTTCGAAACGAAAGAGATATCCTTGATTTTACCTTTATTCATCCCGTCAAAGACAACGAAATCAACAGGGTGCAGAATTGCCTTTATGTCGTAGGGATTATACTTCATTTTGAGGATACCGGTATCTAGGCAATTGCATACCAATTGAGGTACTTTCTTGCGACCACGTTCCTTAGCGGCATCCTTGAGCTCCTGTTCCTTCTCCTCGAATTTGGACTCCTTCGTTTCCACATTCAGCAATTTCCTTTCGTAGGAATCGAGCCACGTCCTCGGGCCTTTCTCCTTGAGCTTTATGTGGAGGTCACTTACACGCATGACGTCTCCGCAGCATGGGCATACGCATAAAATTGTCCTGAACGAATTGAAAATGTCTAGAATATCAGTTGCCACTCAAAACACCTTGTATGAAACATGTTTTTGCTCAATGGCTTTCTTAATCATCTTCTCATGGGGATTTGCCTTTGCTTCTCCAGTTTTTATTTCCAGAAATGTGACAGAATTGATTTTAAAGTCCGTACATCCGTTGAATATTATCATATCTATCGGTTCGAAGAGAGGCCTGCAATCAGATAGAAGGGGTTTGAAATCTTTGTGTGCGGGCACAATTTTTTCAATGATTTTTCCGAATCCAACCTCGATAACCTTTTTCTCAGTTCCCACATCAGCCCTCAGCTTACGCTTCTTCAAGTCATCCATTCGTTCCTCTAAATCCTCAAAGAGCTGCTTTCTCCTAGCATCCGCAATATCAGGCAGTTCACCCAAACCATCAAAAATGATTGCTTCAGAAAGCTTGAACTCCTCTCCGCATTTTGAGCATTCAGCGTAGAGAGGAGATTTCGAAAGGTATTGAATAATTTGACTCTTATCCATTTTTACATCGCCTTATGTTTCGATGCTTTCCGAGCATATCCTACCAATCAATCTTGTTAATTCGTCTTCGAATGCTTGAGTAATGTCGTCTGTATTGCTTTGCGCATGCACTAGCTCATGGAGCAATGTTCCGGCGTAATCTCTTAAAGTCCCTAGTTGAGATCTCTTGATGATTATCTTGCCTAACGCAGATTCCCACAGCCCAATTGCTTCTCTATAGCTAGTTTTTTCCGTTCGCATTGTTTCCGAGATGCATATTTCCTTCACATTGCGAGGCATGGATCCAAACAATTTGACAATGTCTTTTGTTTTGTCATAGATCAAACGCTCTTGTCTTGTCAGATCATCATATTTCACGAATTTGAACTTGAAGCTTTGGTTCCATTCAGTCATGAATCCGCCTAGATCTCTCATTTTATTTCCAGAATAGTCGGTTTCTCCACGAATTTTACTGGCTATTGAATCTGGAACAATGACGACTTCCAGACCATCGCCCTGAGCTTTATCTACCATGCTCTTCGCTTCGATTAGCTGATTCGGAGTAAGAAAAACAACCTTGCCAGACTCGTTCAGTATCTTGCTCGCATGGACTGCCACATCATTCCACTTGAGTTCGTCATGCATCATGCCGGTTTCAAAATCCTTAAGATCACCTACCAAAAGGCTGGCCACCTTTTTGCCTGTGCAGTCTAAAAGTATTGATTTGACCCTTTCTGTATAGGCGGTCCTCCCCAGATGCGTCTTTTCCCTATTGAGGGCTTTTCTCATGGCCTGAGTAAGCGAAGTAATATCGTAGGAAAAAAGGAAATTCGCCTCTTCAGCCACTTTTAGGCCATTGATATAGATTTTCGAAACGCCGGACTTTTGAAGGACTGAGCCGTAATCAGTTTTTTCAAGTGGCACCTCCTTGGAAAATTTCAGGAAATAGCTTTTTGCAGTTGAAATATCCTCATTACTGCATCCTGCCAGAATGAACTCTGTGCCGATGAAATTGGGATCAGATGGAGGTGAGATCTTGGCATGCAAAGTAATGATATCTTTGAATCCATGCTTTTCCGATTTTATTACAGTGATGTCCCCATAATGGCTTTTTATCAAGACCTCGATGCCATGACGGTTGAAAGTAGCTAAAGCATCTTTAAGGCCTACACCAAATTTGCCTATCACTAAATCTGGGTTGGCCAATTTTTCCTTGTTCTCGTTCTGGGTCAAATGCTCGTACCTGAGACCTCTACCATAATCCCTTATGTGCCACCATTTTTTCGAGTCCTTAAAAATTTCTATTTCCTTCGTCTTTGTGAGTGCCTGCTCGTCCAAAGCATTCGCGATTATTTCCCTTATAGCATGAAAAACTTCCCAATCCTCAAGTACCTTTTCAATATTAAGGTCAAAAAGCCGATCATTCATGCTATTTCATATTTAGCATTGTTCTTTTTTAAGCTATACTGTCCTTGATCCCATTAACCAATCGTTCCTTTCGAGCGTAGACCTCTTCATTGAGCATAGAGATTAAGCGATTGGTAACGTTCTTGTACGGCTCGATGACCTGGCTAACAGCATAATCAAAAAATTCATGCCGGAGAGTGTCCATGGCTTCAGCCTCTCCAGCCTCGTATATCATAATCATGCTACCTTTCACTTCGCCTGAAAGCTTCTCATTCTCGCCTGGTCTCCACTTAACCGTAAGCTCGTAGCCAGTATGCAGCTTGGCTTTCAGCCTCTAATTCTTTCTCAAGTTGAATCTGCACTTTCTGCTCCTGAGTCATCGCCCCAACCCTCCGAATCGCTGTACGCATCACCTGCCTCGCTGAACGAATCAGAATCAGAGTAGAGGTCAGATTCAAGCGATGAGAGGTCCTGAGATTCCACAAGATCCACCGTCCCAACTATATCGGATGCTGTGTCCGCTATCGCTTCGGAATCATCTGCTGGCGTTTGTTCCGAAGCCTCTGTCTGCTCTTGTTGCTGGTCGGCCTCCATGTCCCTCATCACGTCGGCTTCGTCTTCTAGCACAGCATCAACAAAATCATTTGATGCGCCCTCCTCTTCAACGGATTCAGGCTCAGCTTCTTTAGATGGCTGCTCTGAATCCTCAGAAGGCTTGTCCTCTTCATGGACCTCATCACTCTCTTTCATATCCTCCTTCATCGCCGCCTCCTGTTTCTCCGCGTCCTCGTTCATCTTCTCGTGGAGCTTCTCGGAGAGCGACTCGTAAAGCTCCGGCCTGATCTCGAGCTCCTTTAGCATATCCTCGACATCCTGCTCTGGCTTTGTGATTTCTTTCTCTATCCTCTGCAGGATGTCCTTCATTTCAGGATCGTATATGAACCGCTCCTTCTCCCTATACTGAGTGGGTTCGCTCCAAGTTTTACCTGTAAACTGTGACTGCCTTTCATTCCTGGGAGCGAACCTCATATCAGGGCTCCCATAGTAACTCTGTTTTGAATATTGGCCAGGCTTATGACTATAGCCTCCTCCAAACCAGGAGCCTCTGTAGACGCCTGGCCCTCTATATCCTCCTCTGTTACTTCTATATCCGGAACCCCTGTAGCCCCCGGAATTTCTGTAACTTGCTCTGTTTATTACAGTGTCTCTCAACAACCCAACTAATTTCTTCAGTTCTTCCTTGTCGTTTACCAACTATCACTCCCCCAGTCAGAATCAATCTCTTTTCCTATTGTCTGCCCCGAATCTTCATGATTCTTAGAAAAAACGTTAGTTTCCAATTCATTCCAATTATCCGAAGTATTTCTGGAATATTCAGATACTAGATTGCGAAGCTCTGATAGCAGGTTTTCGATGGAGCATATGCCAACTTTTTCCGGAAAAGGCCCGATACTGGCTGCAATGCTGTCAAGCAAGTCCTTCCGTGTTACGATATAGAGTTCAGTAAGAGCCTCTATCCCATTCAGCTTGCCTCTGATTTCTGGGCTTGGGTTCAACTCGACTTCAAAGCCTATCCTTGTCTCACCATTTTCAGCGAGGACGTCTATCCTCCTGTTACCGATCCTGTATTCGATATGTCCTGTGTATCCGAGTTTCTGAATCTGCCACCTTATCAGGACCTGGTAAAGGACGTGCTCAAAACCGACATGCCCGACATGCCTCCACAGGCTTGTATCCTTCCCTTTCGACTCCAGATATTCCAGTCCCAGATCGCCTAATACGAGGAAAGATGTAGGCCTCCTCCCAGTAAGAGGGATTTCCATCTGAGCTACAAATTTTCTGGAAATTAGCTCCTTCTTTGCACGCTCAAGTCTGCTAGCTGGTATTGCAAGCTCCTTGATTCTTGTAGCTATACCTGTGAATGGGTGGGTGTTGACGTTAAGTAGAAGTCTTAGTGCATCATCTGAAATGGGCTGAAGTTCTTCATCCCTTCTCTCTGGATCCTTGTTCTCTCTGACCTTACGCAGGCTATGGAGTATAGGCTTCATCTTTTCAGAGATTTCCTCGTCGCTTACACTCTTGTCTACGGGAAATCCATCCGACTTTATCATGAATGGCTTGGTGAATCTGCCAGCTAGCTTGACAATCCACTCTCCGCGCTCCAACTTAGTAATCGCATCCCGCTCTTCCACATCATCCCCCAGACATCGCAACCGTTGTCGCTCCTCACTTCCCTGCAGGTCGGGCAGTAGCCTTTCATACGACGCTCCCCCTGCCGACTCGTTTTCTCACCTCATCCATGATTTCAGGACCGTACTCGTCCACAAGGCTTGCAGCATCAAAGTCGGTCTGTATCTTCCTCTCAGGGAATAGCCTTGAGAGTATATTGAGTGTGGATTCATCGAAGAGTATATTCCTGTACCACTTCGGGTTGTCATAGTCCACATCCTTCTTTGCTTCATTCACCAGTTGCTCCGCTATTGGCACCTGGTCGTTCCTGGCGTAGATGTCGAAATGGTGGACATTGGGATTGGAGCTTCTGGAGAATGCCCTGGCATTGTCAATGCCATTCTCGTCGAACAGTTCCTTAGTCCTTTCATCAAACTCTGCAAGCATCTCTTGGCTCGGATGCCCGTTCAGTATCTGGGCTGAATTCAAAGGGGTGTAATTGTCGCTATAGGCTTTGTAGAAGCCCCTCCATGGATCTGTGGACCTCCACTTCACCCTGAACTCTCCATCCGTCTCATTCATCGATGTGCTAATCCTGTGCGGAGCGTCATCCTGATTGTAGAAGACCACGGCGCATGGATCGCCGTTCTCGTAGCACTCCTCGCACAGACTCCTTCCTTCAAGGGGAGTTCCGATATCTCCAGTGTATACGTCACCTTCAATCTTATTCTCGCAGTTGTAGCACTTCATTTTATCACCTCAAATTTTGTAGACCTCCATGTCGAACTTGGTCAGGAGGATTTTGTCCTGCTTCAGCTCGCGCTTCAGGTCGTTCACGTAGTCACTGACCTCAATTTCGCATTCCGATAGAACGCTAACAAGAAGAGAATCTTCATTCAGGCCGTCATAGTAGCCGTTTGCTTCGAAAATGGTATAGCCTTCGGGAAAAAGGGAGTTAGCCCACTTGATGACCTTGCTTCTATACACCTCAGCAATTTTTTTCGTTTCATTATCGCTTCCGATGTAGATGTCGTATCGATAGGGCATTCAATCACTTGTTAGATAATGGAGCATGGTAGGTTGAGGGTTATCGAAAAACAGAGGCTCCGTAAATTCGCCATGGTAATGAGCAGCTAAAAAATAGTCATGATTGTTGTTCCGGATAACGTCTTTTCCAGGAGATGCTTGCTTTTATAAAGCAAAGGAGTTATAATATCGGGAGTTTAACGCACTCATTTTCGGATTTTTCGGAAGCCCCCATGTGTCCGTAACGAACTATGAAAAACCCTCGCAATGTATGAATATGAACACACAATTGATAATCGACATCGAAGCTCTATCGCCCTCTTATCTACCTGAGAGACTACTCCACAGAGAAAACGAGCTTTCTACGGTTTCAGCGAATTTGAAAGGCTCAGTCAACATATTCATCCATGGGCCATGTGGCTCGGGAAAGACCTCGATAACTAGAAAAACACTATCATCAATCGGCGAAAAGGCGACGGCTGCCTATATCGACTGTAACATCTTCCAAACGACCTATAGTGTCCTTAAGGAGATCATACCCAAAAGTGAGCTGATATTCTACAGGAGCAATTACGAGCTTACCAAGGAGCTCATCAGATGCTCTAAGGCAAAGAAATTCGTGGTCTGCTTTGACAGTTTCGAGAAGCTGAGGGACAAGAATCTGATATCTGAGCTGATGAGCCTAAACCAGTGCGTCGTTCTCATCTCGGAAAGCGAGGATGCTTTTCTTTCACTGCCAGATGATGTTAGATCAAATATTCCCGAGAAAATCGACCTCAAGCAGTATCCGATTGAACAGAGTATGGACATACTCCGATACAGGGCAGAGAAAGCCATGACCAAATGGGCGCTACCCGATTCGGTTTTGAAGGATATTTGCTCCAAGATAAAGGGTAACATTTCATTGGGGCTGAACGCGCTGAAATCTGCAGTCCTGAAAGCCGAGAGGGAGGGGAAGAGGTCCATAGAGGAGGGGGATGTAGGCATTCCTGATGACTGCCCTCAATCCCTTAGCCAGGATGAGAAGGCAATAGTGGACATACTCCAGAAGAAAGGGAGCCTACCAGCCGGGCAACTCTATGAATCATACACCCATAGTGTCAGACACCCGAAGGGCGAGCGTTCTTTCCGAGAATATATGGCAAAGCTGAACAAAAGGCATTTTATAAGAGCAGTCGGAGAAAAGAGAGGAAGGATTTACGAGATAGAAGGGTTATCAAGTCGAGGGTTTTCAGCAGGTTGAGAACGCGCATTTTTTTCCCTTATGGCGATCAGTTTGCTCATTATCCTCGAATCCTTCATGATTATTTCCAGCACTCTATCAGTGCTATGGTAATCATCATCTATTTCCATGGACACTTTTTCATCGATGCACAGGCCACATCCAGGACAGAATTTCGCATCAGGAGAGGCGTTGGTCTTGCATCTAGGGCATACTGCTACCTGTAAGCCGTCATCCTTTGTTTCTTCTTCGACAGAGATGCCATTTAACTTGAGGAGCGCGTTGTCCACATCTCTGCCACTAAGGTGCACGTATACGGCTGCCATGTCGCTGCTCTGTTTCCAGCCAAAATAATGCTTCATCTGAGCTTCGGTGAGGTGGTTGGCCATGTATGTGGCTCTTGTGTGCCTAAACAAATGCGGATAGACTCTTTTCTTTATTCCAGCCATTTTAGCGGTCTTACTTAGAACTGCCCTAGCTGTACCGTATGACCATGCTTGATATCTGCTGTTTGTTCCTATTGTGATCCACAAAGGGGCTTCTGGATCATCCTTTTTCGGATGGTTTTCGATCCACTGGCACAGCTTTGGGACTGAGACAATTATTTTAACATGCCTTGGACCAGTCTTGCCGTCCACATGGAGGATTGCCCCATACTTATCAAATGCCACATGCTTTAGCTGCATGGTAAGGAGTTCGCCTATCCTGCATCCAGTCTCATAGAGCGTCAGTATGAACGCCTTATCTCTAAGCCATGGTACGTAGTTGACCATTCGCATAACCTCTTCGGGTGTTAGAAGTTCCTCGGGAAGCTTAATTCTCGAAGGCTCAGGTGACCTTATCCAAGCGACCTCCTCAGGATAGCGTTCAGTCTTCCTAAGCCATCGATAGAAGAGCTTCAGTATGACCTTGAAATCGTGCTTCGTCCAGGGGGAGAGGTTCTTTTCTTCCACTTTTCCGATTAGCTCAGCAATATCCTCCTTCTTTGAGGTTGAGTAGGGCTTTCCGAGCTGGACGCCAAGATACCTCAAGGTGAAAATGTATTTTATGAGCCTAGCCTTCCCGATGCCCCTAATCAGCGAGTCCCTATAGAATTCCATGATCTTCTGCTTGCTGTCCTCGTCCAGATTAGAAGAAATTAGCTTAGCCTTGGCGCACTCTAGCCTTCTCTGGTACTTGTAGACCTCTTCTTTCATGCAACCACTTTTACCCTGTCATCCCATAACGGTAAGGGACACGCAGTTGCGCCGTAAGGCCCGAACCGAACGACCTAACGCAACAATCAGTCCCTGAGACACATGGGATGATTCCGTTAATTCTTATGATAATTTGTCTTCAGTACAGAAATAGTTTTGCCTAGTGCATTTCACAGAATCTATTTTCAATGCGTCATTGGTTTTAACCTTATTTATCTGAAAGAGCAATCTACGTTTGTTGATAGTCTTGAATCTATGTGAATTTTTCACTAAATATGATAAAGAGCATCTTGAAAAATATTGGTCATTTGATATAATAAAAGAGTTGTTTGAATTGCGAAAAGAAAACGAAAGTTCACATGATCAGAAAGAACTTGAACAGATAGATGCAGAGTTGTGGTTATTAAACGGCCCAGTTGACGGTGATGTGTGGAAATGGTGTCTAAATAATATTAACCAACCATATCCAAAATGGAAAAAAGAATGGGTGCCTATATTTTCAGAGAGATTGACGGCATCCCAAGCTTCATTTCCAAGGGCTAAATATCTTTACGCTTTGTGGACTTTAAGAAAATCGATTATGCTAAGGAATCGCTGATGTTTTTCATTAAAGCAGGAGATTTGCATGTTCATGATTCCTCTTACATAATGACTTGGTGGTTTTGTTATAGTATGGCATTAAAAATGGCTACAACATTGAATATTAATTTGTTGCAAACAATAGAGGCGATTATTAGAAATTATGAGAGCAAGGTGAAAGAAGATAGAAGAATCGCTTCTCGTTTGCTTCAAATATTGGCAGATTATGCTGCTGCTTCGCACAATGTTCCAGAAAGAGCTGAAATCAAGGCATTGTTTGAAAAAGTAGCATCTACTGGAGAGAAAATAGTAGAAGAGTATAAGCGCAATGGAGAATTCTCAGATGAACAAATTGTCCTTAGCTATTTGATGAATATTTACAAGAGCATAGGTGAATTTGAAGCAGTAAATGACATGAGATTAAGACAAGCATCATCTTTGGTAAGACAAGCTGAAAGTGTGCCGAGTTATTTGCTAAAAAGCGAGTTTTTAGAATCTGCTTTAAGAATCTATGCAGAAATTGGAAAAAAAGATAAAATTGAAGATTTAAAAAGCAGAGTGGCTCATGCCTCAGAGCAATCAATAAATGAATTTAAAATAATTGAAACAACACTTGAAATTCCTACTAAGGATATTGATGATTTAATTGCAAGATATACTGGTTTATCTCCATTCGATTCCATCGCGAAAATAGTAAGTGATGAGAATTTTGTACCTAGGCTTAAAACATTGGAGCTGGAAGTAGAAGAAATAAGGAAAAAGAACCTCATATCATCAATATTCTCAAAAAAAATTATTGATGATGGTTTACCTAGGAGAACAGTAACAACAGACACTGAAAAGATAGAATATGAAATAGATAGACATTTTTTATTAGGAGTTAACATTTCAATGATATTTCTGAACAAACTATTGAAAAAGCTAGAAGAGGGTGTATTGACAAAAAATGCATTATTAGAATATCTAGGTGGATGTAGAAATATTGATCCAACATCCTTTGCCTTGATTGATAAAGCATTGGATATGCATTTTTCCAAGAACTATATTGGCTCTATTCATATTCTTGTCTGTCGTATTGAACCCATACTTCGAAATCTATTAAAAAATCACAGTAAAACTCCAACAAAATATGATTCATCTGATAAAGGAATGGATTTTTTATTATTAGGTGGCTTAATATCAGATGCGTCTTCTTTTATTGGTGAAGATTTGACAAAATTTTTGGAAGTAACCTTGACGCAGAAAGGTGAGAATATAAGAAATGATATATGCCATGGTTTCATTATAGAAAGTGCATTTACAGAACAGTTAGAAAATAAATTAATTTTTATCATATTAAAACTAGCAAACATATGATTGGAAAGTTTATAGTGTTCATCATTCTAAAGAAAAATATATTTTGAACTAAATCTATGTCGCAGCAGATTGTTCAACTCAATATTCATTTCCTTTCATAATAAAGAAGCTGTATTAATCAAATTACACTTCAATTGAAAAATCAGGTTTAAACTTAAGCTCTCTAACCTCTTCAATACGATTCTGTAATTGTTCTTTACTTATTACTTTCAAGGACTCTTCATATTTTTTCTGAATTATGGGATCTACGATCTTCTTTTTTTGAGTTAAAACGTAAATCCCTGCAAAGTTATCCATGGAATATCTATTAAAAAGATCCTCTTTACGATAGTCCTTAATCATTTCGGCTGTGTACCATGGTAAAGAATCAATATCTTCCAAACATTGGAGCGAAAATTGGAGAAGGTGTAAAATGTTATTATATTGTAATTTATTTCTCTCTTTCCCGTCTACTCTTGATATTAGAATATCATTGCGATAAGTTCCATCATCAATATCCGCAACAAGCATAGCAAGTTTTCTAGTAACGCATCCATAACATGAATCGCCGTTAGGATATTTTGAGTTACAGAATCTGCTTGTCCTACAAGAACATGTTGTCTTGATAAATGATTTTTCTGGACTATTGGCAGCTACCTCGGATTTTGTCAGATTCGCATTAGGTTCTATTATTTTGATTTTTTGACCAAGTACTTCTTCAGCAATCTTTTTGGAGAATGTGATAACCTTTGGGTGAGTTGTAAAAGTTATGTCGTCAAGTAATGTAAAACGAGGCTGATGCATGGTAGGACCAACTTCAGAGATAATGATGTTTGTATTCTCAAGAAGTAGCGAATTAAAAACGTAGAGCAAGCCGCGCGTAACGCGAGTGTAATCCTTGTTCTTTTCTGAATTTATTGTTCTAACATCGATACCATGTTTTGAGAGAACTTTAACCTGTAATTGATTTATTAGTTTACAAAGATATTTTTGGTCCGCATGAACAGTGAAAGCCCCTTTAACTTGGCCATAATGCATTTTTGAATTTAAAATACCTGAAAAGCTATCAAGACCCCCCGAAAATAAACAAGTATAACCATCCGTAAAATTGTCAGGTATTTCTTGTAGGCGGGATTGGGTTTCTTTCACTAAGTTAATTTTTATTATTTTTTTAAAAAGGAACTCAATGAGACGTTCGATAATATCGTTTAAATTAGGTGAATAATTGCTTCTCAATGGGATATTGACTTCATTCATAGATGAGCCATTATTAATCAAATCCTCAATAAGAAAAACGCTGTTTGCAATGACACGTAAATCGCTATGCCTATTACCTAATGTTACTGGGTCATTGCATTGAGGGATAGAGTATTGAGATCTCCTTCCATCATTGAGAAGTACTTCCATTTTCACTCTTTTCACCGAAATATTTGTCAATTATTGATTTGAAAATGCTTTCAAATTCCTTTTGAGTCGGTTCCTTACTGCCGTCTAAATAGCCATTTTTCTTCAATTCTAAAATGAACGCATCCATGATCTCGTTAGATATTTTTTCAATCTCCTTATCAACATCAGATATATCAGGACGGGTTAAAAATCGCTTAGAAAACTCTTCAGTTCTGAGCAAAGTTTGTACTGTATTTCTTACGGTTTTTTCCATTACTTTTCGTAAATATTCTTCTCTTTCTATCATTTGATCATCTCTTTTATCGTTTCAGATACTGCAGCTTTGACGAAGGTATCTGCTGCTTTTTCAACTACTATGCCTGATACATCTTTAACATCGTCGACGGCAACACCTACTATAACTTCAACTGCCTTTTCTTTAACCGCCTTCCCCACTTGATCAACTGTTTTATCCTTCATTTTTTCGACAGCGGCATCTTTATCCCCTGTTTTTGCATATTCCTTTACGCCTTCCTTGACGATGGGGTATGTATATTGCGCCACTTTATATGCGAGGTAGAGCGCTCCAATTGTTGGATCCATCGTTGCTGCGGCTTTGAATGCTGCCTTTGCGACAACTTGGCTAGGTGCACTTCTTAATTTCCTTTGCACGTTAGCTTGAGCTCTTGGCGCACCTTTACCTTTTAGTATTTTATGCGATGAAGGCCCTTTTCTACCGCCCATAATTGAAAGATATATTGCATTATTAATATAACTGTAATTAAATTGAAAAAATTAATCCGAGAAATTATCAAGAGGTTTCATCTTATCCTGACATAGGCATTTGAATTCACAGTAATTGCATTTCCATTTATTAGCCTCACCAACTGGAATTGCATCTCTTTTACCAAGCCAGAATCCCTCGACAAAGTCGCAGTCTCTTTTGAATTGATCAAAATTAAATTGAAAATCATCTATTCCAATGATCTTTTTGGAAGATTGATTCTCATATCTGACTTGAAGATCATCACTAATAGGTGGGAGTTTTTTCATCAATGAAAATACGAGGTCAGCCAGAGTTGAAATATTTGGGATCATGCCGTCTCCTAAACCATGTATCTCGTCTAGAAATGTATTCGTTATTTCGCTCTTTTTATTCAAGCCATAGGATGTAAGAAAATCGTCAGTTGTGAATCTACCCTGTTGGATAGATTCAAAGAGATGTTTATACGCCATTAACTGGAATCGAGTCGTTCTTTTTTGGGCTTCTGATGGCATCATATTGGAGCTCCTAGTTTTAGTGTCAATTATCTTCAATACTTTTCTCTTCAGCATTATTTCATCGATTGAACCGATTACGAAAAGTGAATTTATTTTTCCTATAACTGGAGTCTCGCGTGTCATGCCTTCTTTTGACAATCTTACTAAACCAACCAATGAGTTGTGTAATCTTAATGCCACATGATCTTCGAGTGATTGGGGCTTTACCGTAATCAGAGTTGCCACTTCTTCGTGTAGAGCTTGGTGCCTATCGCTACCTTTGTTCATTTCTTCGGTTTTAATCCTGCCTTTTTCAAGGCTTAGCTCAAGCTGTTTTTCGCACCACAGTTGGGCAGATAAGTCGGTCACTGAAATACCGAATGGCCTATATTTGGATATGTGGCTCATGATTTTGTTTTACTTTTAATCTTATTAATATGAATATTGAAAGATGATTTGATCGAAAATGTCTCCGGAGTTAGTGACGCTTGACATCGAAACAGAAAATACAAGCCATGACATCAACGACAATAAACGGATAATTTCAGTTCAGATGTTGGTGCAAGATAAACCTCTGCTTTACTACGATGGTGCGCCTATGATGAACTTGCATTCAGCAGTGGAAAAACTGAAATCAATGATTGCCAATAGAGATAGTTTTGTTGGATTCAATGTTAGAAATTTCGATGCTCCATTGATAGATAGGTTCCTTGCTGTCCAGATTCCATCCACACAAATAATAGAGATCACTGAATTGCCTGCTATGGATTTTATAAGAACAAGTGTGAGAAAACCAAGACCAAGACTTGAAGAAGCATGTAATTGTCTTGAAATTGATTGTCGACATAAAGAGATAATAAATAATAGGGCACTCAAACTCAAACAAGACGCAACCGTCAGGAAGAGGGCTGAAGAAGGAGCTGCGATACTTAAAAGAGAACGTGGTTGGACTCACGATTTTTGTTGCCAATTTGCTTTAGACAAGGTATGTGGTGGTATGGCTATCTTAGACACTTTTAATGAATTCGTTGCGAACGGTGGTAATGAAAATTCTGATTTCTATAAATATGCCATAGGTGACGTTCGAGTCGAAAATGCGCTTTACAATAGGCTTAAAGAAATGAAATAAATTGTACTTGCACCTAATTCAGTTCAAATCCCTTCAGGCCCGCCATCATCATCCATATTTTAGAAACTTTTCAAAAAAACTATCCCTTGAGTTCGCAGAGGCGCTCAGTCAGTTCATCAAAAATAAGGCGCTTCTTTTCAGGACTCAGGTGAAAACTGACTTTGTAAATCATTTGTTCGGATATTGTGAATATGTAATTTAGTTTTATGACGCTATCCTTAACTGCGCCCTCGCTCTTGGAGAGCGGTATTCCTTTCATATTGAGGTTGCTTGTTATTCCGGCTACCACTACATTCCCAAACTCCTCAAACAGTACAACAGCAGGCCGAGACTTGATTTCTGATGTGTCAGTATATTGCACTCTCGCTATTACTACATCGCCTGGTCTAAGCATTTTCCCAAGCCTCGTCTTCTTGGTTGTCCCATAGTTCTCTCATTTTTTCCTGCTGTATTTTATGGAGAAAATCATCGTACTGAGTTTCTTTTTTGTTCCCCTTAGCCGCCTCTATCAACTCTGAAATCACTTCATTGTAAGTCTGTCTCGGATATTTTTTAATGGCTTTTAGTTTCCTAACCACACACTTCTTGAGCTGTATTGTGGTCACGTCTTTCATTATTTATCGCCTATAGCGAATACATAATTCATTATATATAAGATTTTTTTACAACACCCTGTTGATGTTCACAATGATCAGTAATGCAATGTGCCTTAGTGGACATTAGGAGCTGCTGGGTTTTTTATCATGGAATATTTTCCAGAATCCCCCCCCAAAGAAAAGGAGCACGATGGACCTAAAGCCTTGCTTCGAAATGTTTTATTATATTTATTCGCTAATGGAAATCCATTGCAGAGGCAACTCGATAGATCACGGAGGGGCGAAGCGAGTGGGCAGGGTCGGCAGTTTTAAGGGCTTGTTGGCGATGGGCCTGAGCGGGTATGCAAAGTGCGTTTCCATCAACCTGATCCTCATGCTGGTGATCTTCTACGTGGTCCTGAACAGCATCGGCTACGCCTGGACAGGGCAGCT
>Ga0272448_1003392_pt1 | contig 19028 bp, 12 predicted proteins | sample YNPCB0191_FD_202220 | JGI IMG/M metagenome (GOLD analysis project Ga0272448, IMG submission 202220) | Hot spring sediment microbial communities from Yellowstone National Park, WY, United States - YNP-CB-019-1 | ecosystem: Environmental > Aquatic > Thermal springs > Hot (42-90C) > Sediment... | reverse complement strand
TTGGTTCAGGACCGTTTGGACCCCTTCGTTATAGAAAAGAAAGCCCACCAGAAAAAAGGCCAGCACCCGGTAGCGGCGGATGTTTTGCAAGGTGTGGCCAATCTCCTGCATCGCCGAACGGGCAGCCTGGAGAAACCGTTGCCGGCGGTCCGGTTGGCCTCGGTCTCGGAGGAGCCAAAGCGTCGGCAGCGAAAAACCGCCCCACCAAAGCCCCATCAGCAAAATGCCCATCCGAAGCCGAAACGCCTCGTCGGCCCAGCCCCACCGCCGACCTACCACCTCGATCCCAAGGGCCAAGATCAACGCCAACGCCCCGCCGATATAGCCGGCCCCAAAACCCCAGGCCGAGACCCGATTGACCGTCTGCTCCGTAGTGATCTCCGGCAAAAAGGCGTTATAAAACCCCAGCGACAGCTCAAAACATAGACTCACCAGGGTGAATAGCACCAGGATAGGAACGGTCCAATGGGTAGGCAGCAGGGCAAGCAGCACGGAGCCGCCTGCTCCACCCAGGGCCGTCAGGGCTAGCCATCGCCGCTTGCTTCGGTTCACGTCGGCCAGGGCACCCAGCGGAGGCGAAAGCACCGCCGCCGTCATCATCGAAGCGCCGATCCCCCAGGCATAAAGCGTCGATCCCCAGAGGTTATCGGCCGCAAAAACCTGCGTCGTTAAATACTGATACAAAACGGTGATCAGGATGGTCGAATAGGCGCTATTGGCCCAGTCGTAGAGCACCCAGGCAAATACTTCCGCCCGGCGGCCACCAGAAGCAGTTGGCGATACATCCGTGATCGACATAAATTAGCCAAAACCGGTCCCCCATTCTGAGCGGACCGGCATGGGAAAAGGGTTCCAGTTCCTGTAACATTTTAGCCGAATGGAGGGGCACGTTTATTGTGCCCGTCGGACCTGACAAGCAGGTACCTCCGGGGGTTCCCTCTCCCCCGGCGGGAGAGGGTTAGGGTGAGGGGGGAATCCTCGGAAGGCGGACGTCTCGTCCGCCCTCTTCGGCGGGCCGAAGGCCCGCGCTCCCAGCGGCCCCCTCACCCGGCCAGCGTGCCGCTCCCTAGCGGTCGCGGCTCTGGCCGGCCTCTCCCACGGCGGGCAGAGGCGGGTTGCTTCATTCAGCTAAAAGGTTAGAGTTCCTTAATCCGGATATTGCGGAATTCGATCCGGTCGCCGTGCCCCAAAAAGCCGATGTAGCCTTTCTTGTTGTGCAAGCCCGGATGCTTCTGGTGGTCCATCGTGTGATTGGGGTCGATTTCGCTAATGTCGGCATCGACGATGACCACGCCATTGAGGGTAACCCGGATGTGCGAGCCTTTGGCGTAGATTTCTTCGCTGTTCCACTCGCCCGGGGGTTTCAGTGTACCTCGTTTGGCCGGCACCACACCGTAAATGGAACCATGGAATTGGTAGGGCTGTAAATTTTTATACTTAGGATGGCTGTCGTCCAAAATCTGGATTTCCATGCCGTGATAGGCGGCGTTTTTGCCCAGTTCGGCCCGGATGCCAACGCCGTTATTGGCCCCCGGCGTGAGCCGGAACTCAAACCGGAAGATGAAATCGGCGTACTGTTTTTCTGTATAGAGATTGCCTCCCGGCTTGCAGACCAACAGACCATCTTCTACGACATACCCTTTCGTGTCGCCCTGCCAACCTTTCAGCGTTTTGCCATCGAAAAGAGGGACAAAGCCCTCTTGAATCTCCTGCTGGCTCAGGCCTGCCGTGGAAGCGGACTCGGCGGCCCAACTGCCGCCCAGCATCGCCGTGGCCAACACTATCCCCGTCGCCAACCCAACACCAAGCCACCATTGCCGTTGCATCGGAACAGCTCCTTTCTGGATGCGAAACCTATAGCGACTACAACCTTTTGGAACCGGCGTCCCATCCGGGCCATCCGATTCCAAAACCATAAAATGATTATTTCCTCTTGCCCGATCCCAGAGCAAGCCCCCGGCAAAAAATCTTTCGGGAGCGGCGGCTGGAGTATGGATAACGAAATCCTAGCGGAGCGGGGATCGGTCATTGGGGAGGCCGCCGGACACAGTCTCCAACGGGCGAAATTTACAAAGGACCGAATCCAGGAGACGCTGGCGGTGGGGCTTGGAGCTCGTCCAGTCGCCCCGGCCATTCCCTGCACAAGTCGTAAGGCATTTTTCGCGGCTAAAAGGCCATTATCGATCTTCACAAAACCAAGGGACACCAGCCGGGCCAGAAACCATGGAATTTCGTGTCTCTACGATTTGCGAAGCTCAATAATGCCGAGCGGAAAGCCGTGCTTTTCCCAGGATCAGGCCCAGGATGCCCAAAACGAACAGAAGGGCCGTGCTCGGTTCCGGCACGCCCACGGAGAGAATTCCTTCGGTGTACAAACGGGAGGTATCCCAAAAGATCGCAGGTCGAGAAAATGGCGGAAGCTCCAGACGATCAAATTGCCCCACCAGCACGCCCCAATCCAAAATGTCGAACGAAGAGCCGATGGCCGGTTCCCCAGAAAGCAAGTTCAGCCGCAGGGTGCCACCTAAACGGAGCGTGCCTGGGACGATGAGTTTGTCGGCCGTGCCGCTGGCGGCATCCACATCGACCACCAGCACGCCGTTGTCGGTCTGGGTATAATCCAGGCCCCCTTCCACCTGCACTTCTGCCAAGGAAAGAGGACGTGCCGGATTGGCGCCCCGAAGTTGCACTTGTACATATCTACCCTGAATATTCCCGGGCAACGTGATGGAGAAGCTGGGATTGGGATACCCGCCTTGGGTAAAGTAATCGCCGCCCCAGACTTCCTGAAGCGAATCGTCCAAAACGGACACCCGGAAGTCGGAAAGCCGTTCTCCGCAACAATCGGTCCGGTTCCACAGGGTGATGGTCCTCAGGCTGGCAGGGGTGCCTAAATCCACCCGCCACCAAGGTTGATATTCGTCGTTCGTGTGCGTAACGGAATTGTTCCAGAAATTGCCGTCGGTGTTTCCGTCGATGGCTCGGCTGGCCACTCCGTCATAGGCCGTGCTGGATTGCGTAGCGGTCGAACCGCGAGTTTGCAGGGCCAGATTGCCGCTGGCGAAACTGGTCGTACCGATCGTGCCTTCCCCGCCGGGGTTCAGGATACCGCCGCTATTGGTGATAGAACTCTGGATGGTTGCCGAGGAGATCACCACCGGCCCACTGGCCAGGGCCGCTATCTGGGCATCGCTGAGCACTTCATTCCAGATGGCAAAATCATCGATTCGGCCAGGCCAAAACACTGTTCCAATCTCCGACCCGATAGCAAACGAGGTGATCCCGGTCATCGTGTAGGTTTGGGGCGTTTGAGGAGTTCCGTTGACCACCACCTCGGCCAACGATAAGGGCAGGTTGGGCACGGCGCCGTTAAGCTGTACTTGGATATACCGTCCGGTTACGCCGCCCACGTGGATGGGAATTCGATCGGAACTGGGATTGATCTCCGTGGTGAAGAGGTCCCGGCGGAAGACCTCGTTCATGCCGGCGTCGAAAATCGAGACATGGAAATTCGAAAGCCGATCCCAACAGCAATCGCTCCGATTAAAAAGGACAATGTCGTGGATGGGGATTTCACTGGCTAAATCGACCCGCCACCAAGGCTGATATTCGCTGTTCGTATGGGTGACAGAACCGTTCCAGTAATTACCATCCGTATTTCCGTCCACGGCGCGGCTGGCCTCCGCCACCGAATAGGTGCTGGATTGGGTGGCCGGCTTATTCAGGGCAGCGCTGGATGTGCCGCTAGGCGCTGTAATTTGCCAAAGTTGGCCGTTCAGATAGATTTTCATGACCCCCGCGGTGGCATCTTTGGTAAAGGCCCAGTGGTTCCATTGGCCTCTGATGGCGGAGGTAGTGGCTGCTTTGTCAATGCGATCGTAGGCGCTGCCGCTATTACCGGCATCCCAATAGACCCTGCCATTACTCCAAGGCAGATGGGCATTCAGCACCCGGTTGCCCGCGGCGTTTTTGCCTCCGAACACGGTGCTATTGCGAGGCAGGGAATCATCTCCATACGCCCAGAAAGAAATGGTAATCTTATCCGAAAGGGTGCTGAAAAGGTTGACCACGTTGCCCACGAGAACCTGATCATCTGTTCCGTCAAATTGCAAGGCTCGGCCGAATCGGCCTGCCGTCGTATGCACGACGCCTCCCTGAAGTTGGCCTGGGGCCAGGATACTGGCGGCGCTACCCGCGGTAACCCCGGAAGGTTCGTCGAAATTCCAGTAGCCTAACAGGGCTGCCTGTGCTAAAGAAGCCATCCCCCACCAAACCATCCACAGCAACCCTACTTCACCCCATTTTAGCCGGAAAGCTCTGTAGATACACATAAAAACACCTCCCCGCTGAGAAAAGAGCCCGAACCCCTCTGAGAGATTTCTCATAGAGCATTCTACTAGAGTAACATGTTAGCTGAATGGAGGGGCCGCTTGTCATGCCCGCCGAGCGGCTTCATTCGGCTAAAATGTTACCTACGAGAATTCTCTAGATGAGTATAACCAAGGTGTTTCTGGATGTCAATTTGCTGGTATTTTTCTTTTTAAAAACGCAAACGGGCAAAAATTGGTTTCTAAACCGCTACCGGGGGCAGACCTCCCCCTTGCGGGTGGCAGGTTCCGGGTTTGGGAATAGGTAACCGTTCCCAGGGTTTTCCCGTTGCCAAGCAGCAGCGGACCTGACAAGCAGGTCCCTCCAGCGGATGCCGCCATATCCGAGTTGCATATCCCGTGGATCGTTCCTGAAATAGGTTCTAGTCTTTCAGGAGCAGTTTCCGGAGGGTGGGTTCATATTGGCTGAACGGATGGCCCTGACGGTATTCGCCGACCTGGTGTTTTCGGGCCAGTGCGATGTATTCCAGACAGGCTTGGGCCGGGTCGGACGGCCCGAGAAACTCTTTGCCTTCCTTGAGGGCCTGCTGATGGAACTCCTCGTAGCGTTGGAGCCAGACCAAATCCACCGGCAATCGTTCTCGCCGAACCCGTTCGGAAAGCATGGGTTGTTCTTTTACCGCTGCCAGAGCTTGGTCGAAAAGCCGGGTCGCTTGGTTCAGATCGTCCAGGGTCAACCAGCTTTTGGTATCGGGGGTGAAACACCCTAAACGAGCCTTGGATCGCTGGACAGCCCGGCTCATTAGGTGGATATAGTCAATGAGAGAGGGGGCGGCTGGGCCGTAGTAGCCCTCCATAAACTCCCGGAGGAGCTTTTGTTCATCCGCGTCGGGGTTCCACAACAGATGGGCTAGCAGCCAAGCCCGAAGCCGGACCAACTCGCCGATCCGGCTGCCGCTGTCACCCTGCTCAAAGATCCCCACCGCTTTATGCCGAACCAAATACCGAATGTTCGGGGCCAACACATGCCAGTTCGGATGCGGAATCAAATAGGCGGAAAAATTCGTAACATAATCCCAAATGTAAAGTTGCGAGGCGATCTGACTCCAAACTTCCAGATCGCGGCGGAACGGCTCATTGGAAGGGCCGGATTCCAGCGTCTGAGAAAACGAACACTCGATCGTACAAAGGCGGATGATCACATTACGTCGGGGGCGGACCTTCCGCGGCGGCTGACGCGTGTATTGATACGCCAAGGTCTCCACCAAAACGTCTGGAAAATGTTTTTCGATTTCCTCGGCCACGGCGTTGACGAAACGGATCAGTAGTCCCGAAGGCGCTCCTTCTTCCTCTTCGACCGCCCGACACTTTTCGCACTGGCAACGGCGATTGTTGTCGTTTTGACTGATGGAAATGATCGTAGCGTCGGGATGTGCTTTCAGACGCTCCAAGGCGCGACGGATCAATTCTTTTCGCATCGGTTCGTTGGTCAGGCAAAGCTGGGCGCCGTGTTTCTGCCGTTTTCCATCCACCAGGGCGTACCAGTCCGGGTGTTGGTCGAAGTAGAGATCCGGCGGCAGCAGGGGCTGGATGCCGGGGAAATTGGTCTCGGAGAAAGTGTGGACCCAGCCCAGGAGCCGATTCCGACCGCCGTATTCCTCAGGAATAGTGTACATATCTTCTCCATTTAACCGCAGCCGGGCCGCAAAAACCCCCATCCGCCGTTGTTCTTCCGGTCGGAGATGCTTGTGCGAAAAGGCTACCCCGTCCGACGTGGCCGCCAAATACCGCACCGCCCGGTCGATCACCTTCGGAGCATACATCCTATCCACCGGCGCTACGACCAAGCTGGGCCGTTTGGGAATCGTCGCCTCGGTCGGCGTCCACCATCGCACGCCGAGGTCTTCTTCTAAAAAGCTAAAGACCGCATACAAACTCCCTCGCCGAGCATGGCCTGTCAGAACCAAGTCTCGGCCTAGGGTTTTGATGACGATGGCGTCGGGGCCAAGCCGGGCAGGCATGGCTTCCGGCACAAGCCGCCGCACGTGAGCACAATCGCCCACAAATATCCGAGGCCGGCCAATCTCGCCCTGCGACTCCGGGAAGATCGGTAAACGGGCGCCGGTCATCTCGGCCAGATGGATTTGGAGTTCCAGCGCCGCCGTTTTTTCGACTGCGGTAGGATTATCCGGCAAGACGATCAGATAATCCGATTTTCCCTCTCGGCTGAGGGGAAGAGGTGTTTGGCTTTCTCCGGCGGAGGCAAACCAGGTGGTCCCTAAAACAACCCAGGCGGCCAGACCCCCAAGACCCGCTTTCCGCATCGGATGCTCCTTTCGATTCCCAGAGGCAAAGAGAAACGCTTTCTTTTCCGCTTTCCAAGTTACTTGCCAGGTGCGGAGATCGCAAGAGAAGGGAGGAAAAAAATGAATCCCCATCTGGAACCTTTTGGCCGACCGACTGTTTTTCGGCCATTCCCGTTTTTCCCCTGGAAGAATATCTTCCGCGCCGACGTCTTGGATAGGGGCGGCAGTCGGCAGATATGAGAGGGAAGGTCTAAGGAGAGTAGGTGGGCAGGGGGGCGGAAGAGGTTCCCCGCGGGAATTATTTCGTCCACTGGCGAGCCCGATCGGTGGCTCGTTGCCAAGCGGCTAGGAGTTTTTCCCGTTCGGCGGGCGTCATCCGGGGTAGGAATCGGCGATCTTCGGTCCAGATGGAGCGGAGGCAATCCAGATCCGGCCAGAGGCCCAAAGCCCGTCCAGCGGCAAACGCCGCTCCCAAAGCCGTGGTCTCTAGAATCCGAGGTCGAATGACGGGAATACCTAAAATGTCTGCTTGGAATTGACAGAGGAAGTTATTTTTGGCCGCTCCGCCGTCCACTTGGAGTTGTTGAATTTTTGTTCCCAAGGCCTCTTCCATAACGCGAAGAAGATCGTGGGTTTGATAAGCGATGGATTCCAAGGCGGCCCGCACCAGATGGGCCCGGCCGGTTCCCCGCGTCAGACCGATCAGCAGTCCCCGCGCATACGGGTCCCAATGGGGAGCGCCCAAGCCGACCAGGGCCGGAACAAAATACACTCCCTCGTTGTCCGGTAGGCTTTGGGCCAGGGACTCCGTCTCTTGAGCCGATCGGATAATCCCTAAGTTATCCCGAAGCCATTGCACGGCCGCACCCGCCACGAACACCGACCCTTCCAAGGCATACAAGGCGCGATCAGGCTCGGTATAGGCTAAAGTGGAAATAAGTCCATGATTCGGCAGGACCGGATGTTCGCCGGTATTGAGGAGCAAAAACGCCCCGGTTCCCCAGGTAACCTTTCCCTGCCCTGCTTCAAAACCCGCCTGTCCGAACAGGGCGGCTTGTTGGTCCCCCAACACGCCTGCCACCGGCGTTTCCGCCCCAAGGACCTCTTTCTGAGTCTTTCCAAAAACCGACAAACTCGGACGCACTTCCGGAAGGGCATGGACCGGTACGCCGAAAAGCTCACACAGCTCCGGGTCCCACCGCCGCTGGTGTAAATCAAATAATAATGTGCGGGAGGCGTTCGTCGGGTCGGTCGCCGATTGGCCGGTCAGCCGGGCGAGCAGCCAACTATCCACGGTTCCAAAGAGGACTTCGCCTCTGCGAACCCGATCGGCCAATCCCGGGATATGACGGAGCATCCACTCGATTTTGGTGGCCGAAAAATAAGGATCCGGCAAAAGACCGGTTTTTCGAGGGATGATCTCCGCCCAAGAGCAGCGGCGAAGCTCTTCGCATCGGCCCGCAGTGCGACGGTCTTGCCACACAATGGCGGAAGCGACCGGTTTGCCCGTACTCCGCTCCCAGGCGATCACCGTTTCCCGCTGATTGGTGACGCCAAACCCATCCAGATCCTTTGCTTCCAGATTCGCCCGCTCCAGGGCTTCTCGAATGACGGCCAAGGAGGCCTGGATCATCTCTTCGGGACTCTGTTCCACCCAGCCGGGCTGAGGATAAGCCAACGGAATTTCTCGATACGCCGAAGCTACCTCCACCCCCTCCGCAGAAAAAATAACAAAACGTACTCCCGTGGTTCCTAAGTCCAAAGCGCCGATCCGTTCTTGGGTCGTCATAAAGGCAGCCCCCCTGATCCGTCCAAGACGATGGATTCTGAGAAGACCAGTAGGACACGCTCGCCCATATCCGAGCTATGGAAAGGTTCCTCCCAACAATCCTCTGAAAGCCCATATATACCTAACCAAAGAAACAGCGGAAAGATGGGGCGGGGCACGCTCGTCGTGCCCGCCGGACCTGACAAGCAGGTGCCTCCATTTCAGCCCCCGCAACCGGCTTCGCTTCGCTGGAGCCGGCCTCTCGACAGCGAGGGGAGAGGCGATTGGCTTCATTCGGCTAAAGTATTACACGATTTCTATGCCGGTACAGACGTTGGAGATTTTTCTGCTGGAGGCGGCTGGGAAGGTTTCTGGGCAGGTGAACTTTTTTCCTCTGGAGCGGACTGCGGAGGCTTCTCTGTGGGGGAAGGGGCCGGGGGTTTTTCTGCTGGCGGGGACTGGGGTTTTTCCGCCGGGGCTGATTCAGGAGGTTTTTCCGCCGAGGGGGTTTTTTCTACCGGACCGGACTGGGAGGTTTTTTCCTCGGGCGGTTTGGATCCATGAGCCTGGCATGAGGCGAGTTTCTTTTCTAGTTCGGCGAGTTGAGCGTCTTTGTTGGCCAATTGCTGACGGGTTTCGGCCAGTTGTTTTTCCCGTTCGGCCAGTTTCTGTTCCAATTCTGTTTTTTTCTGGGTTTCCTGGACCAATTGGGTTTGGAGTTTTTGTTTTTCGGCGTCGGACGACTGTTGGGCGGATTGGGCTTGGGCCAATTGGGTCTGGAGTTGGGCTTTTTGTTTTTCTAACTCCGCCTTTTGGTTTTCCAGTTCGGTCTTTTGTTTTTCCAGGAGGGACTTTTGCTCTTGGAGGTTGTTTTTTTCGCGGGTTATTTTTTGGAGGGTTTCGCGCAGAGCCTTTTCCGCCGCCAACCGAGCGGACGCTTCACGGGCCGCAAACTCCAGCTCCGCTTTCCGATGGATCGTCCACTCGGGAGCGGGCATTCGGCCGGCCAGCATTTCGTAGAGGACCGGCAGAAGGGCATCGACCGGCGCCGTGTAAGTTTCGGTCCGGCCTGCCCGAGCGATGTTAATCCCCAAGGCACGACCTGTCAAATCCACCAGCGGCCCCCCGCAATCTACCGGCCGCAGCGCTGTATCATGTTGGAGAACGATCGGAAAATCTTCCCGCCGACCGCTCAGCCCCGTGCCGGAGGCGTTTTGCATCTGTTGTTTTTCTTGGCCCGGCATGGAGATGACCCTCAAAGTAACCGAAATCTCTACCTTTTGGCCGTCTCGAAGCACCAAGAGTTTGATCTTTTGTCCAGGGCGGAACGCCTTCGTCAATTCGACCAACTGGTTGCGATCTTTGACCGCTTGTTCATTCAGTTGGATGATCACGTCGTTGACCCGCAGACCGGCTTGTTCGGCGGGACTTTGCGGGAATACTTGCCGGATCACAGGTCCTTCCGAGCCGTCTTCCAAGATCACTCCCAGCATCGCCCGGGGAGGCGGTATCGGACGCCGGGGTACGCTGATCACCCCGACCGCCAAAGGTTCCTCCTGGAGGCCTACCGCAGCCACCCATTGCCCTACCGCCGGATCCGGTCGATCTGTCCAATGGATCTTAGGCAGCCCCTCAGCGGGCACTTTCAAAAGGGCCAGATCGAAGGCTTCGGATAAAGCCACTTTTTGGGCTTCCATTTCTCGGCCATCGCGGAATTGGCAGGTGATTTTTCCTTTCAGTTCGGAGGCTTTGGTAACGATCCAGCCGTCCGGCCCGATAATGGTGCCTAAGGCGGCCTCTTTGCCGTCGGACCGGACACGCACCACACACTGAGCGACTTCCGCCGCTAACGGGCGAAACGCGGCTCGAATTTCCGGGGCGTCTCGGCTTGGCAGAACAACCTCCCATTCCTCCCCCCGCAGAAGACGATCCCAATGGGTAGTAAATAAATCTACAGGCACATGAAAGTTCATATTGATAGCGCCGCCGATTCGGCTATGGATGCCGATGATCCTGCCCTGCAAATCCAACAGCGGCCCCCCGGAATCGCCGGCTACCAAAGTGCAGTCGCTCTGCAACAGCCCTTCCCCCACTTGAACGATTCGACCCGCTCGGACCACCGGCGGACGATCCTTCATATATCCGAGCGGATGGCCCAAGGCGATACACCAATCGCCCGGCTTCAGATCGGCGGATCGGCCTCGTTCCAAAAAAGGCCATTTCCCAGCTTCGGTGATCTTCACCAGGCCCGCATCGCCGCTGCGAAATACCCCCAACGTCTTCGCCTTGACCGTTCGACCGTCGTGCAAAATGACCACCGCTTCCTGATTGGCCCGCCCGCTCACATGCCCGGCCGTCATCACCAGTCCGTCTTCGCTCACTATGACCCCGCTTCCTTGCTCGTTGCCGATCCGGATGCCCACTACCGAAGGCAGCGCTTTGCTCACCACTTGCTTCACCTGGGCCTCCAGGGCCAAAAGTTCCTGCGGCGTCTTGGGAATCAACGGCCCAGGAGCATCTCCCGCCCAAACCCAACAAACCATCCCGAACCACAACACACATGTCAAAATCATCGCAAAATAAAATGGAAGACCCCGCCTGACTGAAATTTTCATCCTCTCTTCCTCCTTCAGCGAAGGACTCGTGCCAAGATCACCTGCTCCGAAAATTCCGCCGGAAAATCTGGGCCTCCAGGCTAACCACCCGCTTCCCCCCAGTGTGGTTAGCCTGTATTCTTTCCAGTATGCTTACCTTCAGGGACAAACACAAGAGCGCCGCAGCTCCTTCAGCCAAACCCAAAAACTGAAAGGAGGCTTAGAGCTGAAATCCATCGAGGACTTTCAACAGGGCCTCTGTGCAATAGCCTTGGGGAGGAAGATGCGATGAGCGGTTTCCAACGACAAACACCCTATTGGGCAATCCCAAAGAAGATTTCTCGTCGAAAGATGTTTCCCATGGCAGGGCTGGCCGCGGTGGGGGCGGCGGTCCCCAGGGGCACTTCCGGCGCATCGAGCACCCCGAATGCCCCCCTTAATAGGGGAGATCGAATCCATCTCAGCGGGGAAGAATCGGCGGCTATCGTCCAAAAGGCCGCCTCCCGAGCTGCCGAATATCTTCAACAGTACGGCGGCTGCGCCCAATGCACGTTGGCCGCTTTGCAGGACGCCCTGCCTTTCTTGCCCAACGATCCGGGACTGTTCCGGGCTGCCAGTTGTCTGGATGGCGGCGCTACGCCCACCGGGCTCCATCAGTGCGGGAGTTTTACCGCTGCCGGGCTTGCCATTGGATACCTTTGCGGAAGAACTAGAGACGAAATCTTCTTCGGCGATCGCACCTTGGCCCACCAATTGCTTCAAAAGGTCTTTCTCCAGTTCCAGCAATACTATGGCAGCGTCCTGTGTAAAGACGTCCGGGGCAAGGTCAACGGAAATTGTCGGCTCACCGTAGGTCGGGCCGCCCAGTGGACCGCTGAAGCCCTCCTGGAAACCTTCACTGCTTCCAGCTCCCCTGCTCCGGACCAGAAACCTCCTTCCCCATGAGAAACCTTAGAGGCTGTCCCGAAATTCCATTTTTAGCCGGGATGCATGACCAACGGCCCGGGCCACAGACTGCCCAAAACCCTAAGAAAACCGCATTTTATTGATCTTCGCAAAACCAAGGGACACCAACGCGGTTGAAAACCAGGGAGTGGAGTGTCCCTACAATTTGCGAAGATCAATAGTTCGTCAGAACGGTTGGGAAACGGATTGGGGCCGCCTCTGGGCTACCCATTTCGGGACAGCCTCTTAGAAAGCCTTTCTATGGTCCTGGTCGATCTGGACTGTCTCCAAACCCACACGGTTTTCCCACACATTCCCCTTTTTAGGAGGACCATCCGATGAAACCGTTTGTCAAGGTAGCAGTTTTTCTCTGTTTGGCTGGAATAGGCGCCGTCGGTTTGCTGGCCGAGCAGGAAGCTCCCCCCAAGAGGACCTACACGATCTATCCGATCGGGTGGGTCCGTCAAAGAGCCGACAAAACCTATCTGGAGATCGACAAAAAATACCAACCCGGCCTCCTGGGGGTGGAACAACTCTCGGAAATCTGGGTCCTGTATTGGTTCGATCGGAACGACACCCCTCAAAAGCGATCCATTCTTCAAGTCCACCCAAAAGGGGATCCGAATAACCCAATCCGGGGTGTCTTTGCTACCCGGGCGCCGGTCCGACCCAACCTGATCGCCCTGAGCCGCTGTAAAATCCGTTCCGTCAAAGAAAACATCATCGAAATTGACCAGATCGATGCCTTCCCGGATACCCCAATCCTGGACTTGAAACCCTAGTGAGGGTTACCTGGCCTAGGGACTCTGCTTCCCTTAGGAAGAGATGGACTCGAGCATATCGGATTCGCAGGGGGTTCGCCCCCTTGCGAATTTATCCGGCTGATTTAAAATAAAGAAAACGATCCAAGAGAAGAAGTGTTTTCTAAGAGGCTGTCCCGAAATGGGTAGCCCAGAGGCGGCCCCGATCCCTATCCAAACCGATCTGCCTCACCGAAATGCCGTTTTTTTAGGGTTTGGGGAGGCTTGGGAGGCGCCCGTTGGTCGGTGCATCCCGGATAAAAATGCAATGTTGGGACAGCCTCTAGGGCCCGGATGGCGGAATTGGCAGACGCGCAAGGTTCAGGTCCTTGTCCCCGTTAAGGGGGTGGAGGTTCGAGTCCTCTTCCGGGCATTGGACAAATTTGCACTAGTTGGACGGACTTGGTAATGCTTTGCGTAACTTGGAAGTCTGTAAAGGGTTGTGTCAAAAACTTCTCTTCTTCGCAAACGGACGCCGACGCTTGCTGGGCCGCATTTTTGGCATCTAATTGGCCGCATTTTGGGCCGCAAGAAAACTCCCTCGCAGGCTCTGGCCCTCCGGATTTCCCAGTTCATATCACCCTTCGTCGCTCCGGCATCTTGCTGGATACCATTAGCCCACCACCTCAGGCCAAAGCTAGCAAAAGTTTCCCTACCGCAGGCGGCAAAGATGTTGTCGATATCGTAACAGTTTAGCCGAATGGAAGGGAGGAAGTGTCATTCCTGCGCAAGCAGGAATCCAGGCTGCTTTGTGCGTGCTACTTGTTCCTGCTGGGCAAACGGAAACTTTGGGATACTTCTGGATTCCCGCTTTCGCGGGAATGACACGCTGGGTGTTGCCGCCGGGGGAAAGGCGAGTTGCTTCATTCGGCTAAAGTGTTACTCGATATCCATGCCGGGAGCGAAAACCTAGCCCACGTGGAAATAAGCCTGGCAAGGATGCTGCCTGGCAAGGAGAACTAGAGTGGGATGGGGGCGGGGATAATGGTCTCTTGGAAGAATGGATCTTCTCTGACTGCCCTTCGGCCTGTATCATGGTCCAGGTGGAGGTCTAGGGGAGGCAGCCCCAGTATCCATCCGTTAAACCATAGATTGGCGTAGCAGAGAAAGGATTTTTTGCGATGAACTCTCCGGCGGTTGGCTGGTTGATGGAGCAGCCGGTGGTGTTGCAGGCCCTGGTGGCCACGTTGTTTACCTGGGCGGTAACCGCGGCGGGGGCCGCTCTGGTCTTTTTCACCCGGCGGTTTGACCAGAAGTTGATGGACGGCATGTTGGGCATGGCCGCCGGGGTGATGATAGCGGCCAGTTACTGGTCGTTGTTGGCCCCGGCTATTGAGATGTCGGAAGGGGATTGGCGTCCGGCCACGATCGGCTTTTTGCTGGGCGGGTTTTTCCTGTACGGCATCGACAAGATTTTACCTCACCTGCATTTAGGTAAAGAAACCGCCGAAGCCGAGGGGCTGCCCACCCATTGGAAGCGGGCCGTGCTGCTGGTCCTGGCCATCACCTTGCACAATATCCCCGAAGGGTTGGCCGTGGGGGTGGCGTTTGGGGCGGTAGGGCAAGCGGTGGATGCGGAGACGGCCCGCCGCCTTTTGGCAGCGGCCGTGGCCTTGGCCATCGGGATTGGGCTACAAAACTTTCCGGAAGGACTGGCGGTGGCCATGCCGCTGCGCCGGGAAGGGATGGGTCGGCTGAAGGCATTTTGGTACGGGCAACTGTCCGGCGTGGTGGAACCCCTGGCAGGGATTTTAGGCGCCTGGGCAGTGATGACGATGGCCCCGATCCTACCTTACGCCTTGGCCTTTGCCGCCGGCGCCATGATGTTTGTCGTGGTCGAGGAACTGATTCCGGAGTCGCAGCGGAACGGCTACAGCGACTTTGCCACCGGCGGGGCACTACTGGGCTTTACCGTCATGATGGTCTTGGACGTGGCCCTGGGATGAACAGAAGTCCAAGTAAACGATGTACTTATGCCCACTGGAGGGGCGCGCTCGTCGTGCCCGCCGCCAATTCCTCTCTCTACAGCGCAGGAGAGGGTTAGGGTGAGGGGGGCCGGGATCGGGTGTCATTCCTGCGTAAGCAGGAATCCAGCCCCCTTGTACCGCCGAAATCTCCCTCACCCGGCTTCGGCTTCGCCTGGAGCCGGCCTCTCCCGCCAGGGGAGAGGCAAGCAGGCGGACCGGACAAGCAAGTTTCTCCAAGGGGCCAACCCGGCTTGGCTGGTTCAGCGGGCTTGCGACGGCCGTCGGCAGTTATTCCCCCACGCCCACCGACATGGGCCGACCGTTGTGTTTAGGTCCCAGACGCAAAAGCAGTGGGATGGCCCGTTCGGCCCATTCCTGCGGCGAGGGATAGGAAGCCGCCTCCGGCCCAAAGCACGACTCCAGCATCTGGGTATGGATGATGCCCGGATTCAGGGGCACAGCGGCCATACCAGCAGGCAATTCCTGGGCTAATGCCTGGGTCAGTCCTTCGATCGCCCATTTGGTCGCACAATAGGGGGCCACTTCCGGCGAGGTGGATCGGCCCCAACCGGAACTGATATTCACGATCACCCCTTGCCGACGGGCTACCATGCTGGGCAAAAAATGCCGAAGCACATAATAGACGCCTTTAATGTTGACGTCGATGACGGCCTCGAACTCTTCGGGCAGCACCTGCCATAACGGAGCGTTCCGGTTGATCAGGGCCGCATTGTTGATGAGTAGATCCACCGCCGGGTCGTCCTCCAGCACCGCCTTGGCCCACCGGGCCACCTGATTTTCCTGGGCCACATCGACCACGTCAAACCGATGGGGCCGGCCGAACTGCCGCCGAAGCTCTTCTACTGCCTGGACCGACCGGGCGCAACCAGCCACCACATGCCCCCGGGCCGCAAACCCTTCGACCAGCGCCCGGCCCAAACCTCGACTTACCCCGGTAATGACAATCCGCTTCCGTTTGTCTTCTGGCATGGTGCAGGGACACCTTGGAGGGAAGATTTGAATGCGTTTGCAACCTGTAAGGAAGAATATGGCAAGGGAGTTAAGGCGTATAGCCCAGGGCTTTCAGTTGTTCGTCAAAATTGGTCGGTAGCGGGGCGGGAGGCTGTCCCAGATGGCGGGCAGCATATCGAAGCATGTTCATCAGGAGTCTGTCGGCCGCTGGCGACCGATCCAGGTTTTCTCGAATCCGGAGGGTGTTAAGCACAAATCGCCCTTCGCCCAGCGGATAGACGGCCACAAACAGGCCGGACGAATAGGCAACGGCGGCGTTGATGCCGCCGGCCACGGCTTCCGCCGGCTGAGGCAGACCGACAAACGCCGCATCCGGGATCACTTCCCGATAGATTATCCAGTCCATCAGCCCCCCGGCGGGCAGACCCTCAAAGATCGGATGCCGTTTGCACCATTCGTCTTTGTGATAGAGCCAGGAGGGCAAGGCAACCAGGTTCCCTTTTTGGGCAAGGGGGAGCCAGCCGGTCGGCTCTTTCTCTTTGGCGAATACAGCGGGGGATAGGAAGATGGCTGTGGAACCGGCGGCGATACGACGTGCCAGTTCGGCAAAGGCGGCAGCCCCGGCCGGCGCCTTTTCCGAAACAAGAATCAGTTCCCGATGCCCCGGGGCTTTCTCTGAAAATTTTTCCACCTTAATCCCACGCCGCTGGAGCCACTCGGTAACCGGCCCGTCCTCTCCCCAAAGGGTAACCGCCTTTTCTAGCGGGGCGCCCAGGTCCGTATCAGCCAGGTAGAACACGACCGATTCGCCTGCCGGAGCGGCCCCTTGTAGGAAAGTGGCCAAAAACCGGTACATGCCGGGCGGTCCGTCGATTTTTACCTCCTCGGAAAAGACCGGCATGGTCAAGGGGGGCTCCTTGCCCGGCTCGCTGGGCGGAATTTTCACCGTTAGGTCCCGACGAAACACCCGATGCTGCCCCGGTCCGACCACCTCCAGCCGAACCGGATACTCCCCAGGCTTCAAAACATCCTCGTTGACTAACACCGCCTCCAAACGGATCGGCCGATTCGGATAGGCGGTAACCGGCTCGACAAACAGACACCAGCATAGCGGCGCCCAACCGTCGAAAACGGCATCGGTCGTGCCGGGTTTCAGCTCCCGGAAGGTGGTCCAGAGTCCTTCGCCGGTCATGCCTTGATCCACCGTGCCGGTGATGCTATAGCCCACTACATGGGGATTGGACCGGATCGCATGGATACCTAAGAGGCGTTGACCGGCCATTCGGGCAATGCTTTGTTCAAAGAAGTCCTCCGGTCGATCGAAACACTCGTCTAATCGCCAGCGACGCCAATCTTCCAGGAATTGGTCCCGCCAGGAACGATAAAGCCGAGCGTCTTCGACCTCGATTTTTCCCAATTGTTCATAGTGGCGGACCACCCGCATCAGATCGACGGCGCTGCCGATGCCATACTCGGATAAAAACAGCGGCACCCCATCGCCGTCGATCGTGCGTAGGGTACGGATGATGTCGGCCGTATGAGGCGCCCGCTGATAAGGATGTTTATCCCCCAGCAATTTTTCCCATTCCTGAGAACCTGGGTTACTCAGGGTGCCGATGGTAGCCGTCTGGTTGTCCCATCGCCCACTACTGAGGAGTACAAGGCGGCTATCGTCCAGTTGGCGGAGCTTGGGCAGGATGCTGACGGCATGGCGGAAGACCGGTCCATCATGCGTTTCATTCAAGAGGCCCCAGATGACCACGCTGGGATGGTTGCGGTCCCGGCGGACCATGCCCAGCACCGATTCATCATACCGGCGGGCCATGTGCGGCGAATCCTCCAAACACCAGGCCGCATACGACTCCTCATACACCATCAGACCGATCTCATCGCACATATCCAGTTGGTACCGCTTCGGTACCCCGGCAATGAACCGAATGGCGTTAAATCGCATGGCCTTGGCGTTGATCAGGTCCCGGCGGAGCCAATCCGGATCGTACGGCAATTCCAAACCTACCGGACAACAGTTGCCCGTATGAGAGCACCGGAGGAAAATGCGTCGGCCGTTCAAGCGAAAATATCCGTTCCCAAAGCGGAAATCCCGAAAGCCGCATCGGACGGAATGTTCATCCCATCCGGGGGTGCCGGGACGCCGCAGTCGAGCCGACACCCGATAGAGATAAGGGGCGTTCAACTCCCAAAGTCGCCACTGGACAAGTTGAAGAACCGTTTCCAGTTGGTTAAGCCCCGGGGAAAGCTTTTTCTGAAATCGGGCGGCAGTAAGCGTTTCTCCTGAATCCGCCGGTGCTACGGTCAACTCCAATTCCGCCTCTACCGCCTCCCGGCCTGCATGGACCAGTTCGACCTGAATCCGGATTCGGCCCGTCTTCCAATCCGGTCGAACAAACAGGTCTTCGATCCGCACCGACGGGGTTACCAGCAATTCCACCGAATCCATAATGCCGCCCTGATTCCAGGCGCTGCCCGCCGTATAGGGCAGGGCCTTGTTCCGATGCGGCGTCTGCCGAAGCACAATACCGTCGATCGGTTCATGGGTCGGATTGAGCACCCGGACGGCCAAGAGGTTCTCCTGCTCTGGCCGGACCGCTTCGGAAATGTCCAGGGCAAAAGGCGATTCCGGGCCTTCATGATCGCCCACTCGGACGCCGTTGAGCCACACTTCCGCCTGATAATCCACCATCCAAAACCGAAGTAAATATCGGCCCTCCGGATGCGGACAGGCCGGCGCCCGGAACTTCCGCCAATACCAGGCCACCCCGTGATAGCCGGGAAATCCATCCTGGATAATCCATGGGACCTTGGTGGGCTTCGCATCAGGCCGAGGCGATTTGAACCACTCCTGCTGTCGGCCCACATTCTGCGGATCCACGGCCAAGAGCCAATCCTCGCCGTCCAGGGAGACGGTCATTCGAGTCGGCTCCGGAGCGGGGGGCGGCATAGCGGCTGTTTCTAATACCCCGCAGGCCACCCAAACAACCAACAGCCAACTGGAAATGCTCATCGGACTATCCTTTTTACCAGAAGGATCGGGGAAAGAAAACTACTCAGGATATGTAATTCTTTCCATGCATCCCTAGATGGGCAAACGGGAAAGGGGTTTTTATACCGCCTTTTATTGATCTTCGCAAATTGGTAACATTTTAGCCGAATGAAGGGGCACGATGTGTCACTGCTGCGAAAGCAGGAATCCAGGGTGCCTTGTGCCTGCTACTGTGTTTCTCTTGGGCAAGCCCTGGGAGGGACCTGCTTGTCAGGTCCAACAGCCAGTCCCTTTGCCCCCTTGTATGTCATTCCCGCGAAAGCGGGAATCCAGTTGTTTTTTCCTGG
>Ga0272448_1003390_pt1 | contig 19030 bp, 21 predicted proteins | sample YNPCB0191_FD_202220 | JGI IMG/M metagenome (GOLD analysis project Ga0272448, IMG submission 202220) | Hot spring sediment microbial communities from Yellowstone National Park, WY, United States - YNP-CB-019-1 | ecosystem: Environmental > Aquatic > Thermal springs > Hot (42-90C) > Sediment... | reverse complement strand
GGTTTACTCATCTTTGACATTTGAACCATCAATGCAAGGTCTTTTTCTTTTGTCTGTCTGAACATGAATTCACGAATTGGAATAGAGCCTTTATTTATCGCATCTTTATAGGTTATTTTCCCAGCCATATAGGGACCAATGGCGTTGCTATTTATTGTCTGAAATGTTGGCGCCATAATGAAAAAAGTAAGAAATAGTGCCATGCCGATCAAAACTTGGTTGGGTGGAGTTTGCTGTATTGCCAACGCTGATCGTATAAGCGACAGAACAACAACTATTCGTGTAAACGAAGTCATCATCAATAGAAAAGCTGGCGCCAAAGATAAAGCGGAAAGCAATAATAAAATTTGTATGCCTGTTGATAGGTTTGCCTCTCCTGCGTTTTTATCCCCGATCTCTATTCTCGGCAAAGTGATCTTAACCTGAGAGTATGCGGACTCAGATATGATTATGACAAGTAAAAGAATAAGGATAATGAGTGATATAATTCGCATTTATGCACCCTGTTGTTTGTTGCCGATAAATTTTTTCAACTGTTCTAAAAAACTTGTTTTATTCTTATCGGAGTTATAGCTTTCTACAATATTAGCGTTCATATAGGATAAAAACTCATCTGCGTTCATTTTTGACAAAAGGGATATGTTTGTGTTAGTTAATCCGAGTATAAGCATCTCGTTTGCGACTTTGACAACACATACTGATCTTCTGTGACCAAGTGAAACGCTTGTAACAACGGATACAGGATTTTTTGAGCCAAGCATAAGACGTTTATACAAAGGCAATTTTTTTAGCAGAAAAACTCCGCCGATGATTAATGCTAAAACGAAAAGTAGTGATGTTATCATACGGACACTATCGCCGAAACCGCTATAACTTGGGTTGATTATCTCGTTTTCTGTCCCATTTTGTGCGGTTAATTCAGCGCCAAAGCTCGGCAAATTAGATATGGCAATTAAAATTATCGCCATAATAATCTGATATTTACTTTTCATTAGTTTTCTTTTGTCCATATATTTTGTTAATTGGTAATTCTGAGATGTTATGTATGCAATATCCCAAAGCAAAACGCTTGAAACCAATGTTTATCATTCCTGTGGAACTAAAATCCCTCTAAATCTTTCTTTTTCAAATGGAGACTTTGATGTCTTAATACCACTTATTATCTTAGACTTTTTAGTCTTTCTGCTGGTGTAACTATATCGGTTATTCTGACGCCAAAGTTTTCATCAAAGACGACAACCTCGCCCCTTGCAATAAGATTGTCATTAACAAGAAGATCAACTGGCTCTCCGATCAATTTATCCAACTCTATTATTGAACCGGGACCTAATTGTATTAAGTCTTTGATGATCATCTTAGTCCGACCAAGTTCAACAGAAACTTCAAGCGGAATATCAAGCAAAATTTCTATGTTAGTTCCGCTTATCTGCTGACTGAACATATTCTTTTGCTCAATCGGAGTTTCCTCTTTTATCTCCTGTTCCACATTTTCATCGGATTTTTCATTATCTTCCATCTGAAATTCTGAATCTTTTTGGGCGTTGTTCAATGCCCCTTTCATTATCGCATCAATTTCTTCTTGGTCCACTTTTATTCTCCCTTGTTATCTTCTTCATTTTCAGAGGCAAGAATTCGGACTGCTCTTCTACCATTTACCATGCCCGGATTGCCATAATATTTGTTTTTGCCTGCGATTAACACTTGAACTTGATCTTTTCTGCTATTTTGTAAGATCACTACATCGCCCTTTTTAAGCTCAAGCAATTCTCTAAGAGTCACTGGGCTTGGCTGGTATCTAACACTGATGGGCAATTTGATTTGACGGACATGGTTTTGCATCATAGCTTTATATAGTTTCATCGTTTCATCATCTATAAAAGCTGGTGATTCCTCTCGTTTAAGGCTCGTCAGTGCCTGTTGTATTGTTAAAAATGGGAAACATAAACTCATCATGCCATGTGCATTGTCAAGTTTGACATCAAAAAGAATTAATATCACAGGGTCGCCAGTAGTTGCCGCTTGAATGAATTGAGGATTGTTTTCTAAACGTTCTAATTTTATTTTTAATTCAATACTTCTTTCCCATGATTCCTGTAATATTGATAAAGCCTTTTCCATTACTCGCATAATAATCGTTTCTTCTATTATAGTAAGCGGTCTATTATAGATTTTTGAATTTCCAAACCCACCGAGCAATATATCAATCATAGGAAACGCCAATGGCAAGGCGATCTCTATCATACCTATTCCTCTCAAAGGCTTCATACTAAATACACCTACACATGTAGGATCAAATAATGATGATAGATATTCCCCATAAGTCAGTTGTTCTATGCTTGTGCATTCAATTTCTACTGCTGCTCTTAAAGATATAGAAAGATAAGAGCTTAACGATCTCGCATAACTGCTATGCAAAGCGTTCAATGACCTCAGATGATCTTTTGATAGCCTGCTTGGCATAGTGAAGTCATATTTTTCAATATTAGCCTTTCTATGACGTGATGATACGATGTTTTGGGCATTTATACTTGCTGTCTGATCTGATGATGATCCAGTTTTCATAGATGGCACTGCCTTCAACAATGCATCTATTTCCTCCTGCGACAGTATCGGATTAGATGATGACTGCAAGTCTATTTTTTCGTTGCTATCTAACTCTGAGTTACTGTCATCGGGATTTTCTGTCCCTTTGTCACCCATCGCTTTTAACAATGCGTCTATCTCGTCTTGTGAAATAGGTCCATTTTCCATAGCTTATTTCCTTAAATTATTGCATGATAAATTTCATTGCACGATAAATTCACGGAAATATACTCCTGATATTTCATCATCAGAAAGGTCTAATTCTTTTATTATAGCTTTCTTTATTTCTTCACGAAGCAGAACTTTACCTTCGGTAGAGGCTAAAGTTTCTACATCTTTTGATGATAATGTGATTATAAGCAAGTGCTGAATTTTGGGTTTGCTTTCCTCAAATTTCTTCAGAGTTGTTTTATCGCCCAATATCTCTATGCTGACCCCAACTTTGGCAAACCTCCGTCCCTCTGTTCCCAATGGGTTAGCTAAAACTGGATCAATCTGAAACATAGTAGGCTCTTTTTTCCCTTTTTTGGATTTTTTTTCCTCTTTATTGTTTGAATTGTCATTTGTATCTGCTGATGCACTCTGTCCTAATTGTCCTGAACCAGAAAACTTAAAATGTGGATTTATGAATTTTGTTACAACAAAAAATCCTAAAAACATAAATATCATAGGTATCAGAGCAGCAAGCAATATTTTCATCTTTGGCTCTTGCTTTGGAGTTTCATTTTCCTTGTCTTGTTTCTCTTCTTCTGCCATATTCTCCCCCTGAATTATGTCTTTTTATCTTCAATTTGTTCAGTTATGCCATCAATTAGATTATCAACTTTTTCCAAACTTTTGTTCTGTGTATCGTCAACAGCTTCTGTCGGGATGTTGCCCATTAATTCATCAACGGTATTTTGAAGATCAACGACATCAATCGGTTTTGTAAAATGCTTTACTATTTTCAAATTTTCAAATTCTTTTTCTGAAATTTGACCTCCAAAAGCGGAGATCGTTATTATAGGCATTTCTGGTGCGATTTCCCTGATCGCTTTTAGAGCCTCTAAAACATCGCTTTCAAAAGATGACAGATCCAATATAGCCATATCAAAACTTCTTTTTTTCATTTTTGCTAATGTTTCGCCTTCTGATTCGCTTGTTATGAAATCATAACTCTCACATGCTAATACGCTTTCAATAAATTGATGTGATCTTGTTTCACTGTCAAATATCAAGATTTTCTTTCTTTCTTGATGGGTCGGTTTATGTTCTTTTGCTATGACAGATGATATTATATTTGGCAATTCTTGAATGTTTATAGGTTTAAATAAAACCAATGATGCCCCTAAATATTGTATTTCCCTTGCTTGCTTTGAATTTCTGGAAGCTATCATAACTATAATCGGTGGTTCTGCTTTGTTTGCAATATCCAGACGCAATCTAAAATACTCCTTCATATTTTTCAATATGTTAATCCCATTTGTATCATTATAACGTAGTGAAAGAATTATTACGTCTGGAAGTTCTGATGTTATACTTTGCATAGCCTCTTCTTCGTTCCGTGCAGTGTTCACCTTGTATCCATAGTTGGTAAGTGCATAGTCTATGCCTAAACGAGTATAACTGATCTCATCTATGAGTAAAACTTTTCTCTGTCTCAATGTTCTTTTATTATTTAGACCCTCTGATTTTTTAACAATAAATACCGTGTCCTTCGCTGGCATAATTTTTCATTCACCTTCTATATCAATATTTGTGCCATATAATTAGCTGTCAGTAATAAGTTTATAATCTTTATCCATTGTTTTTAGGTTTAAGATAGGAAAAATCTCATCTATCAATGATCAATGCTATTGAATTATATCGGTAAAATAAAAAAGAAACTTTAGCGTTGAATTGACATAATAAAACTTTTTTTCCTTATAATAGAACAAATCTTCTCATCAATATATCCTTGACATTATCCATAAGAAAAATAACCTAATCCTCTAATGCCAAAATAATAAAAGGCTTTCAGGATATTTCAACCTCCTTATTTACAAAATGGCACATTATTTGCCTGTGAAAAGTGTGAACTTTTAAAATCCCTTTAAATTACCTACGAAGTTAGCAGATTAGACAATTTACATTATAAGTTTTTCTAATTAAAAACTGATTGGGAGCAGAAATATGATTCCGGGTTTATATTCAACAGTGGCAGGTATGATAAATCAACAAACAATGCTTGAAGTTATCGCTAACAATTTAGCAAATGTTAATACAATAGGATATAAAAAAGACGATCTAAATTTCAGTGGAATTTTTAACCCTTTGCCCGATCCGACAGGAACTTATAGCTCGCTTAACCTTGATGAGGTCTCCGCAAAATTTGTGACCGATTTTTCTGATGGTGAGATCAGACAGACAGATAATCCGCTTGACCTCGCACTCGTTGGCGATGGCTTCTTCGTCATTCAACATCCAAATGGCATTAGATACACAAGAAGTGGGAATTTTACGCTTAATAACTCAGGATTATTAGTTACCATAGATGGCTATCCTGTTTTGGGGACAAATGGAGTTATTCAAATTCAAGGTGGGATGCCTGAAATTGACAGTTCAGGTCAAATTATCGTCAATGGCACGCCTATTGCAAAATTACGAATAGTTAGTTTTCGGGATAACAATCAATTATCCAAATCTGGTTACAACACTTTTGTAAACAATAATCAAGCAGAATTGATCAGCAATGCAGAAGTTAAGCAAGGCTATCTTGAATTGTCTAATTCTAACGCAATTCAAGAGATGGTAAAGATGATAGAGACAATGAGAATATACGAGTCATATCAAAAAACTATACAGCTATTCAATGAAACGCTTGAAAAGTCAAATAACGAATTAGGAAAAATAAACGCATAAAAAGGAGGATTATTCTATATGATACGCGCTCTTTGGACATCAGCATCAGGTATGTTAGCTCAACAATTAAATACAGACGTTATCTCCAACAACTTGGCAAATGTAAATACAACGGGATTTAAACGAAGTAGGGCGGATTTTCAGGACTTGCTTTATCAGACGATACGTCCCGCAGGCACATCAAATACATCTGGTTCACAAGTCCCTGTTGCCATACAAGTAGGGCATGGGACAAGACCTATAGCGATACAAAAGATGTTCACACAAGGAGACTATGAAGAAACAGGGAATCCTTTGGATATGGTCATTGAAGGCGATGGATTTTTTCAGATTTTGATGCCCGATGGCACGATCGCATATACAAGGGCAGGCTCTTTTAAGCAAGATAGTCAAGGACGAATAGTCACGTCAGACGGGTTTGTGATGAAAGACCAAATAACTATACCCCCAGAAGCTCAGGACATCGCAATAACCTCTGATGGAACTGTCCAAGCACTTATGCCCGGCAAGACCTCTCCTCAACAGCTTGGCGTCATTGAACTTGCACGATTTACCAACCCCGCAGGCTTAAGCAGTGGCGGAAAAAATTTGTATTTTGCCACAGCTGCATCTGGACAAGCGATAACTGGCACACCCGGATCAGATGGCTTTGGGACAATTGTCCAACGCTCATTGGAAATGTCTAATGTCAGAGTTGTTGAAGAAATGGTCAACCTTATTGTCGCACAAAGGGCTTATGAGATAAACTCAAAAGCCATTCAAACTGCTGATGAAATGCTTGGGATAGCAAATAATCTTCGTAGATAGGAGATGACATAAATTGTTGAGAACTGCTTGTCTTATGTCAATTGTTTTATCTCTAATATTATCAACTATCGGATTGACCGAAGATATGAAAGCATCAGTCTATATCTCCGAAAATCCGTCAGTTATAGGAAAAGATATATATCTCGGCGATATTTCACTCATAGAATCATCTGATGCTAATATCAAGGAAAAGTTACAGAAAATCCATATATGCAGGTCAGCTGAACTCAATTCATCAGTGACACTCAACATCAATTATATCAAATCCAGAGCGAAACAGCAGGGAATGCAAGTTGAGTCTATAATGTGGTTAGGAGCAGATCAAACTACCATTCAGACCAAATCTAAAATTGTATCATCAGAGGAAATTTTGGCAATAGCTGAATCTTTCATTGCAAGTCTTACAGATAAAAAGACAAAAAAGATCATCGTTCAACCGACTAACGAAATAAAGCCAGTTGTCCTTCCTTATGGGAAGATGAACGTCAAAACAGAGCTTGTATCCCCTTCTGCTATTAATGATAATATCCTGCTTAGATTTACGTTCTCTATTGATGATAAAGATTATGAAAAACGTGTTATTCCATTTAAAGCAGAGATCATCAAAGAAGTTATAGTTTCATCAAAAAATATTGATGTTAATAAGGTAATCAGTATTGATGATCTGGAAGTAGAGTCCAAAAATATCGGTCTATTCAGTAATGTTTTTATTGATAAAAATGAGTTATTAGGAAAACGGGCAAAAAGAGCGATATTAAAAGGCATAATGATAACAGCTGATATGGTTGAAAAGCCACCAATTATAAAACAAGGGGATATTATCACAATAGTTTTAGAATCTCAATCGCTCAGGATAACTGCACAAGGCAGGGCTATGGAAAACGGCGTCAATGGTCAAAAGATCAAGGTCGTCAACACATCGTCAATGCGTGAAGTTTTGGCACAGGTTATAGATGAAAAAACCGTCAGAGTTTTCTTTCAGTGAGATTTAAATGGAGATGAAAAAATTGGTTAGATTAATTGTTATTAAGTTATTATTGTTTTTCTGTATTGTCTCATTTTCATTAGGTGATTTTGAATACACTTCGCTTTATAGCGATCGCAAAGCTCATCGTGTAGGCGATATAGTGACTATAATTATTGCGGAATCGTCAAAGGCGTCAAAAAGCGACGCCACTCAAACTAGCAAAAAATCAGGGACAAACGGCAGTTTAAGTGATTTCTTCGGATTAAGTAAATTGCCGTTAAAGGTCGGCGTTGACGCAGGTGCGAATTATTCAGGATCAGGGACGACGACCCGGAGCGACAGTATGGATGCGAAAATATCCGTCTTTATCAAAGAGATATTGCCAAATGGCAACTTCGTTTTAGAAGGCACAAGAAATGTTAATGTAAACGATGACATGCAATCTATAACTATAAGCGGAACAGTCAGACCAGAGGATATAACGCCAGACAACACAGTCCTATCAATATACTTAGCTAATGCGGAGATAAAATATCAAGGAAAAGGACAATCTGTGCAAACACCGGGAGTGATTACAGGTATAACAAGGATACTTTTAACGCCTTTTCATTGGGTTTCTGGCGTCTTCCGAAAGATCATATAAGGCATTTAGGAGAAAATTATGAGAAAAGCTATCTTATTTATCTTAGTGCTATCACTGGTTTTGATCTATTATGAGATCGGTTTCGCTGATTCATTGCCTAATGTCCGCATAAAAGACATTGCAAGGATACAGAGCATATACGATCAACCTATTTATGGTTATGGACTTGTCGTCGGTCTGAATGGCACAGGCGATAGTGCAGGAGCGATGTTCACAGTTCAATCCATCGTAAATATGATGTCAAGGTTCGGCATTGAAATTCCGCAAAGTAGGCTTAGTGTGAAAAATGTCGCTGCGGTAATGGTGACAGCAGAATTGCCATTCTTTGCCAAAGTTGGCGGGAGAATTGATGTCCTTGTTTCATCATTAGGCGATGCTAAGAGCATATCTGGCGGAACGTTATTGGCAACCCCTCTAACTTTGCCAGATGGCAAACTTTGTGTCCTTGCACAAGGGGCAATATCGGTCGGTGGATTTAGCACAAATGCGTCAAGCGGGGAAAACACCGTTCAGAAAAATCACCCAACAGTTGGACGTGTCCCAAATGGCGGACTTATAAAATATATCCCTGACATCAATTATGCGGATGGAAATAACTTGATTATAGTGCTTAACGATCCAGATTTTACCACATCAGCAAGGATGGTGTCCGCGATCAACGCTGTATACTCAGGCATAGCAAAGGCGGTTGATGCTTCTTCTGTAAGCATAACAATTCCTGAATCGTCAAAAAGTGACTTGGTGTCCTTTATATCACAAATTGAAAATCTTACACTTGTTCCAGACAGCATAGCAGAGGTGGTCATAGACGAAAGGACTGGGACTATTGTCGTTGGAAAAGATGTGAAAATATCACCTGTTGCGATATCCCATGGCAACTTGAATATACAGATCAAAACGATAGAAGAGGCGTCTCAACCTATGCCATTCTCATCTGGCGAGACAGTTATCACAAAAAAAGAGGAAGTCAACGTAGAAGAAGAAAATATGAAAATGAAGATAATTCCAAGTAGCACAACAATTGACGAGGTTGTAAGGGCTTTAAATCTAATTGGTGTCTCTCCTCGTGATATGATCATAATCTTACAAGCGATAAAAAAAGCTGGTGCATTGCACGCAAGGATCGTAACGATATAACGTAGAATATTAAAAAAGTAAAAAAACTGCCATGATAAATAGTGTTAAATCATTACAACATAATACAAATATAGCAAAAAAAGAGAATTCCGATAGGCAGGACAAAAAAATTTACGAAGCTTGTCAGGAATTTGAATCAATATTTATATCATATATGCTAAAAAACATGAGAAAAACCATCCCAAATGTAGAAGAAAATTTTTCTCGTGATATATATACGTCTATGATGGATGAGGAAATTGCAAAATCCGTTGCCAAAAGGTCTGGTATAGGATTAGCTGATGTTATTTATCATCAATTAATCTTAAAAAAAGGCTAAAGTTATTCCCCAATTATTACGATATATGATGTAGATGATAAGTGTTGAACACAAAAATTTTAAATAAGCAACACTTGTTATCGGAAAATAAGGGGAATTGATATGAGAATATTTAATTATTACGACAGCTTAAAAATAGATAAAACATACCTACGGCAATCTCGGTCAGTAGATCAGAAAAGATCAGTTTCTGATACCACAAAGGTTAAGAAAACTGATGAGATCATCTTATCTTCTCATGTTACAGAATTGCATAAATATGAGGAGATAGCGAAGATGCTTCCTGATATTCAGGAGGGAAAATCCAACGCCATCAGCAAACAGATTGAATCTGGCGAATATAATATTGATGGTAAATCAGTCGCTAAATCCATAATTGATCTGATCGGATAATGCCTTATAATTTGCTTACGGATCGCTGGCACGGTAAAAAGAACCATCATGGATATTTTGGCAATCTTGAAATGATCAAATAAGCCTTTTTAAGTCTAAGATATAATTTCATTTTTTATATTTGACACTCAGATAGACCAAAAAAGGCTCATCAGGGCGAAGAGATGGATCAGCAACTCCCCCACTTGACCATTTTTTCGTCCTGATTATTTGATATTAGGTAATGGTTACTTTCCATGGAGGGACATGTCCTTGTCAGCAGGATTCGTCAAAGAAGTAAGAACAAATTCAGGATCGCAAGAATATGGACTTATAGAAAATCGTATAGACGATCTGATGGAAAGTTTGTTAGAAATTCTATATAACGAACTTAGCCAGTATAGAATTTTGATTGATATGCTATTTGAACAACGCGATTGCTTTTCAGAGGGAAATATCCAGAATTTTGAGGAGATAATAAAGAAGCAAGGGACAACAATCCTGAAAATAAAAACATTAGAAGAAGCAAGAAAATCTGTTGTATTACAATTATCACAACTTCTTAACATACCCCAAGAAGGTCTTAGTCTATCAAAGTTGGCAGATTTAGTAAACCAACCTTACGATAAACGTCTCTCAGAGATTTGCGATGAAATACAATCTATAATTGGTGAACTTGAGAATATAAAAGAAAGCAACGCCTATATTATAAAACACGCACTCCATTATGTCAGCGGAGTTTTAAAGATATTCGCATCTTCTTATAAGCAAAATATAAAATATTCAAATAACGGACAATTAGAACAAGGCGATGGAAAAGGAAAATTTGTATCAAGCTGGGGATAGTCTTAGCATAAATGATTGTGAGGTATTTTTAAGATGAGCCTTTTAGGAAGTCTTGACATCGGAAAACGGGCAATGATGAATCAAACACAATCACTGAAGATCACAGGGGAAAATATATCCAATGTTAACACGCCCGGCTATTCAAGAAAAAGGATTGAAGTTAAAAGCTCTATATATACAGAGCAAAGAGAACTGAATTTCTTAGAATCCCGAAGAATAAGAGATAAATTTATTGACAAAGGTATCAGAAACGAAAGCCAAAATCTCGGAAATTGGGAGATCAAATCACGACTATATGGGCAGATTGAAAGAATTTTCCTTGAACCATCTGAAAACGGTATTAACAACTTGCTTGGAGAATTCTGGAATAGTTGGGAAGACCTTGCAAATAACCCTGAGAATATGACTACAAGGGCGGTTGTCATTCAACGAGGAATATCATTAGCCCAAAGCATTAACCGTATTGATTCCGCACTGAAAGACATAAGAAAAACGGCGAACGATTACATAGATGACAGACTTGAACTGATAAATCAAAAGGCAAGCCAGATCGCAAATTATAACGCAAAAATACAGTCAATAGAGGCATCAGGACAAGAAGCGTCTAATCTCAGAGATAAAAGGGATATATTCCTTGATGAGTTATCAAAATTGATCAACATCTCCACGATTGAGCGTGATAATGGCACAATCGCAGTTTTTATCGGTGGACGTGCAATCGTAGAAGATAACATATTTAATCCAATTAAAGCCAATAATATTTCCTCAGGAGGTATGGTAGTTACAAATTTGGTATGGGCAGATGATTTTTCCAAAGTTGAGATCAATAATGGAGAAATAGCAGGACTTATCCAAACCCGCGACGAAACTATACCAAATCTTATTGAAAAATTTGACCAATTGTCTCAGACTTTGATCAATTCGGTAAATAAAATTCATAATGCAGGATTTGGACTTGATGGAGTTAGCGGTAGAGATTTCTTCTCAGGGACAGGTGCAAGCGATATAAAAGTCAATGATGATGCAACCACTGGAATAGTTGGTCACCCTGAGAGAATAGCAGCATCTCAGAATGGTGAGGTTGGAAACAATCAAATAGCACTTAATATCGCAAAGCTTTCTGATGTTCGCGTGACGTTAGATGGGACAATTATAGATAGTTCAGATTCAATTAACATATCAAAATTTTATTCTGAGACCGTTAATTCATTTGGAACAGATGTCAAACTTTCAAATATGATGTTGGAAAGCGTCCAAATGATCGTATCTGATCTTGAAGAACGAAAAGAATCCGTTTCAGGTGTGTCGTTAGATGAAGAAATGACAGAATTGATAAGACTGCAAAAAGCCTATGAATCCGCAACCAAGTATATGTCGGTCATAGACGAAATGTTAGATACATTGATGAGGATAGGTGGTTAGATAGTATGAGGGTCACAGATAAAATAATACAAGAACGGGCAATAAAGGGAATGGAACAGACAGCCCAGAAGCTATCAAAAACACATCATCGCATAGCAACAACGAAGAATATCAGTCGTCCATCTGACGATCCGATCGGTAGTTCACAAATTATGGCGAATTATAAAGACCTCGCCAAAGTTCAGCAGACGCTCCGAAACTGCGAAAATGCAGATAATCTTCTATCTTATACAGATACAATATTAGAAAGAGTTTCAGATATGTTGATTGACGCAAGGCAAAAAGCATCAGTTATGGCATCTGATACAGTCGGATCAGAAGAACGAAAAACAGTTGCAAATGAAGTCGCCATTATGATCGATCAAATGCTACAATTGGCTAACTCACAATTTTCTCGCAGATACATTTTCAGCGGTCAGAAGATACTGGACACACCATATATAAAAACTGGTGATAATATTGAATATGTAGGCGATGAAGGGGAAATAGGACAAAGAGTGGAACTTGGTCAGGATACTATGGTTGTAAATTTTCCCGGTTCAAGAGTATTCGGCTATGGGACAGAAACAGACGGCATATTTAAGGTGCTTAAAGAGTTTAAAGATGCCCTTGACTCCAATAATACAAAAGAGATAAATTCCGCAATAGGAAATATTGACGATGAATTAGATAAAATAAGTATAGTTAGAGGAGAAATTGGAGTAAAAGTAAGCAGGATTCAATCAAGCATTGAAGGGCTGAACTCATTGGAACTCTCATTGAAAAAGGACATTTCACAAGTTGAAGACGTAGATATGGCAGAAGAAGCGGCTCAATTTATGAGCGATCAAGAAGCTTATCAAGCTGCATTACACGCGACAGCCACAATATTAAAACTCCCCAAATTATCAGATTACATTTAAACGCTAAATTCCAAGAGCTTTCTTAATCTTTTGTGCAAATACGTCAGGTGTAAAAGGTTTTACCATATAATCATTGACGCCTGCCATAACTGCTGATAAAACATGCTCTTTTTCAGCATTAGAGGTGATCATAACAATAGGAATTTTTGATAAAGCGGGAGTGCCTCTGATAGATTTCGTGAAGTCAATTCCAGTCATACCGGGCATATTCCAGTCCACTAAAATTAAATTGACTACTAATCCCCCAAGAAGCTTTTTTAGACCTTCGTCGCAGTTCTCTGCTTCTTCAATCTCAAAGCCTCCAATTGCTTCAAGAGACCCTCTCACAATCTTTCTCATAGTAGCTGAATCGTCTATTATTAGAGCTTTCATGGTATTTCCTAAATAAATAAACAAGCCGTTTAGCATGTTCATAAATAAGTTGATGTTAATGAAACATTCTATTATAAATTATATATGATATAGCTATCGCATTTCAAGCATATTTTTCTGAAGATCGGACATGAGTTCGGACAACTTATTATCCAATTAAATTATATAGGAAAATCCCTCTAAATCTTCCTTTTCTATGATGGGTAAAATATGTCGCTCCTGACGGAGCTAAAAGGTTTTTTATTCAATGTGTTTTCTATAAATATATCACCCCTTCGGGGTTAAAAGTCCTTAACTTAATGGCTATGGGATAAAAAGAGATTTAATGTTTTTTCTTGTCATTAAAAATAAATTTGGTTAGCTAACAATTTTTTAATTCAAAATAGTCCAGAGTTTAGTAAAAAGACAGGAATTTTTGAAAATGCTCAGGCAGACTCCTTTAACCTTTAACCTTATTTATTTTAGGAAATGTCCGAAATAATGTCCTAATCTCAGTATTTTTTATTTGATATTATTACTGATTAACTGATCGATTGGTTTACTTTCTGGTTTACTTTCCTCTTTCAATGATTTTCTGAGAATTATAATTTCAACTCGTCTATTTTTGGACATCCCTACTTCTGTATCATTTGGAGCGATAGGTTTATAAGGTCCATATCCTGCCGCAGAAAGCCTATTAGCAGATATTCCGCAATTTTCACTCAAATATTTAAGGACGTTAGTTGCCCTTGTCACAGATAATTCCCAATTAGACGGAAATTGAGCTGTATGTATTGGGCGAATATCTGTATGTCCTTCAATCCTAACTTCATTTGTGATGTCTTTTAAAAATTTGCCTATTTGGTTAAGAATTGGAAATGCTTCATCCTTTATACGTGCCTCTGCGGTATCAAAAAAAACTGACGGTTCTTGCTGTTTTAACGTTATTTGCAATCCTTCGTGAGTTATACGAGTCTCTAAATACTCAGATAACTTTTGCTTCTCAATATATTCATCAACCTTCCTTTTAAGTTCCATAAGTTTGCCTTCTTCTATTTTTAGTTCCGAACTATGGAGAGGAATATCAACCGCAGATGGCAATTCCGTTAAAACACCGGAAGCGGCTCCTCCTCCAAGGGCTATTTGTATAGAAGCTAACACTTCTTGAAATTTTTGCACATTTAGCGACGAGAAAGCGACTATAAGCACAAAGAAACACACTAATTGAGTCATAAGGTCACCATAAGTAAGTAACCATTCGTCGCCCCCGCCTTCTTCATCGTCTTCGTCAAACTTTCGCTTCTTCATATTCCAACGCCTTTTTCCCTTTTTTCTCTGATATAGATTTCCGCATAGCTGGTGGAAGGAATGTTACCAGTTTTTGGTTAATAAATCTTGGATTAACTTGAGCTTGAATCATAATTACACCTTCAATGATTGCCCGTTTAACGAGAATTTCATCGGCGGTTCGCGTTTTAAGTTTGCCAGCTATTGGCATGCAGAACAAATTAGCCATAATAGAACCATAAAATGTAGTTATCAGTGATACAGCCATAGATGGTCCTATTGTTGATGGATCGTTCATCGTTTTTAACATCGCTATTAACCCTATTAGAGTTCCGATCATGCCGAAAGCAGGGGCGTATTTTGCCAATGTTAAAAATAGATCCTGAGCTCTTTTGTGCCTGCTACTCATAAATTCAATCTCAGTCTCCAAAATGTCCCTTATCTCTTCTGGATTTGCCCCGTCAATAACAAGTCTCATTCCTGTTCTCAGAAAATCATCTTTTACTTCATCTATCTCACTTTCAAGGCTTAACAATCCAAGCCTTCTTGATTTTTCGGCATAAGCAATAAGTGTCTGTATCGTCTCAATAGCGTTATGTTCGCCGGCTTTTATAACTTTAATGGTAATCTTAGAAATTTTAAGAATCTCGGGTAGAGGAAATGCCATCAATGTTGCCGCGACAGATCCTCCGACAGTAATAAGCAGTGAAGGAATGCTAATGAATGTTCCGATACTACTGCCAAGCAGTATTCCAAACAATACAAATCCAATACCCGATAATATGCCTACGATAGTTGCAATATCCATATTATTATCCAATTCTTAATTTATTTATGTTCATTTTAAGTGGAACGAAAAATCTCATAATCATCACAAAAAAGCGTTTCAAGCTCCAATAGGAGCGTTATATTTATAAAACAAAATATAAAAATGGCTCAAATGACATTTATATGTCACCCTAAACGAAGTGAATAGTCTTTCTAATGTTTAAGTATTGGTTTTCTATTGTTATTAGAAGTAAATCTGTTTGAATAAAAACATTTTTTAACTCAAAATTACCCAAAGTTTATTTAAGACAACTCCCTTGTTCCTTTTTAAATGGATCGGGGGAATTGTCTTTAATTATGATAATTTATCTCTTTAAGTTTATTAACTCACCAAGTATAGCATCGCTAGTGGTAACAACCCTTGAGTTCGCCTCAAAACCACGTTGAGCGATGATCATCTTTGTAAATTCATTGGCTAAGTCAACATTAGAGCCTTCAACCGCATTAGATATTATGCTTGCCCTAATTCCAGCACCAGCAGTTCCTATAACAGCAGCGCCAGAGTTCATAGAAACGCTATACATACTGCCACCGACTTTGACAAGTCCAGCAGGATTATGAAAATCTGCAAGGACAATTTGAGCAAGTTTTTGGCTATTGCCATTGGTAAACGTTCCGATTAATGTCCCTGTATCATCAAAGGTTATATTATCAAGACTCCCAACGCCATGACCATCTCTGGCTGATGGAACCGGAGTAAAAGCACCTGAAAACTGAACTAAATCCGATAGATTAAGTGCGATCCTTATGGGGTCTGCACCATTTTCAAGATTGCTTAGTGTCGTTGTGCCGTCAACAATGCCTCCCGGTCCTTCTATCACAAGGTTGGCAGTAGCTCCTGTTTTAACTGTTCCATCTGGATTAAAAACAAGCTCCTGTGAATAGGCAGGACCCGCTGGATCGTTGATGTAGGCTTCATCATTCCCCGAAACTCCAATTGACCATCTCCAAGTATTTGCGTTTAATGGGTCCTTCTCAAAATTTATTATTACATTGTGAGTTCCACCTAATGAATCATACACAAGCATAGACGTCTGATAAGTTTCATCTTCAACAGGGTATGAAAGCATTGGAGAAAACGGCGCATTTGTCTGTGTCATTTGGACAAAATCAACATCAATATTGATATCAGATGCACCACCAGTTCCCCAAGCTGTGCAAGTGATTGAGTTACCTGTTGAATTATTAAATGATCCATCTGCCTTAAAAGATATTACTCCTGTTCCTGAAACTGCTCCAGAAGCATCTGATGCTGTCCAAGTCCACTCATCAAGAATTGGCGGAGGTCCCGCAGATGAATCTTGTGACTTGGTGAAATTTATGACTACATCATGTGCATTGCCAAGATAGTCATATATGACGATATGCTTATCATAGCTTGTTGGCACTGTGGTTGTTCCAGTAGCATTTAAATTCCCGGAAAAAGATGCGTTTGCAGTGTCTCCAATGAATGGAATTTTCCCTGTTTCTGCATGGGCATCAAGATTGCCTGTCAATGAAGCGGAACTTGTCGCTCGTGCAGGAAACAATGACTCAATTGGCAATTTAATATCCGTTATAGGAGTAGAGGACATTATATTTCCTGATGCATCAGCCATTCTTCCCTGAACAGCATAACCTGTGTTAGGATCAACCAAAGTTCCTGTTGCATCAACTGCAAAGCTTCCATCTCTGGTATATAAATATTCTTGTCCATGACGCATAACAAAGAAACCTTCGCCTGCTATTGTCAGATCAGTTGGATTTCCTGTTGTCTCCAAGCTTCCCTGTGTAAATATCGTGTCTATACTGTCAATAGTCGATCCACGACCAATTTGAAAAGGGTTCAAACCCCCTCTTGTCTCTGTCGGCGGAGTTCCACCTTTAAGAGTTAGCGAAAGTGCATCAGAAAAGGAGGCACGTGACGCCTTATAAGATGGTGTATTGATATTAGCTATGTTATTACCTATTACATCTAAGGCTGTTTGATGTGACCTTATCCCTGAAAGTCCTGAAATAAGTGACCTTAACATTTGAATTCCTCCTATTAATCATCTCTAGGCGAGAGATGATCCATAAGGTCTCCTCTTATGAGGTCCAACCTTCTTATAATATTATTGTGCTGTCTATGTTAGTAAATACTTTATCTTTTTGTCTTGTTTTGTCTATCGCCGTTATTATCGTCCTATTTGTGATATTCACAACGAGTGCGACATTATCCAAAAGCATTAGGGATTCTTTTGCTCCCTTTTTCTCCGCTAAATTTGCCGCATCATTTATGCGACTAAGATCCTGTGGAGATATGTTTATGTTTTGTTGTTTAAGTCGTTCCTGTGCATGAGCAGATAGCTTCACCTCCATCTCATTTTTGGCATTCTCAAGAACTTCTGCAAATCCTCCATTTGTATTTTTCTGATTCCTTTGAATGCCCTTTGAAAGCTCACTACCATTAACATAAGTGATCTTGTTTACCATAATTATCCCCCTATATAGTCTGGCAGAACCTTGACTAATGCTGACAAAGGATAAACTGATCCTGCGATATTCAAAAGAAGATCATTGCCTTCAAAAGATATTCCGTTAACCTGTCCAGAGACCATATTATTTGTCACAATCTCTTTGCCATCGGCGCCTTTTGCAGTAATTTTGTAGCTATAATCTCCTTTGCCTGCATGGCTATTTTGATTAGTTTTGCCATCCCAAAGATAGCTATGTGTCCCTGCATTCTGTTTCCCTAAATTATCGCTTCTTATTACCTTATTCAAAGAGTCAAAAATCGTGATAGTAACTTCCGCATCTTTGGGCAAATTATAAGTTAGGTTAGCTGATGCCTTATCTGATGATAAAGAAAATGCAGATTTATTAACCGTTACATTCTTGCCGATAAGTGATATAGCAGAAGCCTTGCTTATCCTTTGCTGAGACTCAATAAAAGCCCTTATGTTTGAATTCATCTCTTGCATCTGTTCAAGGGACGAAAATTCCGCAGTTTGCGCGATAAACTGCTCATTACTCATCGGTTTAGTTGGGTCTTGATAGCGCAATTGTGTTACCAATAGCTTTAAAAAATCCTCTTTGCCGAGTTTCTCACCTGCTTTCGGCATATCCTGTTCTGATTTGTATGTTGCCCCTGTTGTTTTTACAACGTTGATATTCATAACCTCCTCCTATGTTAAGAGGTCAACAAGCGAATTATTGTTTATAAACCTCATATAACGTCTCTTTTGTTCTTCATTGCCTTTATTCCCATTATTGCGATCATAAAGCCATGTCTGTGTTGACCATTTCTCTTGTTGCGATAAACTCTGGTTGTGTCTTGGATTATTGTTGTCTAACATTACATTAAATTCAGAAAGTTGTATATTATGTTGCATAAGTCCTTTTCTTATTTCAGGCAATTGTGCCTCTATCATCTCCTTTGTTATAGAATTGGCAATGTTCATTTCTGCCCTAATGTTATTATTGTTCATCATGACTTTTAGCCTTATTTTTCCTAAATTAGGCGGATCAAGATGAATAACAACTGAATGCGGTTTTAGATCGTTGTATGACTTTATCGTTTTAATATATTCAACCACTTTCTCTGGCAATTCCAAAATTTTGGATTTTATGTCAACATCTTTTTGGACTGTTCCATTTTCTATCTTCTGAACCATAAAAACAGGCTCATTTACTATTTTTTGAGTTGGAGTTTCAATATTTTTAAA
>Ga0272448_1003389_pt1 | contig 19031 bp, 14 predicted proteins | sample YNPCB0191_FD_202220 | JGI IMG/M metagenome (GOLD analysis project Ga0272448, IMG submission 202220) | Hot spring sediment microbial communities from Yellowstone National Park, WY, United States - YNP-CB-019-1 | ecosystem: Environmental > Aquatic > Thermal springs > Hot (42-90C) > Sediment... | reverse complement strand
TGTTGACGGGTCATGAGCCGTTGAACAACCATTTCATTACCGGCATTGAAGGTACGCACAACGGGGAGCCTTTTTACTGCGAGGGGGCGAGTTGTCAGATTCCCTTGCTCGAAGGCGAAAACGCTTTCACATTTTGGGCGTTTTCGAGTTGGGGGGATAGTTCGCGCCTGGGGAGTCTCACGGCCAGAGTAGACACCCGTCCGCCGCAGATAGAGGGTAGCCTGAGCGGGGTGATGGGGGAAGGGGGGTGGTACGTTTCGAGCGTGACCGTTTCTGCTTCCGCCTCCGACCCGCAGCCCGGTTCCGGCATAGACGCCTTCACCTACGCCTGGAACGCTTCCCCCGCACAGCCCTACACCGGACCGATCACCGTGGGCGACGGGGTGCACACACTGACCTTCCGCGCCCAGGACCTGGCCGGCCACGTGAGCGAAATCAGCCAGCGCGTGCAGGTGGATACGCTGCCGCCGCAGGTGAGCGGTTTGCTGACGGGGGAGCAGGTGGGTGGGTGGTATGCCGGGCAGGTGACGTTCACGGCGGAGGCGAGCGATGCGGGTTCGGGGGTAGCGCGGGTGGACTATGCGCTGGATGGGGCGTCGTGGCAGGCGTACACGGCGCCGCTGGTGATCGGGGATGGGGAACATACGCTGGGGGTGCGGGCGTTTGATGTGGCGGGGAATGTGGGGGAGACGAGGCTGGCGTTTCGGGTGGACGGGACGCCGCCGCGGATTGCGATGGTGGATCGGTGGTATATTTGGGATAGTGTGGCGATTGAGGTGGAGGAAGGCGGCAGCGGACTGGCGGAGGTGGTGGTGCGGATAGCGGATAAGGCGGAGCGGTGGCCGGCGGTGGTGCGGACGTATCGGCCTGGAGGCAGTTTGTGGCGGGAAGAGTTTGCCTGGGATCGGCGGTTTGGGGATGGGACGCTGGCGCCGGTGGGGGCGTACTGGGTGGAGGTGGCGGCGGTGGACGTGGCCGGGAACGGGCGTAGTGTGCGAGGGGAGGTGGTGATACCTGCGCCTGGCGAGCCGACGGTGACGCCGGGGCCGAGGCGCACGCCGACGGTGTGGCCGACGGCGACGGTCAGGGCGGCGGCGAGTGAGGTGGAGGAGGGGTTGCCGGCGCTGCCTGCGCCGAGCGCTACGCCGGGGGTGGTGGCCTTCCAATCTTCGAACCCTCCCATGCCTCAATCTTCTGCTCCCCCAATCTCCCAGTCTTCGAATGTGGTGTGGGGTGGGGCGGCGTTGGGGTTGCTGGCGGCGTTGACGGCGGCGGCGTTAGAGGCGCAGCGGAGACGAAGGGAGGCGGAGGCGCGGGCGCGAGCGGAAGCGCAGGCGGCGAATGCGGCAGCGGAAGCGCGTGAGCGCGCCTGGGCGCAGCAGGTGGCGGCGGCGCGGCGTGCTGCTCAGGCGCAGCAGGCGGAGACTACCGGCCCGCGCACGATCGAAGACTATGAGGCCTTGCGGCGCAGCCTGCCGTCCTATCGTGCTCAACCTTCGCAGACGGACTATGAGGCCCATCGGCGCAATTTGCCGGCGTATCGTGCTCAACCTTCGCAGGCGGACTATGAGGCCCTGCGGCAGAATTTGCCGTCCTATGCGCCGGCGCCGCAGGAGAAGAAACCCTGGTGGCAGAAGGCAGGTGGCTGGCTGCAAGACAAGGTAGAGAAATTTGTCTATCACCCGCCTGCGTGGTTGAGCGTTTCGTATTCTTCTGGAGAATTCTCGCTTGGCAACTATACCGCTGCCCATTGGATTTCCTATCAGCCATCAGCGCGGAATTTTTGGGAGTCAATCTCCTATCAGCAAGTGCAAGTGGAATTAAAGACAAAAAGCACACTTACAACCAACCCGAAAGGTGCAGTAGATATTGACCTCAGCGATGGTACGATTACATTCAACACTGGGCCAAACAGCAATTTCTTTATCCAACCGGGTGCATTGAGCGTGGGATGGGAGTCGAATATCTATATTGGGAAAGACAATTTGGGACGAGATGCTCAAACGGTCAACAGAACCGTTGTAGATGTTGACCTTTTCGGGAAGAACATGCTTTCGTTCAAGGTTTCTCATGCCACAGGTAATGAGCTGAGCAAAACCGTCAATGTAAATGGCACAGAAGTGCGAGAAACAGGAGAGGCAACTTTGGATACAACGGTTAATGTGCATCGCTGGCCGCGCATTGTGATGGCGGCAGCGGCTGTCTATTTTGTCTTTGAGGGTGGAGTAGCAGCCGTTGCCCCCCGAGTTGTGCCCTGGATTTTGGAAAAGGTGCCTGCGCTAGCGCCTGTGTTTGTAGCACCATGAGGTGAGCAATGAAACGAGCGCTATTCTTCTTTATATTGATGGGCGTCTTCTTGACCGGCTGCGGCTCACCGTTCGCGCCGATTATCCTGGCGCCTACTGACACTCCGGTTATTGTTTCGCCCCAGGAATTGCCTGATCAATTGCGCAATGAACTGGAGGGTAGGGTAGTATGGTGGGATGACGGGTTGATATTGCTGACTAGCGGAAAACAAATGAACTGGCCTCCAGACGACTTTGAGAATGTAAACTTCAGCAAGTGTCCTCTTGGTAGCTGTTATTACGTTTACATTGACGATCCAGTTGTGATTGGAGACAATGGCTTTCCTGTAGCCAGGGATGAAACTATTGGTATATTCGATTTCAAAACAGGGCAAGCTAAAACGCTGGTCAGCAAAGCACAATCTTTTCCAGATGCGGTTATGTTTGGTTCGGCAACTATGACACCCGACGGCCAAAACGTGGTGTTTGTTGTAAATTGGAAAAACGAGGCTGATTTGGTGAATCTGGACCTTGCCAGCAAGAAGATGCAACGTCTGCATACAGATGTGTTGATAACCGGTTTTGGGTATCCTGATGTTTCGAAGGATGGGAAAATTGTAGTTAAGTGTGCCAGGGTGAGCGGAGCCGAGCTGATTTCGGAGTTGTGCCTTTTGGATGAGAACGGGAAATTTATTCGCTATCTCACTGCTGAAGGCTATCCCTGGCCTGGAAATGGGCGTTTCACGCCGGATGGGCAATATGTGGTTTATGAAAGTCGATATAAGCTATACAAAGTACGGGTGGATGGCAGCAACCGCCAGCAGATTGCGCCGTGTAGCAGGTTGGGTCCGGACGTTGTGACCAATGACTATGCAATAACAACATGCTTTATTTCCCAAAAGCCAGACTGTTTTGGCCTGTTTGTAGCAAAGTTGGATGGGAGTGATTTTCGACGAATAGGCTATGTGGAACCGTATTGTTATAAGGATGCTCGATAGTTGTATTTTTTAGGTTTGATTGCCGCGCAATTAGGACAAAACGGCAGCACGACAAAAATAACGATTGGATGCACAAGGGCGCATCTGGTATCATGTCAGCGTGCCGGGGAGCGGCGTCTGCCGCGGTGGTGGGATACTTCGAGCCTATCCGAATAACCCTGCTGCCCGCAGAGCAATGAGGGCACAGGCAACATGCAGAAAAGCAATGTAGTTCTCGGCCTTCTTCTCCCAACGAATCAGGATGCGCCGGAGGCGGTTCAGCCAACTGTGGGTGCGCTCTACTACCCACCGTCGGGCTCGCTTACCAGCCTCTCGGGCGATTTCTTTCGTCTCTTCCCCGCGTGAACGAATATGGGCAGTAAACCCAAACTCCCGCAAAGTATCTCGCACTTCCTGATAGTCATACCCTTTGTCCAGGCACATGTTCTGAGGATGCTCCTCAGTCGGTTCTGGACGGTTTACCACGATGTTTTCTATCGTTTCGCGCACCAGCTTCATATCATGGCGATTCGCTCCTTCCACAGCCAGGCCAATGGGCACACCATGCCCCTCGGTCAGAAGACTTCTTTTGGTGCCTTGCTTGCCTCGGTCTGTTGGATTTTTGCCCGTGTCTTCCCCTCCCAGCGGGGCTTTGGTGATGGCTCCGTCCATACTCAACCATTCCCAGTCTATCCCTTTCAACTCATCAAAGCGCTCCACTCCCACTTGCCAAAGTTTCAAAAAGACCCCGGCTTTTACCCATTCCTGGAAACGGTCGTGGGCAGTGGAGCCGGGAACCAAATCGGTCGCATCCAGGGCTTTCCACTGGCAACCGGTGCGCAAGACGTAGAAAATGGCGTCGGCGCACTCTCTGTCTGACCGCCGCGGACGACCTCCACCCAGTGGGTGGGTATTCCGATGCTCCGGAAGCAGGGGTTGAAGCACCTCCCACAGTTCATCGGAAATGCGAAAGCCGGTAGTGGTTTTGTTGTTAGGTGTTCTGGTCCGAGTCCGTTTTTCGCTCATCGGTTCACCTCCTGTGCCCAATTATACCCGTTTTTCGGATAGGCTCTTAGTGTATTAGGAAATTCATTCATGTCTCAACCAGGTCGGACAGATTTGATAATCTTTGCTTCGCTATTTTTATTGGTGTCTTTTCTGCTCATCCCTTTTTGGGCTTCGGGATTTGTTTACATGGTCATGTTTATAGGGTTTTTCCCTAAAATTGGCCATGCACAAATTCCTGAAGAGCAAGACGTGTGGCTTCAGGAAATCAGTAGATGGATTGAACCAGGGGAAAAAATCGAAACATTTACAATTGGGTATATGAAGAATGGCTTGTCAAAAATAGATGTCATACTGGCATTGACAGACAAGTATATTCGTATAGGATCAGCATATGGTGGCAGAAACATCCCCAGACACGAGATCCAAAAAGTTACATGGTCTGATTCCCTGGCTCAACTCCGAATTTTTACAAACTTTTCTCCATCACCGTTAGTAATCTCAATTTTTGGAAAAGACTGGAAAGAACGTGCAAAACAGTTTGCAAGATAGTTGCAGCGGGCCCAGCCATCCTTTACGCCGCCCGGCGCATCATCGCAGAGTACGCCCGCTGCGACTCCTGTTCCACAAGCCCCTTCGCCCAATCCATCGGTTACACCGACTCAAACGCCTCATCCATAAGGAAAGCGCCATGAACGACAAACTCAACCTCGAAGACCTGCGCACGGAATACTTCCAACGGCTGGAAGCGTCTGTTCCACAACGGGCAAAAGGAATACCTTACGGAAAAATATCGGGGCCTCTCGTGCTGACATTGATGGCTCTTGGATTCTTTGTTTGCCCGTTTGTTTTTGGCATGCTCTGGCCCACTTTCTATGCCAATGCCACAGAAAAGCTCTATGTATACACTATCATGGCAGTGATGATGTTTACTTTTCTGCTTCTCCCTGAACGCTATTATCATGATCACCATCGTACCAAGCGTTGGGCGAAGAAGCATTACCCACAAATTTACCGTTTGATTTATCGGTTCAAAGAACGCGCCAAACGCGACCGCATGGTGGTTGGGCCTCCGTTGCTGCACATCGAAGGGAAAGGGTACTTTTTTGGATTGTATGCACGTCAGCGGTTATGGGAGCAAGTTGCCACGATTACGGGTTATTTTGTGTTGGACGAACAGGGTCAGTTAGTAGAAGATGAAGAGCTTTTTGTCAAGGCATTCCTGACATACAACTACATGGTAATTGGAGCGGTTTCCGGGCAAAATACGGATGCTATGGAGCGTTTGTACTTCAAGGAGAATGTCAACATTTACGTTCCGCGCGCCGAGAAGGTTTTGAAGAAACTTCGGGGATATTTTGATGAGAACGGCTGGGCTTATGAGTACAACATGTTGCTCGATTTATTGCCGGGCCTGTACGCAGCCGGGCGGGATGTGATGCACTTTCAAGAGGGGCGAGAGAAGTATCGCAAAGCGATGGGATATAGTTTTGGGTATGAGTTTTATTATGAGGATGCGGTGCAAGAGATGGAAATGCGCCAGGCGTTCTGCAAATACATGCTGGCAGCGCACTTTGCGACATTGAACAATGTGCGGGTGCTGTCGGCGAGGTTGATGCAGCAAATTGAGCAAGATGGAGGCGGTTGGCAAAAGCCGATTGCGTTGAAAGCGTTGAAGAAGGTATGGGATTTTGGTTTTCGGACTTCGATGTTCATTGACCAGATGGCGCAACAGGGGATACCTTCGGAGGAGGATCGGAGGCTGTTTCGGGAGAAAACGGCGTATGTGAAAACGGTGATGGAGAAGGTGAGAGATAAACCGGGAAACAAGGGGAAATAGCCCGACAATGTTACATTAGACGCTTGTTCTGTAAAACGCCTTGTTTTCTGGCACTATGAGCGATAGCGAAGCAGTCTCCCGGTCTACCAGGAGATTGCTTCGGGCGAAGAACGCCCTCGCAATGACAACGATACGAAAAGTTGACATGGTCAAATGACCTACCCGCTGTCATGGCGAGGCGGCGATAGGGCCATGCCGGGGCTCTCCTGAGACGCCGCCGAAGCGATCTCCTCGCGAGTCGCACGAATGTTCTTATGGCTTCTGTGGAACTTGAGATTGCTTCGCCAAAAAACGGCTCGCAATGACATGGTGGGCGGGCAGTTACAGCGAATCAACGCATGCGGCGCGGCGATGCGTTTATTCGTGATCCGGCATTCGTTGACGGTTCACCCTCCAATAGATCACGGCAGGTAATTACCCGTTGGCGGTATAATTCGCCTTATATGACTGCTGCGTTACCACCACCCATCTGGGTTGCTACGCCGGAGGCCTTGCTTTGCCTGGTGGAGGAATTGCGGCGCCAGCCTCGTTTGGCTGTGGATACCGAGGCAAACAGTCTGCACGCCTATCGTGAGCAGGTATGTCTCATTCAGTTTTCCACGCCTGACAGGGATTATCTTCTGGACCCGCTGGCCCTGCCCGATTTGAGCGCCCTGGCTCCGATTTTTTCGAATCCGAATATCGAGAAGGTGTTTCACGCGGCCGAGTATGACCTGATTGGGCTGCGGCGCGATTTTGGCCTGGAAGTCTGCTCGATTTTCGATACCATGCAGGCCGCGCGTCTGCTGGGCTACCGTCAGGTTGGGCTGGAGGCCATGCTGACGGCGCGTTTCGCGTGTCACACGGACAAACGCTATCAGCGGGTTGACTGGGCGCGTCGTCCGTTGCTGCCAGAATGGCTGGACTATGCTCGCCGGGATACGCATTATTTACTTCCTCTACGCGAGGCGCTCTGGGAGGAGTTGAAAGCCTGCGGCCGCGAGGCTCTGGCGCGCGAAGAGTTTGCGCGTCTGGCGCGAGGAAAAAACTCGAGCCCCTCCTCGTTGCCGTTGTGGCAGCGTCTTCCCGGCGCGCGCCACCTGGACGAGCGTCACCTTGCCATTCTCAAAGAACTTTGCCTGTGGCGCGAACGGGAGGCTCAACGTCTGAATCGCCCCTGTTTTAAGGTTGTTGGTGAAAAAACATTGGTTGATCTGGCTCGTCTGGCGCCGCAGACGCGCCGCGAACTGGAAAATGCCGGTCTGACCGACCGTCAGATTCACTGCTTCGGAGAGGGAATCTTGCAGGCTGTTCAGCGTGGCCGCGCTGGCCCGCCGCTACCGCATCTGCGGCCAAAACGCCCCGATCCGGCCTATGTGCTTCGTCTCGAACGGTTGCGACGCTGGCGGCAAAGCGTTGGCCAACAGTTAGGCATTGACTCGGACCTTGTCCTGCCGCGCGAGTTTCTGTACGCCATTGTCGAATGCCCGCCTCAATCGCTGGAGGAACTGAGTCAGCGAATGCCCGATTCACCCTGGCGGCTGGAGCACTTCGGTCAGGATATTCTACGCCTCGTTCGCACGGCTCCCTGAGCTCCCCGTTGCGGTTATCCTTCACGTTTTTCTCGTTCTCCTCCTGGTCCTATGCGCATTACCTTTCATGGAGCGGCCCAAACAGTTACTGGTTCGCAATATCTGCTGGAAGTAAATGGCGCGCGCATTCTGCTGGAGTGCGGTCTGTTTCAGGGCCGACGCGAGGAATCCTATCAGCGCAACCGCAATTTTCTCTTTTCTCCTGCCGCGCTCCAGGCTGTCCTGCTTTCGCACGCGCATATTGATCACAGCGGTAATCTGCCCAATCTGGTCAGGCAGGGTTATCAGGGCCCGATCTACGCCACGGGGGCGACGGCGGATCTGGCCGACATCGTGCTGCGCGATTCCGGCCACGTGCAGGAAGCGAATGCCGAATCGGCCAATCACCGCCGCGCCCGACACGGCGAACCGCCCATCGAACCGCTCTATACGGCTCTGGACGCGGCGCAAGTACAACCTCTGCTATGCCCCGTAGCCTACGATACGCCTGTTGAGGTGGCCGATGGCGTGACGGCGACGTTCCTCGAAGCCGGCCATATTCTCGGCTCTGCCGCCATACGCCTGGAAATTCGAGAAAATCGCCATCGGCGGCGGCTCTGGTTTTCTGGCGACATTGGCCGGCGCGATTTACCTATCCTGCGCGACCCGGTGTTGCCCCACGATGTGGATTATCTCATCATGGAATGTACCTATGGGGATAAGCCTCACCGTGATCCGCTACAGGCTCATCAGGAATTTCAGGAAGTTATCCTGCGGACCATCCAGCGCGGCGGAAAGGTGATTATCCCGGCCTTTGCCGTTGGCCGCACGCAGGAATTGCTTTACAGTCTGCGCCTGATGCGCGCTGCCGGCAGCATTCCCCCTGTGCCGGTTTTTGTGGATAGCCCGCTGGCTGTCAGCGCCACGCGCGTTTTTGAACGCCATCCCGAGTGCTATGATGAGGCTACACGTCAGTTCATTCAACTGGGCAAACACCCGGCGCTGGCTTTCGAAGGCCTGACATACATCGAGTCGGTGGACGATTCGAAAGCCCTGAATGAACGCCAGGAGCCAATGATTATCATCTCTGCTTCTGGCATGGCAGAAACAGGCCGCATTCTCTATCACCTGAAGAACAACATCGAGGACAAACGCAACACGGTGGTGATTGTCTCCTGGCAGGCGCCCGATACCCTGGGGCGACGTCTGGCGGAACGCGCCGAAACGGTGCGTATCTTCGGCGAGACGTACCATCGCCGCGCCGAAGTGGTGACCATTGGCGGCCTGTCCGCTCATGCCGGGCAGGATATGCTGGTGGAATACGCCCTGGCCGTGAAAGATTGCGTCCGGGATGTGTTTCTCGTCCATGGTGAGCCGACCGCTGCCGCCGCGCTACACGCTCGCCTGACTCAGGCCGGCCTGACGCAGATTCATTACCCCTCCTTGCATGAGACGATGGAACTTTCCTGAAATCGCTGCCTGGGCGCGGCGTAGAAAGGATTCCAAATGGATATAGATTGCCTGGATACACCCCTTGCCGTGGTGGACCTGGACCGCCTGGAAGCCAATATTGCCCGTCTGCAGGCCTATCTGGATGAACATGGCATTGCCAACCGTCCGCACATCAAGACTCACAAGATTCCGGCTATTGCCTGGATGCAGGTGCGCCGGGGGGCGGTGGGGATTACCTGCCAGAAAATCGGTGAGGCGGAGGTTATGGCTGATGCCGGGCTGAACGATATTTTTCTCCCGTACAACATCCTGGGCGAGCAAAAACTGGACCGTCTGATGAATCTGGCGCGCCGTGTGAATCTGAGCGTGACCGCCGATTCGGAAGTGGTCGCGCGCGGTCTCTCGCGCGCTGCGCAGCAGGCGGGCCTGACGTTGACGGTGCTTGTCGAGTGCGATACGGGCGGTCAACGCTGCGGCGTTCAGTCGCCAGCCGAAGCGGCAGCGCTGGCGCGTCGTATTGCTGACTTGCCCGGCCTGCATTTCGGCGGATTAATGACCTACCCGACGCCGGATGCGCTCGATGACTATGTGCGCGCGACGCGTTCCCGGCTGCGGGGACTGCCGCTCGAACGGGTCAGCGGTGGTGGCACGGCCTGTATGTGGCAGGCGCATACGCACGCTGAACTGACCGAACACCGCGCGGGCATGTACGTCTATGGCGATCGTCTGACCCTGCGCTCCGGCGCGGTTACGCTTGAGACCTGCGCGTTTTCTGTATTGACCACGGTGGTCAGCCGCCCAACACCGACGCGCGGCATCCTGGATGCCGGCAGCAAATGCCTTTCCTCTGACCTGTTCGGGCTGGAAGGTTATGGTTACATTTGTGAATATCCACAGGCGCGTATCTATGCGCTCTCGGAAGAACATGCCCACGTAGATTTTTCCGCTTGTGAGCGCAAGCCCGAAATTGGCGAGCGACTGACCGTGATTCCCAACCATTGCTGCGCCGTATCCAATTTGTTCAATGAGGTGGTCGGCGTGCGCGGCAAAAGGGTCGAGGTTATCTGGCCAGTAGCAGCGCGCGGCATGGTGCGCTGAATGGGGATTGTTGTTCTTTGTTTGGGGCTATGGTGTAACGCGACGTTCTGCCTTCAGGGAGTTGAGATCGGCGTTGGGGAAGGTTGGGAGCCGCGTCCGACGACCATGTACCAGTCCCCGATGCCGGCAAAACGGTCGCTGGGATTGAAGAGCGGCGCGATTTGTACTCCCTGTACGCTCACATCAACGCCGTACGTATAGACGGGGTAGTAGAGTGGCAGGGCCGGCCATTCTCTGGCAAACATGACCTGAAAATTGCGGTACAGGCGTGCGCGCGTGTCCAGGGTGGTGATGACGCGCGCCTGTTCCAGATATTCGCTGGCGGCGCGATGATCCCATTGAGCGTAATTTTGACCATCCAGCGCCTGCGATTGGTGCCAGAACGGGTAGGGATCGGGATCGGCAGAATTGCTCATGTCCAGATCGACCAGAGCCGCCTGATAACGGCGCGGCGTGAGGTAATCGTTCAGCAGCGAGGCGTAGGGCACGGCTTGCAGCGTCACGCCCACGCCAAGCGCGGCCCAGTCCTCCTGAATGGCCTGCGCCAGTTGGGCATGCAGAACGTCATCGGGGTAAAGGAGGGTGAATGCCAGTTCCTTACCCTCTTTGGCCCGCAAGGGGCTGTCGCCGCCAAGCACGTAACCGGCGTCCTTGAGCATGGTCTGAGCCTGATCAGGATCGTACGGCACCGGTTCAATGCTCTCATAGGCGGCCCAATTGCCGGGCGGGATGACGCTGTTGGCAAGGACTGCCTGGCCCTGCAAGAGGCGGTCAATCATCCGGCGACGGTTCAAGCCGTAGAACAGGGCGCGGCGAACGGCTTTATCTTGAAAAAAGGCCACCTCGTCGTTTTGCAGGTTGAACAGAATCAGTGTGAGGCGCGGCAGGCGAGCAGTGTAGAGCGCCAGTTTCGGCTCTGACAGAGCGTCGGCCAGGATATCCGGGGTGACATGACCAATGCCCAGCACGTCTCCCTCGCGGTAGGCGGTCAATGCCTCGGCTGGCGTGTCGTAGTAGCGCACAATGAACTGGGTAAGATGCGGCACCTGCCCATAGTACGCTTCGTTAGCAGTCAGGACTACCCCAGCGATTTGCCCGTTTTCTATCAGCAGCCGCTCAAAACGATAAGGGCCGCTGCCCACCGGGGCGAGGTTGAAGGGATGGTTGATGAGCTGATCGGGAGGAATATCAGCCAGCAAATGTTTCGGCAACAGGCCGAAGGTCAGATAACTCAGGAAGGGGGCGAAGGGTTCAGGCAGGACGAATTTCAGGTTTTTTTCATCCAGACGGATAACCTGCACCTGATTCCACAGGGCGCGTACATCCTCCGGGTAAGTCGTGACCCCGGTACGGATAATGTCAATGGTGAAGATGACATCGTCGCTGGTCACTGGCTGGCCATCGTGCCAGGTGGCATTCGGGCGCAGGGTGAAGTTATATACTGTGCCATCCTGAGCGATGCCCCAGGACTCGGCCAGGTCGGGGTGGGGCAGGCCGCGCCCGTCGAAGGTCAACAGCCCACTGAAGAGCAGGCGGTCAACATCGCGATCAGGCTGGTTGTAGTAATCAAACCAGGGGTTGAGGCGTCCCAGGCGGCCCACCAGGGCCTCAACGTATACGCCCCCACTGGTCGGTTGCGGCGCAATCGGAAAGGCAGATTGGGGTTTTTGTGCCAGCAACAAAAAACTCACCACGCCCAGCGTGGCGAGGACGACCACGATTTGCCAGCGCAGTCTTTTCATAATCGCCAGGAAGGCCTTTCCATCCACAGGCATGGAAGAATGGCCTCTTCTGTGACCTTACGCGCGTGCTGCCAGAATAGCCGAGGTGATGGCCAGAGCAAAGAAGATCAGGCTGAAAATGATGGTGATCCAGAAGAGAGTCTTCTCAATGCCGCGCCGCGCGGTGAAAATACCGCCCGTGTCAGAGCCGGTCAGCCCCCCCAGACCGGCCCCTTTGCTCTGGAGGATAATGCTTGCGACCAGAGCAATTGAGGTTAGAATCAATGAGATATTAATAATCTGAGTCCAGTTCATTCAGTAAGCCTCCTGATTAGCCGCCAAATTATACCCGTGAAGCCGTAGAACCGTCAAATATGGAAGAACTTGTTGCCAATCTTCATCTCCATACCCGTTATTCGGACGGCAGCGGTACGTATGCCGAGGTCGCACAGGCCGGCTTGCGCGCCGGCGTAGATGTGTTGCTGATCAGCGATCATAACGTCTGGGTACAGGGGGTGGAGCGCTATTATCGCGCGGGGGAGAGACGCTTGTTACTGCTGGTAGGCGAGGAGATACACGATCAGGACCGTCAACCGCAAAAGAACCACCTGCTGGTATTCGGGGCAGGGCGCGAACTGGCGACACTGGCCGACGATCCGCAGGCGGTCATTGACGCGGCGCGCACCGCCGGCGGCCTGACTTTCCTGGCTCATCCGATTGACCCGGAACTGCGCGCTTTCGGCGAAGCCGATATTTCCTGGGTGGACTGGCAGGTGCGTCGTTATACCGGCCTGGAGCTCTGGAACGCTTTCAGTGAACTCAAGACGGTTGTCCGGAGTAAACTCCACGGCCTGTTTTATGCTTATTTTCCAGCGTTCATTGCCCGGGGACCGTTGCCGGCTACGCTGCGCCTTTGGGATGACCTGCTGGCGCAGGGGCAGCGCGTGGTGGCTATCGGCGGCTCGGATGCTCATGCGCGGCAGATGACCCTGGGGCCATTCCGCAGAGTAATTTTCCCTTACGGATTTCACTTTGCCGCCGTCAACACCCATTTGCTGCTGCCGCAGCCGCTGAGCGGCGTGCTGGAGACAGATCGGCGCATAGTGCTGACCGCGCTCGCCGAAGGGCATTGCTTTGTGGGCTATGACCTGGCGGCGCCAACGCGCGGCTTCCGTTTTCTGGCGCATGGGAAGGGGGGAGAGGCGATGATGGGCGATGTCATCACGCTCGATGGCGGGGTGACGTTGCAGGTTAAACTGCCGGCGCCGGCGGATGAACTCCGCTTGCTCAAGGACGGGCAGGTGATCCGTCGCCTGAAGGGCGAGGCGCTGGTTCAGGTTGTTACGCAGGCTGGTGTCTATCGTGTAGAAGCCTATCGCCGGTTTTTGGGCCGGCGGCGGGGCTGGATTTTTAGCAACCCCATTTATGTGCGTGAAGCGCCAATCAGGGACTGGCGCGGGGAATGATTGACGCCGTCAGGCCAGCGTTTCCCATTCGGCCAGCAGTTGATCCAGGGTTTGCTGGAGGCGGGTATATTCTCGCCCCAGTTGCGCCACGCGTGCCGCATCACTCGGCGGGGTTTCGAGTTGTCTGCTCAAGGCCGCCAGTTCCTGTTCCAGGGCGGCGATCTGGTCCTCCAGTTCTTTCAAACGAGCCAGACGCCGTTGTTCGGCTTTGCGGGCTTCTCTGGCCTGAGCGGTGGGGCGAACATGCCGCCCTGGTTGTGACTCCGCTAGGGAATGGTGATGTGGACGCGACGCGGCCAGTCGCTGACGCGCCTCATGCCACTGGCTGTATGTGCCTTCGAAGACGTTCAGGAGGGTCTGCCGAGAATCAATTTCCCAGATTTGCGTCGCCAGGGCGTCAATCAGATAGCGATCATGGGTCACGAGCAAAATCGTGCCCTCGAAATTATCCAGCACGGCCTGGAGCACTTCCTGGGAGGGAATATCAAGGTGGTTGGTCGGCTCGTCGAGTAGCAGCAAATTGGCTTCCTGGAGCGCCAGTTTAGCCAGGGCCAGGCGACCGCGCTCGCCGCCTGAGAGCAGCGCCACCTTTTTGAAAACGTCATCGCCGGAGAAGAGATACTTGCCGAGGTAATCGCGAACCTGGCCAGGCGACCAGGCCGGAGCCAGCGAGACGATCTCTTCCAGCAACGTGCGGTTGGGGTCAAGCCCTTCATGTGCCTGCGCGAAATAGCCGATTTTGAGTGAGGCACCCAACATGACCTCACCTGCCAGCGGCGGAATTTGCATCAGGATGGTTTTGAGGAAAGTGGTCTTGCCGGCGCCGTTGGGTCCAATCAGGGCGGCGCGTTCGCCGCGACGCAGGATGATATCCGGCACGCGGAAGAGCGGACGTTTGGGATAGCCAATCAGCAGACCGGAGGTGCGCAGGACGATGTCGCCTGAGCGAGGGGAGGCAGACAGGTTCAGGCGCAAGCGCGGCCAGGCGCGCCGCGGCGGCGTCAGGGCGTGTACACGGCGCTCCGCTTCCTCCACACTGAAAGGCGAGGTGGCGATGACGGTCTCTGCGGCTGTCTCGGCCCACTGTTGACTCAGCACCTGTTCCAGGCCATGTTGCTCCATGGCCTGCACAAGGCGGCTCAGGCGGCGTAGTCGGCCTTTGGCCTGGTTGACATTCTGCCCGGAAATATTTTTCTTGATGTACTCGACTTCACGCAGCAGGCGGGCTTTTTCCGCCTCAAAAGTTTCCAGACGGCGCGTCCAGCGTTGTTCCCGGTTGCGCAGATACGCTGAGTAGTTCCCCGGATAGTATTCGCAGGCGCCAAGGGTCATTTCCAGGATACCGCTGGCAACGCGATCGAGAAAATAGCGGTCGTGCGAAACGATCACCGCGGCGCCCGGCCACTGGATCAGATAACCTTCCAGCCATTCGACAGCGGCGAGGTCAAGGTGATTGGTCGGTTCATCGAGCAGGAGCAGATCGGGGCCCATGAGCAACAAGCGGGCGAGACAGGCGCGCGTCCGCTGCCCGCCGGACAGGTGTTGCAGGGGGAGGTGAAAATCTCGCTCGGCGAAGCCAAGACCACTTAACACCTGACGGATACGAGTCTGGAAGTTGTAACCGCCGAGACGTTCAAATTCCTCTTGCAATTGACCGTAACGGGTGAGTGTTTGTGGATGTTGTTCGCGATGCGCCAGACTCTGCTCGAGGCGTTCGAGCTCACGTTGACGTTCCAGCAGGTCCGCAAAAACGCTCTGGCAGAACTCCCACAACGTTCCCGTTGTCGTTGGCGCGGCTTCCTGAGGGAGATACCCCATGCGCAGGTTATGAGCGCGGCGGACTGTGCCGGCCGATGGTTCTTCTGCGCCAAGCAGAATCCGTAACAGCGTGGTCTTACCGCAGCCGTTTGGCCCAATCAACGCCAGCCGCGCGCCTTTTGACACGCTGAACGAGACGTTCTGGAACAGGTCAACCGCGCCGAAGGATTTGCTCAGGTCAGTTACGGTAATCAATGACATGGTACACTGCCTCAGCCAGAATCAGGCTGTGCCAAGTATATCAGCAAGTCCTGAAATTGCCAGAGCGAGGCCCATTGGCGAAGGGCGCAGGTTTGTTTGCCGGGAATGGGGCCGTTTCTGCCTGCTGTTCCCTTGTCGGATTGTCTTTTCAGGCGTCCCAACGGGGCCGGGGTGCGCTGGCGTGGGACGAACGTTCCGTCGCCTGTGTTTTCCAGAGGCTGGAGCGCCGGTTTTGCCGGCCATTTTCCTGATTCAGATGCCCGATTTCCCAAAATTGCGCCCTTGTACTCCTTGACGTATTGTTATCTCTTGTGTTAGAATACTCCTTCGTTGCCGAGAAGGGCTGCTGCATCGCACTGCCCAGTGTGAGTTCGTACGAGTGAGGCCATCGGGCACGTTCAGATGGCCTCACTTCTTGAGAGAAATGGTTTTTTGATATGGAGGCAAGGTGCCAACTATCAATCAATTGATCCGCAAAGGCCGCCAGTCAAAAAAGGCCAAGAGCAAAGCGCCGGCGTTGTTGTATATCTACAACTCCTATAAGCAGCGTCGCATTCGTCTGCCGAAGGGCGCTCCGCAAAAACGTGGTGTTTGCACGGTGGTGCGCACGACGACGCCGAAGAAGCCGAATTCGGCGTTGCGCAAGATCGCTCGTGTGCGTTTGACCAACCAGATGGAAGTGACCGCCTATATTCCCGGCGAAGGTCACCAGTTGCAGGAGCACTCGGTGGTGCTGGTGCGCGGTGGGCGTGTAAAGGATTTGCCCGGTGTGCGCTATCACGTGGTGCGAGGCACGCTGGATACGACCGGCGTGGACAAACGTCGTCAGGGCCGCTCGAAATACGGCGCCAAGCGCCCGAAGAGTTAGCCCGCTGGATTTTCGCCTGATGGAGTGCGAGCATGCGTCGAGCAAAGCCTGAAAAACGGGAAATTCCTCCCGACATTAAGTACCATAATGTCCTGGTGCAAACGATGATTCAGCACATGCTGCGCCGGGGTAAGAAAAGCCTGGCCACGCGGCTGATGTATGATGCCCTGGACATCATTCGCGAGCGAAGCAACGGAAAAGACCCGATTGAAATCTTCGAGGCGGCGGTCAAGAATGTCGCGCCGGTCATGGAAGTGCGCCCGCGGCGCGTGGGCGGCGCAACCTATCAGGTGCCGATGGAGGTCGCGCCGGCGCGGCGCATCACGCTGGCCATGCGCTGGCTGTTGACGGCGGCGCGTGCCCGCAGCGGCAAATCGTTCCCGGAAAAACTCGCCGACGAATTGCTGGATGCTTACAAAAACGAAGGCGCGGCGATCCGCAAGCGCGAAGAAACGCATAAAATGGCAGAAGCCAACCGTGCCTTCTCGCATTATCGTATTTAGTGACACTCTTTGCACTTTAAAAGGTTGATTGTATGGCGCGCGCGTTCCCGCTCGAACGGTACCGGAATATCGGCATCATTGCGCACATTGACGCCGGCAAGACCACGACGACCGAGCGCATCCTTTTCTACACCGGCAAGACCTATCGTCTGGGTTCGGTGGACGATGGCACAACGGTTACCGACTGGATGGAGCAGGAGCGCGAGCGCGGTATTACCATCGTCTCGGCAGCAGTCTCGGCGGAATGGAAGGGGTATCAGATCAATATCATTGATACTCCCGGACACATTGACTTTACTGCCGAAGTCCAACGCTGTTTGCGTGTTCTGGATGGCGGCGTGGTTGTTTTCGACGCCGTGCAGGGTGTGGAGCCGCAAAGCGAGACGGTCTGGCGTCAGGCTGATCGCTACCACGTGCCGCGCATCTGTTTTGCCAACAAGATGGACCGCATTGGCGCCTCGTATGAGCGTACCATCGAGACCATTCGTCAACGCCTGGGCGCGAATCCGATCGCCATGCAACTGCCGATAGGCACCGAAGCAGAATTTTGCGGCGTGGTTGACCTGCTCACGCGGAAGGCTATCTATTGGGATGATGAACTTGGTCGCCAGCCGCGTGAGGCCGAAGTGCCAGCCGATCTGAAGACGGAGGCCGAGGCGATGCGCCGCACGATGGTCGAGCGGATTGCCGAGACCGACGATGAGCTGACGGTCAAGTATCTGGAAGGCGCCGAAATCAGCGTTGAAGAATTAAAGGCCGCCTTGCGGCGGGCGGTCATTGCCGGTAAGGCCACGCCGGTCTTTTGTGGAAGTTCGCTGCGCAACAAAGGCGTGCAGCCGCTCCTCGATGCCATCGTGGACTATTTGCCCTCGCCGCTGGATATTCCTCCGGTGCGGGGAAATGACCCTCGCAACGGTCAGGAAGTATCGCTCCCGGCGCAAGACGACGCGCCGTTGAGCGCCCTGGTCTTTAAAATCGTTACGGATCCATATGTGGGACGTCTGGCCTATTTTCGCGTCTATTCGGGCGTGCTGACCCAGGGACAGATGGTCTTGAATTCAACGAAGGGAAAGCGCGAACGGATTGGCCGCCTGTTGCGCATGTATGCCGATCACCGCGAAGATATTACGGAAGTACGTGCGGGTGACATCGCGGCTGTCCTGGGCTTCAAAGATACCTTCACCGGTGATACCCTGTGCGAAGAACGCCAGCCTGTCGTTCTGGAAAGCATCACTTTCCCGGAGCCGGTGATTTCGGTGGCGATTGAGCCGAAAACGAGCGCCGATCAGGATCGCATGGCCGATGCCTTGCGCAAACTGGCCGAGGAAGACCCGACATTTCGCGTGCGCGTGGACGAAAACACCGGTCAGACTCTCATCTCGGGGATGGGCGAACTCCATCTTGAGGTGCTGGTCGAGCGCATGGTGCGCGAGTTCCGCGTTCAGGCCAATGTTGGCAAGCCGAAGGTCGCGTATCGCGAATCGATTACCCGCGCGGTGCCCGAAGTGAATTACCGCTATGTCAAGCAGACAGGCGGACGCGGGCAGTATGGCCATGTTGTGATTGCCCTCGAGCCGGCCGAGCGCGGCAGCGGCGTGATTTTTGAGGATAAAATCGTTGGCGGCGTTATTCCGCGCGAGTTTATCCCGGCCATTGAAAAGGGCATTCGCGAGGCTGCCGATAGTGGCGTGCTGGCCGGTTACCCCGTCACCGATGTTAAGGTTACTCTGTTCGATGGCTCGTTCCACGAGGTGGATTCGAACGAGATGGCGTTCAAGATGGCCGCGACCTTTGCTTTCCGTCAGGGTGTGCAACAGGGCGCGCCTGTGTTGCTTGAACCTATCATGAAGGTCGAAGTGGTAGTGCCGGAAGAGTTCGTAGGTGATGTTCTGGGCAGTCTGAATGCCCGGCGCGCCGAAATTCGCGGCCTGGAAATGCGGCCGGGCAATGCCCAGGCCATCAGCGCGGTCGTGCCGTTGGGCGAAATGTTCGGGTATGCTACCGAACTGCGCTCGGCCACGCAGGGGCGCGGTGTCTTTACAATGGAATTCGACCACTATGCTCCCGTGCCGGAGTCGGTGGCAAAACAAATTATTTCGTAGCAACATTCGTTATACCCTGGAAGGAGTTGACCATGGCGAAGCAGAAATTTGAGCGGACGAAGCCGCATCTGAACGTGGGGACGATGGGGCACATTGACCACGGGAAGACGACGTTGACGGCGGCGATCACGAAGTACTGTAGTTT
>Ga0272448_1003388_pt1 | contig 19033 bp, 16 predicted proteins | sample YNPCB0191_FD_202220 | JGI IMG/M metagenome (GOLD analysis project Ga0272448, IMG submission 202220) | Hot spring sediment microbial communities from Yellowstone National Park, WY, United States - YNP-CB-019-1 | ecosystem: Environmental > Aquatic > Thermal springs > Hot (42-90C) > Sediment... | reverse complement strand
TACCGCGCCAACGGCCCCCACCGTGGCAAATTTGCAGAAGCGGATCACTTCTTTACGGTTTTGGTTAAGGAACGTAGCGACTGTGGTTGGCATGGCCAAAACATCACACCTCATCGGGATATGCTGGCTGTGGCAGCCCATCCGGTGATAGTAATCCCGACCAGCCGGAATGTCAAAAAGGCGACATTCTAACCGTCTATCCCGGACTTCCAACATGTTTATTCTGCACCAGCCTGAAGGACTGGCGTCAGGCCAGCAGCACAACCACCTGTTTACCGCGATGCGGCAAGTCAAAGAGCATCGTTCTATGTTACCCCCTGTTCCCCTCAGCCACCCATCCGAGGCGTTCCCTATTCCACGGCACAAAGCCGCCATAGTTGTCCGGGTTCGGGTTTTGGTTGCGTACCCTCTCGTACTCATCGTGAATTGCAAAGACTTCACATACCATCACCCTGTCTCCGTCGAGGTAGTAGATGACCCGCCTGCCGTTAGCGGCTCTCCCCCTGAGGTAGACGAACATCCCTGTCCCCATTGCCTCGGAACTGTTACGGCGATGCTGTGGATCAAGTAACCTGGGGAACACCTGCTCATCCCACCGCCTGCGCTCCTGGGGATCCCACGCCTCATATTGCCTTACTGCCACATCCGATAGATATACCCTGCAGGCCTCGGGTTCTTCCGGTTCTTCGGCTATTCCACCTAACTGCCTGCGGTTGAGATGGTATTGCAGCTGCTCGATCGTGGCTTGGCGTCTGCGCAGTTCCCGATCTTGTTCCTCTATGTGCTCCCAAAGCCTGTTGTTTTCGGCCTCTAACCTCTCAATACGCCGGTCAGACTCTGCTATGATTTCATCGTATGTCGCTTGCAGTTGGCCACGGTCTTCCGCTTGCTCACGTGCCCTTTGCTCAGCCTCCGCCCTGGCTCGCTGACTGTACTTCTGACGCTCTAACTGCAATATGCTCTCGGGTCCGATAGCCCATCGTTGTGACACTCTGGCAACCCCGAAGAAAATAGCCTCCTGGAGTGCATCGTGATCCAGTGTTTGCTGTCTGTACCTCGTGAAGAGATCAGGTTCGTATCCTGAAGTACCCGGGTAGTACACGGTGATAGCACCACTGTAGCAGCCCAGGATGACCTGGTCTTCGCGACAGCGCTCCCGATTGCAGTAGTCCACGATGTCCTGTTCTCTGAGGCCGCGTTCCAGGCGGAACACGGTGGCGATTCCTTGTAACCTTCTGATCAACCTCATGCGTTGGGTTTGATCGAGCGGGTATACCCCGCCATCTAGGGGAGACATCACAACCGCCGGTAGATGCCGGTCCGAAGATCGGATGTAGTCTAAGAATCTGGCCCTAGTGTTCCGGTCGCCAGCGACTGAATATGCCCGGCTGCAAACGCGTAAACCATCAGCGTTATAGCAATAGTACTGATCAAGCCAGGGCAACAACTGTGGTATATCGTCACTGACGGCCTGTGGGTGGATAGTGTAGCTGTTTCGCTCAAGGTACAATAGCACCCTTGCTTCATTGATACCCAGGGCTATATTGACGGTATTACCGGCTTCCCTGTGCAATGTCATTCTCAGAAGTCTGTTGTCATCGCCCGCATCGCTGGACCATTCTTCCTCGACGATGTTACCGCCGGACCAGGCGACAGCGGTCTCTCTCAGATCACCTGCAAGAGAGGTGAAAAGATCGACTGCGCTGGTATGGTTCTCTTCGGGATCAAGGGTAAGGTAGACTTTGAAGATGCTGTATGCCATGTAGAGGTTCTCCTTATCGCTCTCTTGCAGTTATGGAAAGACAATAACGGTTGCGCGCAGACTGGCACGCTGCGCCGTGGTTGGCTAAGGCGTTCACGTGAGAGAACGCGCGCGCCGCGATTAGCTGGTTTTTGGGTTGGAATATCCCTCTTCAGCGATCTACGATGTCAGGGTACGTAGTTACGATGGAAACAATCCCCCGCTTGTGGCGCAAGCAGGGGCTATGGTCCAGATTACCTTGCCAGTGGCAGCCTGTGAAAGTTCAACTTGGACTTCTTCTTGATGTCACGAATCGCCTCACGGTTCTTATAGACCGTGATCACGTCGTGCGTTGTGGGGTTCACCAGGACCACCAAGCCTTCTAGGTGGTCATCCTGAGCACACCCACTTTTGCGCAACTCCTGCTGCCCCACAAAGTAGTGGAGCACTCCGGCGCAGTAAACGCGCCGCCCGAAGTTAACCGCAAACTCCATGTCGTCCTCAGAAAGTCCGCGTTGCGCCATTCGTTCTTTCGCGTGACAAGAGTATTTCAAGGGGCCTCTCTCGCTTTCCACGATCGTTGAGTAGTAGGATTGGGAGACCAGCCCCTGCTTGCCAATCAGCCAGAAGGTACTGCCGGATCGGCCCGGCGACGAATTCGCTTCGCGTTAATGCGAGGCTATGCTAAGGCCGGCGGGCACACGCTCTGCAAGACCGTCGCCCCGTCACTTGAAGCGCTAAGGCAACGTCTCTATTTAGGGCCATTCTATGCGATCAAGAGGTACCTGTCAATTTGTGGACAGCCACAAATGCTTTGCCCGTTCCCGGCTTGTCTGTTATAATGCGCTCGAAGCGATATGCTGTGGATGAGGAAACCTGTATGACAGTTCCCGGCCTGGAGAGCCCGCCAAGCTGCCGGCTCTCCATTGTCATTCCTGCCTACAACGAGGAAAAGCGCCTGCCGCAGAGCTTGCCGGACGTGATTCGCTTTGTCAAGAGCCGCGATTATTCAGCCGAAGTGATCGTGGTAGACGACGGCAGCAGCGATCGCACCGCGGAGGTGGTCAGGCAGTTCCAGACACAGGCCGAATTCATCTCTTTGCTGCAAGTGCCGCACGGTGGCAAAGGCCACGCCGTGCGCGCCGGTATGTTGAGCGCCAGAGGCGAATACCTCTTCCTATGCGACAGCGATCTGTCTATGCCCATTGATGAGGTCAGCAAATTCCTGCCGCCTGCCCTGGACAACTATGATGTGGCCATTGCCTCTCGCGAAATCGAAGGGGCGCACCGCTACAATGAGCCGGGCTACCGCCACCTGATGGGGCGCGTATTCAACCTGATTGTGCGCCTGCTGGCAGTGCACGGTATCCAGGATACCCAGGCCGGCTTCAAGTGTTTTCGGCGGGAGGCGGCTCAGCGCCTGTTCCGTCTCCAGACGATCTCGGGCTGGGGATTCGACGTTGAGATCCTGTTCATCGCCCAGAAACACGGCATGCGCGTGGTTGAAGTCCCCATCAACTGGTACTACAAGGAACGCAGCCAGATCCGCCCGCTGCAGGACACGTACAACATGCTGCGCGAGGTGCTCAAGGTGCGCCTCAACGGCTGGCGAGGGCGATACGGTTGATGAGTCGCCCACCTGCCAAATCAAGTCCGCCTGGCCCTGCTCCAACCCCGACGTCGGCCTCGGGCAGTGACGCCCGCAAAGTCGCCTCCGCCACGCCCAAGCGGCCGACGCGTCCCAGATGGTTCCTGCTGCCCTTCCCTCGCTGGCGAGGCTGCTGGGGCGTGGCCGCCTACCTGGCTATCTTCGCCTGCGTGCTGTTGGTCTACGGGGGTCTGGGCATCAAGGCAGTCGTGGACGGGTTGAGCGATCGGCCCATCCTGGCACGCCAGACGGCCGAGGCTCACTACCAACTGGGGCTGGCGCATGAGCAGGCCGGCGAGTACGAACTGGCCGAAGCCGAATTCAATATGGCCCTTATGCTTGACCCTTCCGTGAGCCGGGCCCGGGAGCAGCTGCGCTCGGTCAAAGCCACTCTGGCAGCCCGACCGACGCCTACCTCGGACATGTTCGTCCAGGTCGTCAACTCCAAGCTGGCCGAGGCCGAAACGCTGATCGCCGAACAGAATTGGGCCGAGGCGGTTGAGCGATTGAATCAGGTGCGCGATCTGGCCCCCGACTTCGAAACCCAGCGCGTGTCGGATATGCTGGCCCTGGCCAGCCAGAACCTGGCCGAGCAATACAGCGCCACAGCCGAGGAACTCATCCAACAACAGAAGTGGGCCGAGGCCATCGAGCAGCTCACCCGACTGCGGACGCTGGCCCCGAACTTCCGGCCCGAACGCGTGTCTGAACTGCTGTACATGGCCCATTACAACCTGGGTACGCTATACGTTGCCTCGGGACGGGTGGAAGAGGCTATGCACGAGTTTGAGCGGGCCCGCGACGAACGGCCTGGCGATCCAGAAGCCAGCCGGCAGGTGGACATGGCCTCGCTGTATGTGTCGGCGATGAGTGTTTGGGGCAAAGACTGGGCGGCAGTGATTGACTACCTGGAGCAGCTGTTTACCCTGTCCACCGACTACCTGGACGTGAGAACACGGCTGTATCAGGCCTACGACGCCTATGGAGATGAGCTGGCTGCCAGGCGAGATTGGTGCCAGGCTGAGAAACAATACGCGGTTCTGATGCAGGGGGATATTGTGTCCCCACCCGGGGCCGACCTGCCGGCCAAATACAACCAGGCACACGAGGCTTGCCTCAATCCGGCGCGGGCAACCGCCCTCACCCCGGGCGCCAGCTCGGTGGCCTCGGCCACGTTGGCGGCCGGCGGTGCCGCCGCCGGTGCGCCGGCGCCGTCGGCGACCGCAGGTACCATCTTCTTCTCCCGCTACAACGCTGAGCAGGAGCGCTGGGAAGTGGTCAGCGTCTCAGCTCAGGGTGGTGCGCCCTCCCCGGTGCTTGGCCACGCCACCCAACCGGCGCTCAGCCCCGACGGTCGCTGGTTGGCCTATCACTCGGAGCGCAGTGAGAGCATCGGTTTGCACGTGTTCGACCTGACGACCGGCGAAGATATCCGTTCCACGACCTTTGGCGAGGATGTCACCCCAGATTGGGCACCCGACAGCCAAAGGCTGGTGTTCCCCTCGCAACGTTCGGGGGATCGCCGCTGGCGGGTCTATATCGGTTGGGCCGACGGCAAGAGTGAAGCCACCCCCCTCGTCGAAGGCCGCACTCCGGCCTGGTCGCCCGACGGCGCCTACATCGCCTATCAGGGCACCGATGCTCAGGGCAACAATCCCGGCCTGTACGTGGTGCGCGAGGGGAGCGCGCCTGTCCGTCTCACCGACGGAGAAAGCGACCGCGCGCCGGCCTGGTCGCCGGCGTGTGCCACCGCGCGTGAGTGGCAAAGTGCCCTCGGGGCTTCCGAGCCGGCCAACGAGTCACCGCCGGCTGCAAAGAAGGCCTCCTGTCAGCTCGCGTTCATGCGCAATACCGAGGGCAGCTGGCAGGTGTATGTGATGACCCTGCCCCAAGGCGTTCCGCAGCCGGTCACCCAGCCGCCGGGCAATTACGGCCTGCCGGTGTGGTCGCCCGACGCACGGCAGCTGGCTCTGGTGTCGGATAAAGACGGCAGCTGGGGGGTATATGTGGCCTCGGTCGACGGCGAACGATTGGTCAGGCTGGCCGATTGGGACGGTCAGCGCACCGACTGGCTGCTGGAGCGGTTGAGCTGGGCGCGCTGAGCGAGTGCCCGCGCTGCGCGCTGATCCAACGCAGAGCCGGTGCTGGCGGGTTCACCAGCACCGGCTGATTGTGCGGCTCGGCGCCACCTGTTGTTGTAATGGTGCACTCCAACCGCCCGGGCGTCAGGCGATGGTCACTTCTTTGGACAGATAGACGTCCTGGATAGCATTCAGCAGCTTCACGCCTTCGGCCATAGACTTCTGGAAGGCCTTGCGTCCCGAGATGAGCCCCATGCCGCCGGCGCGCTTGTTGATGACCGCCGTGCGCACTGCCTGGGCCAGGTCATTCTGGCCAGAAGCACCGCCCGAGTTGATCAGGCCGATGCGGCCCATGTAGCAGTTGATGACCTGGTAGCGCACCAGATCAATCGGATGCTCGCTGCTCAGCTCGCTGTAGACCTTTGAACTTGTCTTCCCGAACTTGAGGGCGGTGTAACCGCCGTTGTTCTCGGCCTGTTTTTGCTTGATGATGTCGGCCTCGATGGTCACGCCCAGGTGATTGGCCTGTCCGGTCAGGTCGGCCGAGTTGTGGTAGTCCACATCACCCTGTTTGAAGGCCGAGTTGCGCAGGTAGGCCCACAGCACGGTGATCATGCCCAGCTCGTGTGCCAGCGCAAAAGCCTCGCTGATCTCCTGGGTTTGGCGACGCGATTCGGCCGAGCCATAGTAGATCGTAGCCCCGATGCCCATCGCCCCCATATCCGCCGCCTGCTTGACGCTGGCAAACAGTGTCTGGTCATAGATATTGGGGTAGGTGAGCAGCTCATTGTGGTTGATCTTGACGATGAAGGGGATCTTGTGGGCGTACTTGCGCGCCACCGCTCCCAACACGCCCAAGGTCGAGGCCACTGCATTGCATTGCCCCTCGATGCCCAGCTTGACGATGTTCTCGGGATCGAAATAGATGGGATTGGGCGCAAAAGAGGCGCCGGCCGAATGTTCAATGCCTTGATCGACCGGCAGAATCGACAGATAACCGGTTCCGGCCAGGCGACCGGTGTTCAAGATCGTCTGCATCGCGCGCAACACCGGCGTCGGGCGGTCGGTTATGGCCATGATCCTGTCCACGTAGTCAGGGCCTGGCAGGTGCAACATATCTTTGGAGACCTTGGCCTTATAGTTTAACAGGCTGTCGGCCTCTGCTCCTAACAATTCAACAATTGGGGTACTCAAGGTCGTCCTCCTAGGATATTTGGTTCGTTCAAAAAATCATTATACCACGCCAGGGCATTCCTGGCAACCTTGCGCAACCCAATGGGTCTGTCCCAGATTTTTGGCAGGTTTACTCCGCACCGGCCTGAAGAGCCGGTGCTGGGCAAGCCGAAAGCCCAACACCGCCTGTTTACGGCGGTGCGAGAAATCCCGTCGCTTCTCTCCTCCTAAAATTCTGGACAGACCCGAGAAGCAAAATGTATGTTGACAGGCGAACAGAGGTGTGCTATACTATATTATAAGAGACAGCGTCTCGCTATCAGAGACACTCATTCCATCATAGAGGTCGCTCAATGGGTGACGACCGCACTCAGTCGTACTACTTCCTCAACACGGTGGCTCGCGCCGTGGCAGTGCTGGACCAGTTCACCGGTCCGGACGCCGAGCTGGGCGTGGCCGAGATCGCCCGTCGCCTCAACCTGCACAAAAGCGTGGCCCACCGCATCCTGGCCACACTCGCCGATCTGGGCCTGTTGGCCAACGGCAACACCAACGGCACCTATCGCCTGGGCGTCAAATCGCTGCAACTGGGCCTCAGCTACTTGCGCCATTCCCCGATCGACCAGGTGGCCCAAACCCACATGATGCGCCTGGCCCAGCTCTTGCCCGACTTTGCCTTCCACGTCGCCATCCTGGATGGGGTGGACATCGTCTATCAGAAGACCATCGTCGGGGCGCGCGCCAACTGGTGGGTGTCGCCCACCCTGGGCCGCCGCTACATGGCCTATTGCACGGCGCTGGGCAAGGTGCTGTTGGCCTATCTCTCGCCCAGTGAGCTGGCCACGTACCTGTCCAAGGTGGAGCTGCGGCCGCTTACACCCACGACCATCACCTCCGCCGAAGCACTGCGCCGCGAGCTGGAACAGGTACGCATCCAGGAATATGCCTACGACAACGCCGAGAACCAGGCCGACCGCTGTTGTGTGAGCGCGCCCATTCGCGACCACACCGGCCGGGTGGTCGCTGCCCTGAGCCTGGCCGGACTCAAGGAAAAGATCGCCGAGTACGACCGCGAGCAGCTGGTTGCCATCATCAAAGAAGCCGCCGCGGCCATTTCCAGGGATCTGGGCTTCGCCACGCGCCGCGCCTGAAGGCCAGGCAGGCTGAACGGAGGGCTTGACCATGGAGGGGAGAGCCGGCCATGTCAACGCCGATGACCAGCAGCCAGCGGGTAGCCGCCGCGCTGCGTTTTGAGCGGACCGATTACGTGCCGCTGTTCGATCAGTATTGGGGTGGCTTCCTGGCAGCCTGGCGGACTCGCCACGGGTTGCCGCCCCGCCACGACATTCCCCTGGATGATGTGGTGTACAACGACGAGGACATCCAGTCCTATTTTGGCATTGACCTGTACAAGGCCATCCCCGACGAAGACCCATGGCCCGGCCAGAAACGGCGCCTGGCCGAACAGGACGGCTATATCATCGAGCAGGACGGTTGGGGGCGGGTCGTGCGTCGGCGCGCCACTTCGCCCTACGGCGAGGCCCTCCAGGTGCGGCTGACCAGCCGACGCGCTCTCGAGCGCCTGGAATTCGAGCCGGCCGACAGCCCACAACGCTACGCCAGGATGTTGGCCGAGATCGAGGCCGCCCGACGCCTTGAACGCCAACCCTATATCTTCTTCAAGATCGGCGGCCCCTATCTGCGTTCCAGCTTCCTGCGGGGCGAGCTGCAATGGTACCTGGACATCGCCGAAGACCCCGAGTTTGCCGCGGCGCTGGCCGCGCGGGTGACCGATCACCTCATAGCGGTGGGCGTCGAGGCGCTCAGGCGGGCGCGCCTATCTGATACCAGCATCTGGATCTTCGACGACGTCGCCTCGAATCAGGGGCCCCTGGTGTCACCGCGCGCCTACGAACGTCTGTTTCTGCCCCAGGTGCGCCGCATGGTCGCGGCCTTCAAGGCGGCCGGAGCCAGCTATGTGGGCTACCATTCGGATGGCGACCTGCGTCCTCTTCTGGATGGCCTCGTGGACGCCGGCATCAGCATCTTGAATCCGGTCGAGCCGCGCGCCCATATGGATGTGGTGGCGCTACGCCAGCGCTATGGGCACCGACTGGCTTTCGTGGGCGGCATCTGTAACTCGCTCATCCTGCCCTTTGGCAGTCAGGAAGAGCTGCGCCGCCACGTCGAACACGTGTTGTCCGTCGCCGATGAGGGTGGATTGGTGATCGGCTCACATTCGATCTCCAATGACGTCAGTCAGGAACGTTACCAGCTGTTCGTGGACATCCTCTGCCAGCATGGCCGGCCCAGGCCGGGCAGCTGGGGGACCACAACGCGACGCGCTCAGCCTGGTGGCGCATAGCCGCCCGCCGGTCAGACGTGGCCAAACCTTTGGGAAGGAGGTGAGAAAGCCGACGATAGGTAGCCAGGCTCGACAAGGCGGTCGTTCAGCCAAGTCAAAGCGACGGTTTGACAAAGAGGTTCAGTCGAGAGTAGAAGGAGGCAAGACCCATGAAATTCCGAGTGTTGTCTATGCTGATGGCGTTGGTGATGCTGGCGCTGACCGTTCCGGGCGCCGGCGCGGCCACCCCGCCCGAGATCGTGGTAGTTGTTCCCGAAGAGCCGCCTAACCTGGACTGGGGTTACGTAGGCTTGTCGCACCTGCCCGTCACGCGCAACACCTACGAGGCATTGACCACCCGCGATCCCCAGACCGGCGAGCTGGTGCCCGAGCTGGCCGTCTCGTGGGAACAGGTTGATCCCACCACGTGGCGCTTCAAGCTGCGTGAGGGCGTCAAGTTCAGCGATGGCACGCCCTTCACGGCCGAGATCGCGGCCTGGAACATCAATTTCCTGTCCGATCCCGCCAACAACAAGCATGTTCAGCCAACCTTTGCCGGCAAATATACGGCCAAGGCGGTGGATGAGCTGACGTTGGAGGTGACGGCATCTGAACCCGATCCCATTATGCCGCGCCGCCTGTACTGGGCGCACATGGGATCGCCCAAGTTCATTGAGGCTGACCCCGATCTGCAGAAGATGATGGGCACCGGCCCCTATGTGCTGGATGAGTGGGTCAAGGGCGAGCGCATCGTGCTCAAAGCCAACCCGAACTATTGGGGCGGTGAGCCGGCCATCAAGAAGGTGACCTTTGTCTTCCGTTCCGAGTCCTCGGTGCGGGCGGCCATGGTCGCCGCCGACGAGGCCGACATTGCCGCCTGGCTGGCCCCCCAGGATTCGGGGCCGATCCGCACCCTGGGCGCCAATATCCCTGAAACGCCCTTTATCCGCATGGATCCCTACCCGCCGCTGAGCGACATCCGGGTGCGCAGGGCGATCTGCATGTCCATGGACCGCGAAGCCATTGCCCAGCAGATCTTCTGGGGGTACGCCAAGCCAGCCACCCACCTCATCACTCCTGACGTAGTCGGCTACAACCCCGACATCCCGCTCTGGCCGTACGATCCCGAAGCTGCCCGCAAGCTGATCGAGGAAGCCAGGGCAGACGGTGTGCCGGTGGACAAGCAGCTCACCATTATCGGCCGCAAAGGCATCTACCCCAACGCCACCGAAGCCATGGAGGCGCTGCAGGGCTGGCTGGCCGACATCGGCCTAAATGCCAAGCTGCAGATGTTGGAGACCAGCGCCTGGGTAGACGCCGTGTTGGCCAAACCGCAACCCCCGGACCGCCTGGGCCTTATCCAGAGTTCACACGGCAACGAGGCTGGCGACGGCATCTTCACCTTGCAGGGGTACTACAAGTCGGGTGCTACCCAGAATGCCTTTGAGGACCCCAAGATGGACGAGCTGATCGCCAAGGCCCAGCCCCTGACCGGCGAGGCGCGCCAGAAGGCGCTGGCCGAGGCCTTCGCCTATCAGCGTGAAAACGTGGTGCAGGACTGCCCTATGGTGCATATCCAGGCGTTGTGGGGCCTCTCCGGGCGCATTGACTGGACGCCGCGTCCGGACAACCTGGTGTTGGTCAAAGAGGTCAAGCTCAAGTACTAGGCCGAGCTGGCCACCTGTGCGGACTATCCGAGGGCCGCACCGCCGTAAACAGGCGGTGCTGGGAGCCGTAAACAGACGGTGCCGGGTGGACCCTTTGCCCAGCACCGGCTCTTCAGGCCGGTGCGGAACCTGCCAAAGATCTGGGATGTTGATGTGTTCAGACCGAGGCCGGGGGAGACCCGCCAGGTAGTAGCTTCCTGGCAGGTCTCCTCCCGGCCGCCGCGGCGAGGCTTGCTTCGCCGGGCGAAATCGAGGGGAGTGCATGGGGCGCTACATCGCGCGTCGCTTGATCCAGTCGTTGTTCGTCGTACTGGCCGTGATCTTGTTGGTCTTCGTGTTGGCCCGCCTGACCGGCGATCCGGCGGACCTGTACCTGCCGTTGCACGCTTCGCAGGAGCTGCGCGAGTCGTTCCGGCAGGAACATGGCCTGGATCAACCGGTCCTGGTGCAGCTGGTGGACTTCCTGGGTGACGTCATTCGCCTTGACTTTGGCAAGTCTATGTGGCAAAAGGTGCCGGCACTGCCCGCTGTTTTGCAACGCCTGCCCTTCACCTTGCAGCTGGCAGCCGTTACCATCACGGCTACCTTTGTGCTGGCCCTTATGCTGGGCAGCCTGGCTGCGCTCCATCCTCTGGGTTTCATCGACCGCGCCGTCACCTTCATCTGCCTGATCGGGGTGACGGTAGCCGATTTCTGGTTGGCCCTGGTGCTCATCCTCATCTTCGCAGTGGCCCTGGGTTGGCTGCCAACCTCGGGCACGGGCGGCCTGCAATACCTGGTGTTGCCGGGCATCACCCTGGCCTGGCGCCCCTTGGGGCGCATGACCCAGGTGGTGCGCTCATCGGTATTGGAGCAGCTGTCGGCAACCTATGTGGCCACCGCGCGCGCCAAGGGACTGCACGAACGGGCAGTGATGTTCCGCCACGTAGCCAGGAACGCCATCATCCCGGTGCTGACCCTGGCCGGCACCGAGTTCATCGGTCTGGCCAACGGCGCGGTGATCGTCGAGACGGTTTTCGGTTGGCCGGGCATCGGCAAGTTGACCATTGACGCCCTGGAGCGCCGCGACTTTGCCATCGTCCAGGCCGCGGTGTTTGTGGTGGCTATCATTGTCGTTATCGTCAATCTGGTGCTCGACTTCTGTTACGCGGCAGCCGACCCGCGTATCCGCTACAGTTGAGCGCGACTCGACCTGGAGTCCAGCGTGTCCGATAGCTACCTCCTGACCACATCACCAGCCCCGGCAGTTACCGTGCGCTCGCCGCTGTGGGAGGGCCTCAGACAAATCCTGTCGCTTCTGGTGCATGACAAGGCGGCTCTGTTCTCCCTGCTGTTCCTGGTGGCCTGGGTGATCGCCGCGCTGGTGGTGCCAGCGGTGATGGGTAACACACTCATCAAGATGAACATGCGCGAGCGTTTCACGCCGCCCAGCCTGAGCAGCGGACACGTGGTGGGCACCGATCAGATGGGGCGCGACCTGCTGGGACGCATCCTGCTGGCGTCGCGCGTCTCGTTATCAACGGCGGTCACCGTGGTCGGGTTGAGCCTGGTTTTCGGCCTGGCGCTGGGCATGGCCGCCGGCTATTACGGGGGCTGGCTGGACGACGTGGTCATGCGCGTCGTTGATGTGGCTATGGGGTTTCCATCTTTGTTGCTGGCATTGGTGGTCATTTATGCGCTGGGGCCAAGCATCACCAATGTCATCCTGGTCTTGGCCGCCACGCGCTGGATGCTGTATACTCGGGTGGCGCGGGCCGAAACCTTGCGCCTGCGCAGCTTCCAGTATGTGTTGGCTGCGCAAGGGCTGGGCGCCAGCGATTTTCACATCATGTGGAAGCACATCTTGCGCAACTTGCTGAGCGTCATGTTTACGCTGGCTACGCTCGAGCTGGCGGTGGTCATCCTAGCCGAATCATCGCTCAGCTTTCTGGGATTGGGCATCCAGCCCCCGGACGCGTCGTTGGGGCTGTTGATCGCCCAGGGCAAGGAGTACATCACAACCGCCTGGTGGGTGATGTTCTTCCCGGGCATGGCCATCTTCGCGGCCAGTATGGCTCTCAGCCTGTTAGCCAACTGGTTAGGTATCGCCCTGGACCCGGTTCAGCGTTGGCGGCTGACCTCGGCCCGACGGGCTTAACCATTTACTTTCAGATCAATGGGAGGTTTATAGTTGTCATCATGAAGAAAGTATCTCCAACGCCGGAGGCCATCAAGCCCCTGCTGGTGGGGGTCAACAACATCCAGTTTACACCTTTCAAGTCGGGCACCGAGATTGATGAACAGGCCCTGCGCGCCAATACCCGCTTTATGATCGAGGGCGGCATCGTCAACGGACGTGGCATTCAGGTCATCGGCGGATCGAACGGCGAGGGCTTCTCGTTGACCGACGAGGAGTACAAACAGCTGATTGACATCGTGGTAGATGAGGCGGCCGGGCGGGTGCCCATTTGCGTCGGCTGTTTGCGCCCGGCCACCGAGCCAGTGATCCGCATCGCCCAACATGCAGAGCAGGCCGGCGCCGATTGCCTGATGGTGTTGGCGCCCTACTACTACCCCGGTTGTGAACCAGACGTGGTCTACGCCCACTTCAAAGCAGTAGCCGAGGCAACCGGCCTGGGCATCATGATTTATAACAATCCGACGGTCACCGGCCAGGACCTCTCGGTCGATCTGCTGTGTCGCCTGGCCGAGATCAAGAACATCGTCGCCTTCAAGGAATGCACGCAGCACATGGGCAAGCTGCGCGAGGTCATCCTGAAGCTGGGCGATCGCTTTGCCATCATCCCCAACGCCACGCGCTACCTGATGCCGTTCGACTATCAGATGGGCGCGGTGGGTTTCATCACCATCTATGGCAACATCGATCCCGCCTACGCGCTGGAGATGCACGACGTGTGCAGCCGCGGCGATCGGGAGCGCGCCAAGCACATGTGGCAGGCCGCGCTCGAACTCAGCAACTTCATTTATCAGTCGGGCTTTGCCCGTTTGACGGCGCTGGGCAAGGAGATGGCCCGCCTGGCCGGCCGGCCCATGGGCAGCTATGAGCGCTTGCCTTTGCGGCGACCCAGCGCGGCCGACTCGGCCAAGCTGCGCGAGTTGATGATCAAGGCCGGCATGCGAGTGGCCTGAGAGCGAGGGGACCGGATGGAGCATGCGTTGACGCCCCAGGTGTTGGACAAGCTGCGCAGTTTCGACACGCCCACCGTCTGTAACCTGATCGAACTGTTCCAGGTGCGCCCGGACAACACCGGCTATATGGATGCCCGCATCAGGGCCTGTTTCCCGGAGTTGCCGCCTATGGTGGGCTTCGCTGCGACGGCCACCTTCCGGGCGGCCGCACCCGCCCAGCACGCGGACGGGTACTCGGGCATGGAAGAACAGCTGGAGCGCTTCGCCGAGCTGTCTGGCCCGCCGGTGGTGGTCTTTCAGGATCTGGACGATCCGCCTGTGGCCGCCACCTTCGGCGAGATCATGTGCACGGCCTATCAGGCATTCGGCGCGGTGGGCCTGATCACCAGCGGCGCGGGGCGCGATCTGGAACAGGTGCGCGCACTGCGCTTCCCGGTGTTCACCAGCGGGGCTATCTGCTCCCACGGCTACAACCTCATCCCGCAAGTGCACGTGCCGGTGCGGGTGGGTGGCATCACCATCTATCCCGACGACCTGCTGCACGGCGACCTGAACGGGGTGACCACTATCCCGCGCCCCATTGCCGCTGAACTGGCCGACATCGGCGATGAGTTTGTGGCGGCCGAGAAGCTGGTGCTCGACGTGTTACACACGCCGGGCGTCTCGCTCAAGCAGCTGCAAGAGGCCCGGGCCGAACAGAGGGCCCGCATTCAGGAGCTGCGCAGGCGGGTGGGGCGCCCTCGCGGCTGAGCTGCTGGTATGACCCGGCGCCTGCGTTTCCTGGTCTTGAACCCCTCCAGCCTGGACCTGATCCAGATCCAGCGTCCCTGGCTCGAAGCGTTGGGTGTTGAGCTGTTGGGCGATGCGAGCTTCAAGCAGCTGCAGGCACAGCAGCTGGATGGGCTGTTGGAGAACGTCCAAGCGGTGATCGGTCCGGGCGTCGTCTCGGTTCAGGCCCGGCATATGGCGGCCCATCCTGAGCTGCAGGTCATCTCGCTGGCCTCCAGCGGCTACGAAAGCGAGGACCTGGCGGCTGCCACCCGGTATGGCATTGTGGTCTGCAACGCGCCCTTGCGCAGCCTGGCCGAAGTGGTGGCCGACCATACCTGGGCGCTGCTGCTGTCGGTGGCCCGCCAGATCCCGCACCATCACCAGCAGCTACAGGCCGGCAACCGTCAGCGCGGTATGGGGGCTGCGGTTTGGGGCAAAACGCTGGGCATCGTGGGGTTGGGCAACGTCGGCCGGGCGGTGGCGCGTCGGGCGGTTGGCTTCGAGATGTGTGTTCTGGCCAGCGATCCGGCGCCCGACCAGGCATTTGCGCGCCAGTACGGCATCCAGCTGGTCAGCCTGGAAGAGCTGTTGCAACGCGCCGACTTTGTGTCGTTGCATGTGCGACTTGGCCCTGCCACCGAGCGTCTGATCGGGGCCCGTGAGCTGGGCTTGATGAAGCCGACGGCCTATCTGATCAACACCGCCCGGCAGCAGCTGGTGGATGAGGTAGCGCTCACCCGGGCCATCCTGAGCGGCGGCATCGCCGGAGCTGCCCTGGACGATCCACCTCAGCTGCCCGATAGTCCGCTGCTACGGCTGCCCAACGTGGTGTTCACCCCGCATATCGGCAATCGGGTGCAGGAGAGCGTCGAGCAAGTCTGCCGCATGGCGTATCAGAACGCCATAGATGTGCTGCGGGGCCGCCGGCCGGCCTCTGTGGTCAACCCAGAAGTGTACCGGGGACGCCTGCGCGCCCCTTATCCCGAGGAAGCTGTGCCAGAGGCAAGCCTATGAGCAAAGTGCGTTTTCTGATCCTGAACGGTTCGTGCCTGGACCGGCTGCACGTGCATCGTCCCTGGTTGGAGGCGCAGGGCGTGGAGGTGATCGGCGATGCCTCATTCAAGAGCCTGACGCCCGGGCAGCTGGATGGGCTGCTCGAGGGCGTCCACGCCGTGATCGGTCCGGCGGCAGCCCCCGTGCAGCTCAGCGCCGAGCATATGGCGCGCACCGCCACCTTGCAGGTGATCGCGCTCGCCTCGAGCGGCTACGAATGGGTGGATAAAGACCTGGCTACCCGACACGGCATTGTGGTCAGCTTTGCGGCCATTCGTAGCCTGTCCGAGGTGGTGGCCGATCACACCTGGGGCTTGCTGCTGGCTGCTGCCCGCCAGATCCCGCACCATCACCAACAGCTACAGGCCGGCAACCGCCAGCGTGGCATGGGCGCCGCGGTGTGGGGCAAGACGCTGGGCATCATTGGCCTGGGGCGCATCGGGCGCTGCGTGGCGCGCCGGGCACTGGGCTTCGAGATGAAGGTTTTGGCTGCCGAAATTGCGCCCGACTACGAGTATATGCGTCAGCACAACATCGAGCTGGTGCCGTTGGACGAGCTGTTGCAGCGTTCGGACTTCGTCTCGATCCACGTCCGTCTGGATCCGCCCAACGTGCGCATGATGGGCGCTCGCCAGTTTGCCCTGATGCGACCGACGGCCTATTTTATCAATACCGCTCGCCAGCAGCTGGTGGATGAAGAGGCGTTGACCGAGGCCATCCTCAGCGGGCGCATCGCCGGCGCGGGTCTCGACGATCCCCCCGAACGGCCGGATAGCCCCTTGTTGTGGCATCCCAACGTGGTGTTCACCCCCCATATCGGCAACCGGGTCGAGGAGAGCGTGGACGCGGTGTGTCTATATGCTTACCAGTCAGCATTGGATGTCGTCTACGGGCGCGGCAAGCCCGAGTTGCTGCGCAACCCGGAAGTGTACGACGGGGCATTGCGAGCGCCTTATCCGGGCCGGGATCAACCATCCGGCTCAACGCAGGCAGGTGTGCCGTGAAAATCAGCGACATTCAGGTGGTGCCCGTTCAGGCGCCGGGCCGCACCTTGGTGATCATCCTGGTGAGCACCGATGCGGGGCTCACCGGCGTGGGCGAGGCCGGCTTGCAGCGCCGCTGGCGGGCCATCGAAGGCGCGGTGCAGCACCTGCGGCGCTGGCTGATCGGCGAGGAGGCCGAACGCATCGAATACCTCTGGCAACGTATGTTTCGGGGCGGTTTCTACCCGGCCGACCGGGTGATCGGCTCGGCCATTTCGGGCATAGACATCGCCCTGTGGGACATCAAAGGCCAGGCGTTGGGCGTGCCCATCTACCAATTGTTGGGCGGGCGCTGCCGTGACTATGTGGACATCTTCAGCGGGGCCGGCTCTCAGGTGGGCCTGAGCCAGCCGGTCAGCGAGGAGCTGCTCGAACAGGTGACGCAGGTTGGCGATGCCCAGGCTGCGCTGGAATTGGCGCGCCTGTACCAGGCCAGCGGTCATCGTTTCTTCCGTTTAAACCCGCCCGGCAGTCGCGCCGGGGCGGCCTTCGAGCCGCGGGTGGCGGCGCGGCGCCTGATCGAACAGCTGCGCGCCGTGCGCAGCGGGCTGGGTGACCAGCTGGAGCTCATGGTCGATCTGCACACCCGCCTCAACCCGCCCGACGCCATCTGGTTTTGCCGCGAAGTCGAAGAGCTGGGCATGTTCGCTATCGAGGATCCCATTCGCTCTGAACATCCCACCAGCTATCGGACCATCCGCCAGCATATCAATACACCGTTGGCGGCCGGCGAGCAGTGGGCCAACAAGTGGGAGTTTGCGCCGGCCATCGAGGAGGAGCTGGTAGACTTCGTACGTCCCGATATCTGTGTCGCCGGCGGCCTGAGCGAGGTCAAGAAGATCGCCGCTTTGGCCGAGGCACACCATATTCAACTGCTGCTGCATAATCCGCTGGGACCGGTGTGCACCGCGGCTTCGCTGCACATAGACCTGGCCTGCGCCAACGCCGGACCGCAGGAGGTGTTGTTCCCACCCACGACCATCTTGCCAGACGTCTTCGAATGCAGCTTCGAGCTGCAGGGCAACCGGCTCACGCCGCCCGAGGCGCCCGGCCTGGGCGTGAAGTTCAATCCTGAAGCAGCCAGGGCCTACCCGGCCGAGATGACCGAGCCACCGCACCTGCACCGTCCGGATGGCGCATTTACCAATTGGTGAGTGAGGTGATGAGCATACGCGCCGCATCGGTTGTCACGCACCAGCAGCAGAGCGACGCCGGCACCATTTTGTTGAGCCTGCTGGCCCACTCTGGCTTCGGTTTGTGGGTGGTGTTGGTCAAACTGCTGTTGCAATATCTGCCCCCTTTTCGGCTTTCGGGCCTGTCCTACACCATCGCCGTGCCCATCACCTTCCTGATCGCGCGTCGCTACCTGACCTGGCACGACTTCTGGCGGGCCGACCTGTGGCTGCTGTCGGGTATGACCATGGCGCGTTCGGTGTTCAAGCTGCTGGCGCTCCAGTTGACGCTCGCTACCTATGTGCAACTGCTGGATTTGAGCGTGCCTTTTCTGGCCCCTATCGTGGCCTGGGCCTTGCTGCGCGAGCGCATGCCGGCCGGCACCCTGCCGGCATTGGCTGCCACCAGCCTGGGCTCGTTCCTGGTGATCACCAAAGATCCGTTCGACGTACAGCTGCCCCACGGGCAGACGGACGCGCTAGGCCTGGGCTTTGCGCTGGTGTCGTCGGCGGCCATGGCAACCGGCATCGTCTACACCCGTTGGCTGACCAGGCGCAAGTTGCCGTCGGCGGCCACCTTTTTCCAGCCGGCGGTGGCGCTGAGCGTCACGTATTGGCTCCTATCCGCGGCGAGCGGCGAAAGCTGGCGACCTTTCGGCAGCCTGGCGCTGGAGTATTGGCTGGTCTATGCGGTGTACATCGGCATTTCGGTGATCGGCGGAGGGCTGATCCAGGCGCTGGCCATCTCGCGCAGCAATGCCTCGCTGTATGCCACGTTGCTCAGCTGGCGCCTGGTGGTGGCCCTGATCGCCGGTTGGCTGTTGGTGGCAGAGCGCCTGACCACCTGGTGGCAGGTGGGCGGCGTCGCCATAGTGGTGCTGGCCATCACCCTGTATTCACGCCGTCAGGCGTTGCACCAGCCATTGCCCAGGGCCTGATGACCGGGGAGGAGGTAAGGTGACAGAAGCGGGTATGCAACGTTGGCAGGGGCGTGTGGCGCTGGTCACCGGCGCCTCGAGCGGCATCGGCCGCGCCGTGGCCAGGGCAGGTGTTGCTTTTCCCAACAGGCGGGCAAGTCGCATGAAAGGTCAGCGGTGCAGACGATAGGAACCACCTTAGGCCCAGCCGCCCTGGCCGATCGGCTGGGCAGGAACGCGGCCTTCTGGGAGCGTCGGCCGGTTGACCGCCCGCTGCTGGGTGTGGCGGTCAAC
>Ga0272448_1003387_pt1 | contig 19035 bp, 15 predicted proteins | sample YNPCB0191_FD_202220 | JGI IMG/M metagenome (GOLD analysis project Ga0272448, IMG submission 202220) | Hot spring sediment microbial communities from Yellowstone National Park, WY, United States - YNP-CB-019-1 | ecosystem: Environmental > Aquatic > Thermal springs > Hot (42-90C) > Sediment... | reverse complement strand
TAACCCAGAACGCCAGAATCGTTCTGGAAAAAAGATACCTGAAAAAGGACTTAGAGGGCAAGCCCCTTGAGACCGCGGAGGAAATGTTCTGGAGGGTGGCTGCGGACATCGCCTCCGCTGACCTCCTCTATGACTCTCAAACTGACCTCGAACCCCTTACCCTTTCTTTCTACAACCTCATGGCTTCCCTGGATTTTCTCCCCAATTCCCCCACGCTGATGAACGCCGGAAGAGAGCTTCAACAGCTTTCCGCCTGTTTCGTTCTCCCTGTGGAGGACGATCTGACCTCCATTTTTGAGTCCATAAAAAACACGGCTTTAATCCAGCAATCAGGAGGGGGAACGGGTTTCTCCTTCTCCCGTCTGCGTCCCAAAAACGATGTAGTCCGGAGCACAGGAGGGGTAGCCTCCGGACCGGTTTCCTTTATGCGGGTTTTCAACATGGCCACGGAAGTTATCAAGCAGGGAGGGACCAGGCGGGGAGCCAATATGGGTATTCTGCACGTCTCCCACCCTGACATCGAGGAGTTCATCAACTGCAAGAACGATCCCCGGGAGTTCACGAACTTTAATATCTCCGTGGCCTTGACCGAGGATTTCATGCGTAAAGTGGAGGAGGACGGTGAACATCAGCTGATCAATCCCCGCACAGGCCAGGTAGTGCGCACAGTCTCCGCCCGAGCGCTGTTTGACCAAATTGTGGAGAATGCCTGGCGCTCAGGGGAACCCGGGATTATCTTTCTGGACCGCATCAACAGGGATAACCCCACCCCCTCTCTGGGCCAGATCGAGAGCACCAATCCCTGTGGAGAGCAGCCTCTCCTTCCTTATGAAGCCTGCAATTTGGGTTCAATAAACCTCTCTCACATGGTATCTGAGGAGGAAACTCCCCGGATAAACTGGGAAAAGTTGAAAAAGACCGTTCACCTCGCCGTGCATTTTTTGGACAACGTCATTGATCGCAGCCGTTTTCCCATTCCCAGGATTACGGAGACCGTAAAGGGCAATCGCAAAATTGGGCTGGGAGTGATGGGCTGGGCCGATATGCTGATTAAACTGGGAATCCCCTACGATTCCGAAGAGGCCCTTAAGCTGGCAGAGGAGGTTATGGAATTCATCAATCGTGAAGGGAAGGAAGCCTCCCAGGCACTGGCAGCTAAAAGAGGGGTCTTCCCCAACTTTGAGAAGTCCATCTATAACCGCCCCGGCGCACCTCGCTTGCGTAACGCTACTGTGACCACCATTGCTCCCACCGGAACCCTTTCCATCATCGCCGGTTGCTCTTCCGGCATCGAGCCCCTTTTTGCTCTGATTTACGAGCGTCATGTCCTGGACAAGACCAGGCTCTTGGAGGTCAACCCCTCCTTTGAGAAAGTTGCCCAGAAGATGGGCTTTTACTCGCCGGAGCTGATAGAGAGGATAGCCCAACGCGGCTCCATCCGGGGGATGGAGGAAATCCCTCAGGAAGTTCAGCGCATCTTTCCCACAGCCTACGACGTTACCCCTGAGTATCATGTCCGCATGCAGGCTGCCTTCCAGAGGCACACCGACAACGCCGTTTCCAAAACCGTGAATTTTCCCCAGCAGGCCACGGTTGAAGACGTGCGCAGGGTCTATATCCTGGCTTATAAGGAAGGCTGCAAGGGGGTAACCATTTACCGCGACAAAAGCCGGGAAGAGCAGGTGCTTTCCCTCCCCGAGAAGAAGGAAGAAAAGGGAGAGCTGACCTGGGAGGAACTTTCCCGTGCCCGCCATCTCATGGCTCGTGCCCGTCCCAAAATTACTAAGGGAACTACAGAGCGCGTGGAAACCCCCAGGGGGAGGATTTACGTCACCGTGAACGAGGATGAGCAGGGAATCTGTGAAGTTTTCGTGGAATCCAGAGACCAGGAAGCGGACGGGCTTTCCCGCTTAATCTCCCTGGCCCTGAGAGCAGGAGTAAGCCCTGTGGAGATCATCGAACAGCTCTGGAGGGTGGAATCCCGCGAAGCTGTTTTCGATATTTCCGAGGACGGAACCAGGGTCCTCGTGCGTTCCATCGCCCAGGGGGTGGCCCTGGCCATGGGCAGAAGGATCTGGGGCCCTTCCTATCGCGGACCCTATGCCGCACACGAAACCTCCCTTTTCCCCTCCCCCAAAGTGGAGGAAAATAGTTCCAAAAGGTTGATGGGCGGAGTCTGTCCGGAGTGCGGGGGCATTCTGGAATATTCCGAGGGGTGTCTGGTCTGTCGCAATTGCGGTTATTCCAAATGTGGATGAGGAGGTTAAGATGAACACTGAAGAATTGATGCAAATTGCCCTGGATCTTGTGGGAATGAAGGAGATTCCTCCGGATTCCGGAATTCACGTAAAGGGAGAGGGGATCGAGCGCCTGCTCTTTTCCGTTGATGTATCCTCTGCGGAGCTTCTCTTTGCCCGGATGAACGGATTCCACTGCGTGATCGGTCATCACCCCCGAGGTTTGGCACAGGCTTCCTACTACGGCATTTTGGAGAAGCAGAGCGAACTGCTTCAGGTTTTGGGAGTGCCAGAGGAAGAAGCTCGCCAGGCCACCAGACCCCTGCGGGAGTCCTTCTTCCTCAGCTCTCACCGCGCCAACTGGGAGGATCCGCTCCTTCTGGCCAAAGCCCTGAAAATGCCTTTTCTCAACATCCACAATCCTCTGGACGAGTTAGGCCGACGCCTCTTAGAAAACAAAATCAAGGAAAGGGAGCGCCCGGGCTGGAAAATAAAGGACCTGATTTCCGCCCTCTTAGAGTTTCCTGAGATCCAGAGGGCTCCCAATCCTCCTTTTCTGGCCATGGGAGAGCCTGAAGCTCCCTGCGGGAGGATAGCCGTATTTCACGGTACGGGTACCAACGGGGGTTACGGTGCGGCCAGAGCCCTTTTTCAAAACGGCTACGATACCGTGCTCTACATTCACATTGACTATCAGGATTTAGCCAGGCTCAGGATGGAATTCCCGCAGAAGAACCTGGTCATCTCCGGACACATCGCCTCAGACATGATCGGGATCAACCCCTATTTAAAGGAGCTGGAACGCCGGGGAATAGAGGTTCTGAAGCTCAGCGAACTTTGAGCTCTAAATTGAAAATTGCCTGACTTTGCGCTCCGGTTTTGACTTGACCACAAGCTTGAGCTGGTTTAATCTTCTTTCTGGAGGATAGGACTGCAACATGCCCCATTATCAAGCTGGGAAACTTTCTAACGAGGACCTGGAGCGATTGGTTTTTCCTCACCTGGGACGAAAAAGGGAGGACGTTCTTCTCCATGCCTCCCTGGGTGAGGACACCGCTGTGGTGGATCTGGGAGGTGAGCTCTGTGTCCTTTCTACCGATCCCATCACCGGGACCTCTAAGGAGATCGGCTGGCTTGCCGTCCACATTTCCACGAACGACATTGCGGCTTCAGGGGCTGAGCCTCTGGGAGTTCTTTTGACTGTGCTTCTCCCCCCCGATTTTTCCCTCTACGAACTGGAAAACCTGATGGGGGAAGCCTCAAAGGCAGCCTCTTCCTTGGGAATCGAGATTTTGGGCGGGCACACGGAGTTCACCCCATACCTTCCCCAACCCATAATTGTGGGCACAGCGGTGGGCAAAGCGCCCAAAAATGGTTTTCTTTCTACCAGGGGAGCGCTTCCTGGGGACTTTCTCTACGTGAGCAAGGCCTTGGCTCTGGAGGGAACGGCCATTTTGGCCCGGGAATTCCAGGACGAGCTCGTCCCCATTTTGGGAGAGGAGATCGTGCAGAGGGGAGCTTCCTTTCTCCAGGAGATTTCCGTGATGAAGGAGGGAATTCTGGCCAGAAAAGCGGGAGCCCATGCTCTCCACGACATCACGGAGGGAGGGGTGATTGCCGGAGCATGGGAGATGATGAAAGCATCCGGAGTAGGGGTGGTGCTGGATGCTGAGTCCTTTCCCCTGAGGCCGGAAACAGTTCTGATCTGTAATTCTCTGGAAGCGGACCCCCTTTATCTTCTCTCTTCTGGAGCGATGCTCATCGCTTGCCCTGGGGAAAAAGACCTTCCCCGGATTTTCGTTCAGGAGGGAATCGAGCTCACCAAAATTGGAGAGTTCATCCCTGAAAAAGGCCTGTTTCTCAGGAAGAATGGCAAAGAGGAGGAGCTTTCCCCGGAGATTCACGAGGAGCTTTGGAGAATTCTGCAAAGGAGGAAGAGATGAGGAAGGTCCTTATTCCCCTGTTCTGTCTCCTCTTCCTTTTTTTGACCCTGGGGCACGTGGAGGCCAAGGATTATGTCTGGACTAATGTCCGCGTGGACCTCACCCTGGAAAAGGACGGAACTATCCTGGTAGAGGAAACGCGCTCTCTGAGGTTCTGGGGAAACTACCATTACGCCTATTTAGACCTTCAAAAGAACAAAATTTCCGGAATTGATGAGGTCTCGGTCTGGGAAGAAAACTTGAATTACAGGGAAGAAGATAGCGGTCGTCCCGGCACTTTTCAGGTCATAGACTCCCCTGATTTAGTGAGCATTTATTGGTATTACGATTATGCCGATACCGAGCGCACCTTCCATCTCAGGTACCGGATTTTGGGAGCTCCTCAGCTGGGGACCATCTCCTTTTATTCCGACTTTGACCAATTCTATTTCAAGGCTATTGGGGCGGACCACGATAAACCCATGCAGGTAGCAGAGGTCTACATCCACATTCCTCCAGGAGCTAAAAAGGAGGACCTGCATCTCTGGGGATACGGCCCTGATCCAGGAACAGGGACTGTGGAGGTGCTGGACGAGCACACGGCTTACCTTAAAGCCGCTCCTCTTCCCCCTGATGTGGGCATTGAGTGTCGCCTGCTTTTCCCTGTGGGGCTGATCGAGAAACCGGATACAGTTTCCCGCAACCCTGGCTCCATTTTGGCCCAGGTCCAGGCAGAGCAGGCGCAGGTGGAACAAAGGGCCAGGCTGGCCCGCTTGCTCCAGGATATCGAATATATTGTGGCTCTCGCTCTGGCCATCCTCCTTCCCATTTTCCTCTTTGTCCTCTGGTACTTTAAGGGTAGGGAGTACCGTTACCCTGCGGGGACGGCCATGATTTCCGGTCCTCCCTCCGGGCTGGCCCCTGCCGGGGTGGAGGCCCTCTGGAATCAGGGAGTGAGCGTCAAGGGCATCGTGGCTACCCTCTTCCATCTGGCCCATCGGGGATTCCTGGAAATCAGGGAGGAGGGAAAAGATTTTCTCTTGACTTTGAAGCAAAACCCGGGCGATCTCCAGCCTTTCGAGAAGTCCCTTCTTTCCCTCTTCTTTCCCGGTTCTGGCAGGAAAGAGGAAAGAACGGTTCGGCTTTCCTCTCTGAAGAGAAAGCTGGGAGATCATCTGGGGCTTTTGCAAAGGAAGGTCTGGGATTACCTTGAGCCCTTCCACTTTTTCGAAGGGGATCCACAAAAGATCAGAGGCCACTATCTCCTGATTTCCTCCCTTCTTTTCTTTGGAGGGCTGGCCCTTTTTTTCTGGGCTCAAGTCATCATTCTGGGTCTTTCCCTGATCTGGTGTTCTTTTTTCGTCTTCCTTTTTGGGATGATCATGCCTCGGCGCTCTGTGACCGGAGCCCGAGAAGCTGCAGCCTGGAGGGCCTTTCGGCTCTATATGGAAGAGCTAATGCGCCGTCCTCAGCTGGCTCAGCCTACCCAGGTCTTTTCTGAATATCTGCCCTACGCTATAGTGTTCGGAATCTCAAAAAAGTGGACTCGGGCTCTGAGCGCCAAAGCCGGATTCCAATCCCCTGATTGGTGGTATGGAGGTGGGGTAACTGCTTATGCGGCGTCCTCAGGCGCCTCCTTCAGCCGCGCTTTTTCCAGCGCAATCTCCGACTTCTATTCCCGGGTTTCCAGTTCCTTCTCCACTTCCTCTTCCGGGAACGGAGGGGGCTTTTCCGGCGGCGGTGGGGGAGGAGGGGGCGGAGGAGGAAGCGGTGCGGGTTAAGATTGCCGCTTTTCTGGCATTCTTTCTGGGTCTGGTGCTTTTGATTTTCAGCTCCCTGGGAATTATCCTTAATTGGAGGGGAGATTTTCTCCCCTTTCTTGCCCTGGGGGTCATTCTCCTGGTGGTGGCTTTCTTCTTTTTCCGGGAAAGCGAAAGGGAGCAGAAGGAGATAGAGAAGGAAGAGGAAGAAAAAAAGGGAGGTGATGATTCTCCCAGAATTCAAGCTTAAATTCAGGGTGTAGGCACCTTAGAAAGGAAGTGAAGTCCTTGCGTGAGTTGACGGATCTCGCCTTAACCAGGGCGAAAAATTTGGGATGCACTTATGCGGACATCAGGATCATCAAGCGGGAACACCAGGGAGTCAGCCTCAAGTCCGGAAATGTGGAGTCCATTTCTTCCAGTGAGGATCTGGGTTTTGGTGTGCGCGTGATAAAAAATGGAGCCTGGGGTTTTGCCAGTTCCAGGGTTGTCTCCCCTCAGAAGATTGAGGAGATCACTTCCAGGGCCGTGGAGATTGCCCAAGCCTCGGCTTTGGTCAAGGAAAGGGATGTAGAGCTGGCTCCAGTGGAGCCGGTAGTGGCTAAATTCCAGGCCAACTGCAAAATTGACCCCTTCTCCGTTCCTTTGGAGGAGAAGCTCCAGTTTTTGACTAAAGTGGACGACCGCCTGCGTAGCGTGAAAGGGGTGGCCGTCTCCCGAGCTTTCCTCACCTTCTTCAAGGAGTTCAAAGTTTTTGCCTCCACCGAGGGGTCCTTCATCGAACAGGAGAAGATCGAATCCGGAGGAGGAATGGAAGCTATAGCGGTGGGGGAGGGGGATTTCCAGATCCGCTCTTTCCCCAATTCTATGGGAGGAAATGTGGCCGCTTACGGATACGAGTTCATTCCCACCCTTAAGCTGGAGGAGAACGCCGAGCGCATTGCCAAAGAGGCAGTGGCCCTTTTGACAGCCAGGCCCTGCCCTTCCGGGGAAATGGATATTATCCTGGATTCCTCCCAGTTAGGACTGCAGATCCACGAGTCCTGCGGTCACCCCACAGAACTGGACAGGGTGCTGGGCACCGAGGCCTCATATGCCGGGACCAGCTTCATGACCCCCGACCTTTTGGGGAAATTGCAGTATGGCTCCAGGCATGTGAACATCTACGCTGATGCCACTTGCCCCGGAGGCCTGGGAAGCTTCGCTTACGACGATGAGGGCGCTCCTGCTCAGTGTGTGGATTTGGTAAAAGAGGGTTTATTTGTTGGCTACTTAACCAGCAGGGAAACAGCCAAAGCCCTGGGAATTCCCAATTCCGCCTGCATGAGAGCGGATGGATGGGCGCGGATGCCCATTATCCGGATGACCAACATCAATTTAAAGCCCGGGGACGTCACCCTGGAGGACCTCATCGCCGATACCCAAAAAGGCCTGTATTTGATCACCAACCGGTCCTGGTCCATTGATGACAGACGCCTGAACTTCCAGTTCGGCACGGAGCTGGCCTACGAGATTGAGAACGGTAAGCTGGGCGCCATGGTCAAGAACGCCACTTATACCGGGATGACCCCTCAGTTCTGGAATTCCTGCGACGCTGTCTGCAATAAGGATTACTGGACGCTCTGGGGTTTGACAAACTGCGGCAAAGGCCAACCTTCCCAGGTGATGCACGTGGGACACGGCGCATCTCCTGCGCGGTTCCGAAAAGTTCAGGTAGGGGTGATGAAATGATGACTAAAGATCAAGTGCTGGATATATTGAAAAACGCTCTCCAGGCAAGCGATGGGGATCAGACAGAGGCGGTTTTGCTCACAGAAAACGAGGGGCTTACCAGGTTCGCCAATTCCGTAATTCACCAGAACACCCTGCAGGAGGACGCCACCTTAATTGTGCGCGTAGTGAAAAATAAAAAAATCGGCATTGCCTCCTCCAACATCCTCCTCAAGGAGGAGGTGGAAAAAACGGTAAAGAGAGCCTCTCAGATTGCCTCGCTCTCCCCTCCAAACCAGGAGTTCGTCAGCCTGCCCTCCGGAAAGCCCCTTCCCCAAATTGAGGGCTTTGTGGAGAGGACCGCTAAGACTACCCCTGAAGAAAGGGCCGAGGGGGTGAGGAAGCTCGTGGAAATGGCCAGGCCTCATGGGATAAAGGCCGCCGGGGCTTTCTCCACCAGCGTGCTTCAGGTAGGGGTGGCCAATACCCTGGGAGTGGAGGCCTTTTTTGAAAGCACCTCAGCTTCCTTCTCCACCGTTCTTCTTTCCTCCACCTCTGCCGGTTATGCCGATCGGGAATCAAGGGATGTTTCCTCGATCAACGCTGAAGAAATTGCCGAGGAGGCCATTAAGAGGACCCTGGATGGGCAAAATCCCCGCCAGGCCGAGGTTAAGGAGATGGAGGCCATCCTCCTTCCTTATGCCGTCTCCGAGATGTTTGACTACCTCGCCTATATGGGCCTGGGAGCCACCTCCTTCCAGGAAGGGCGCTCTTTTATGAACGAGGCCCGGGGAAAAAGGGTGGTCTCGGAAAAGATCACCCTCTATGACGATGCTTTGGACCCCAGGGGCTTTTCCATGCCCTTTGACTTTGAGGGCCAGCCCAAAAAGAAGGTCTTCTTCTTCCAGGAAGGGATTGCTAAGGACGTCGTTTATGACTCCTTCACTGCCTTCAAAGAGGGAAAGGAGTCCACTGGCCATGCTCTCCCTCAACCCAACTCCATTGGTCCTTTACCCCTGCATTTGGTTTTGAAGACCGGGGAGGCCAGCGTGGAGGAGATGATTAAGGACACCAGGGACGGGGTCTTGATCACCAGGTTTTGGTACGTGCGAGCCGTGCATCCCAAGCTCACCGTAATCACAGGGATGACCAGAGACGGGACCTTCAAGATAGAAAACGGTAAGATCGTCTATCCCCTTTGCAACATGCGCTTTACGGCCTCCATCCTGGAAACCCTGGCCGGAACAGAAATGGTGGGAAAGGAAGCCAAACTGGAGAGAGGGTTTTTCGGGGGAAATCTGGTCCCCGCTTTGAAGGTAAGGTCCTTTCGCTTCACTGGACAGACCACCTTTTGAGATGGAGGGCTGGTACTGGTTCCTCCTTTGCGGGGCAGGAGTTACTGTTTTGAGCTTCCTCCTCCTCTCCGCCAGGAGAGGAATCGGGATCGCTTATGGGATGCTTTCTGCCTGCACGGGAGCCTTGCTGGGGGGCTACCTGACTTCCCGACTGGGAGGCTATCCTGCCACTCACTGGCTCCCTCTGCTCGTAGCTTGCTTCAATGGGGCCCTTTTTCTCTGGCTGATCCGCCTCTTTACCCCCCGCCGCTACCTTTAAAGGGAAGAGTCCTCCTAAATAATTGAGACCTCTGCTCCTTCGTAACTGACGTTAAGATGGAATATTCGGGCTGTTAATCCGGCTGACTCGAAGGCGTGTTGCATGGCAAGCCCGATGGCTGGCTCGGGCTTGGAGGAAAAAGCAATCAAACCAGGACCTGCACCAGAAAGGGCAACCGCACCGGCCCCAGCTCGGCGCGCAGCTTGCATAGCAGCTTGTGCACCGGGAATCAGGGGAAGGCGATACGGTTGGTGCAAGCTGTCGCTCATGGCCTTTCCCAGCAAATCCAGGTCTCCAGTGCGCAAGGCTTCAGTTACCAGCACCGCACGGCTGATATTGTAAACCGCGTCCTCCCGCTTGACCATTTTTGGCAGGATAGCCCGTGCCTGCTTGGTGGGAAAATCAAAATCGGGAAGGACAAAGGTGACATGGATAGGTGAACGGTTAGCCCGCGCTGGCAGCTTGAGCGATATCACCCGGCCCTCGTATACAATGGACGCTACCAATCCTCCCAACATGGCTGGAGAAACATTGTCCGGATGCCCTTCCGTTTCGATGGCCAGTTTAAGGACCTCTTCATCGCTGAAGGGGCTTCCTAACAAAGCGTTTGCTCCCAGCATCCCGGTTAACAAGGCAGCGGAAGAGGAACCCAATCCGGAGCTGATGGGCACGCGGTTTAAACAGAGTAACTCCATGCCCGGACAGGGTTTTCCCGCTAACTCGAAAATTCGGAGGGCGCTTTCCACGATTTGGTTTTCCGCATTTCTGGGCAATTTATCCTCCCCCTCCCCCCGAATTTGAACCATGATTTTGCCATCCTGGCGCGGCGTGAAAGTAGTTTCGTTCCACAAATTGAGCGCCAGGCCTAAAGCGTCAAAGCCTGGACCTAAGTTTGCTGTTGTGGCTGGAACTTTGACCAGAATTTTCATTCTTTTACCCCAAAAGGATTTCCTCCAGGGCGTCCAAACGGGGAGGAGAAACAGGGGGTTGGCCCATCTCCTGTGTTATAGCTTCGGGATCTTTCAATCCATGTCCCGTGCACACGGCGACGATGCGCTGGCCCTTGGGTTTAAGTTTTCCCAGGGCCATCTCATGCGCTAACCCAGCTAACCCAGCAGCAGAGGCTGGTTCTACCCAAATCCCTTCCAGCCGGGCTATTTCACGTTGCATCTCTAAGATTTCCTTGTCGGAGACGGCGACGATGCCTCCGCCTGATTCTTCTGCGGCTCGAAGCGCCTGTTCTCCTCGCACTGGCTTGCCAATGCGGATAGCCGTGGCTACCGTCTCCGGTTTCTCCACGGGGTGTCCCAAAACCAAAGGGGCAGCTCCAGCCGCTTGCACGCCCAAAATTCTGGGAAGACCCGTTCTTTTGAGCTCATTATATTGCCGAAAGCCCAGCCAGTAAGCGGTGATATTGCCTCCGTTTCCCACTGGAATTAAAAGCCAATCAGGAGCGCTTCCTAAGGTGTCGCATATCTCGAAGGAGGATGTCTTTTGCCCTTCAAGGCGGTAGGGGTTGAGGGAGTTGACCAGGCAAATGGGGTATTTTTCCGAGATTTCCCTGACCAGGGAAAGGGCCTGGTCGAAGGAGCCCTGAATTTGAATCACCCGAGCTCCATAGGCCATCGCCCCAGCTAATTTTCCCCTGGCTACTTTGCCCTGGGGGATCAAGACCACGGATTTCAACCCGGCTCGAGCTGCATATGCAGCCGCAGAAGCTGCAGTGTTTCCCGTGCTGGCACAAATCACTGCCCGCACCTTGCGGCCCAGCGCCTCGCTCACGGCTGCAGTCATCCCTCGGTCTTTGAATGAGCCAGTAGGGTTAAGGCCCTCGTATTTTATATATAGCTGAAAATTCCCTCCCAATTCTTTGGCCAGGTTTTGAGCAGGGAGGAGGGGAGTATTACCTTCAAAGAGGGTGACCGGCACGGTGTGGGAAGGCAAACTTAAAAGAGAACCGTATTTTTTCAATAAGCCCGAATATAGCATTTCCGCAACCCGATTTAATTAATTGAGATATCTAAGCACAAAATCAGTGGTTGCGGAAGAGTCCCTTTCCCTTTTTTAAAGGCGAGGGGTTTCTCCCATTTCCCCTAATCTGGGCCAGCTTTTCCAGAATTTCTCTCTCTTCCTGGGAAAGCCTTTTGGGAACCTCCACCTTTAAGGTCACGAGAAGGTCCCCCTTCTGGTTTCTCCCCAAAACTGGGAGCCCTTTCCCCTTCAAAGTGAGCTGGGAATCAGATGGTGTTCCGGGAGGAATCTGCAAGGGGACCTTTTCCAGGATTGATTCCACTTCGATTACGCCTCCTAAGGCCATGAGGTGATAGGGAACCTCCACTGTGGTGAAAAGGTGCGGCCCCGACCTCTGGAAGCGATTGTCCTTTTCCACGGAAATGAGCACATAGAGATCGCCCGCAGGACCACCCTTCCAGCCGGCGTCTCCTTCCCCGGAAAGCCTGATTTTTGTTCCTTCCTCCACCCCCGGGGGAATTTTCACCTTGATTTCCCTTCTCGCTTGAATCAGGCCTGTGCCCCGGCAGTTCTTGCAGGGATTGCGGATGATCGTTCCTTCCCCGTGACAATCCGGACACTCGATCACCTGGATGAATTGCCCGAAAAGGGACTGGTTGACCTGCCTGATTTCCCCTTTTCCCTGACAGCGGGGACACAGGGTGGGAAAAGTTCCTGGCTCTGCTCCTGTTCCATTGCATACAGGGCATTTTTCAATCCTGTTTACGGCGATTTCCTTCTCGCATCCCAGAGCCACCTCTTTGAGGTTGACCTTCACCCTGAAGGAAAGGTCCCTCCCTCTCTGGGGTCCCCTCTCCCTCACCCTGGCCTGACTGAAAGTAGTGCCGAAGAAAGCCTCGAAGATGTCCCCGATGCCGAAATCTCCGAAGCCTCCAGAAAATGGCCCGAAGCCCGTTTCCTCAGCGGAGCCTGTCTGATCATAGCGTGCCCTTTTCTCCGGGTCAGAGAGCACCTCATAGGCTTCGTTGATCTCCTTCATCTTCTCCGCAGCCTGAGGGTCAGGGTTCAAATCGGGGTGATACTGGCGCGCCAGCTGACGGTAAGCCCTTCTGATTTCCTCTTCTGAGGCTTCCCTGGAAACTCCTAAAACCTGGTAGTAGTCCTTGTGCTCTGCCATGCTCTATAAACTAAAATCCTCAGGGGGCTTAAGCCCCCTGAGGGAAAAGCCTTTCTTTTCCGGTGATTTAATTTTTGACTTCAAAGTCCCCTTCAACCGTTTTTCCCTGATCTGGTCCTGGAGCAGAGGGACCTTCTCCTCCGGGAGGAGGGGTTTGAGGTCCGGCCTGCTTGTAGGCCTCCTCTCCCACTTTTCCCAGAAGCTCGGAGACCTCGCGCATCTTGGCTTCCACCTGATCCATTTTATTCTCCTTTAAGAGCTGCTCCAGCTCATTGATAGCCTTTTCTGCAGCTTCGATCTTTCCCGCGTCCACCTTACCCTTTAGGTCATTCAGGGTCTTCCTCGAGGAGTAGACCAGGTAATCGGCCTGGTTCTTGAGCTCCACTTCCTGGCGGCGTCGGCGGTCCTCCTCGGCGAAGCGCTCCGCCTCCTTGGTCATCCTCTCGATTTCCTCCTGGGAGAGCCGCGCTCCACCGGTGATGGTGATGGACTGCTCTTTCCCCGTGGCCTTGTCCTTGGCCGAGACGTGGAGGATGCCGTTGGCATCAATTTCGTAGGTCACCTCGATTTGAGGGACGCCCCGGGGAGCAGGAGGGATCCCGTCCAGGATGAAGTGGCCCAGGGAGATGTTGTCCTTGGCCATGGCGCGCTCACCCTGAAGCACGTGCACCTCCACTGCCGGCTGGTAATCCGTGGCTGTGGTGAAAATCTGGGTTTTGCGTGTGGGAATGGGGGTGTTCCTCTCGATCATCTTGGTGAACACTCCCCCCAAAGTCTCAATTCCCAAGGAGAGGGGGGTGACGTCCACCAGGACCACGTCCTTGATCTCGCCTCCGATGATTCCCGCCTGGATGGCAGCGCCCATAGCCACGCACTCCATGGGGTCAATCCCCCGTTCCACCTGCTTGCCCATGAAGTCCTCCACGAACTTCTGCACGATGGGCATCCTGGTGGGTCCGCCCACGAGGATGATCTTGTCGATCTGCTGGGGAGTGAGCTTGGCGTCCGCCAGAGCCCTTTCGATTGGCCCCCGGCAGCGCTGCACCACGGGCATCACCAGGGTCTCCAGTTTCGCCCGGGTAAGGTTCATCACCAGGTGCTTGGGACCGGCGGCGTCGGCGGTGATGAAAGGCAGATTGATATCCGTGGTGAAGGCCGTGGAGAGCTCGATTTTCGCCTTTTCCGCCGCTTCCCTGATCCTGGGCATCACGGTCTTATCGTTCCTCAAATCGATTCCCGTGTCCTTCTTGAACTCCTCGCAGATGTAATCGATGAGGATGTTGTCCATGTCCGTTCCGCCCAACTGGGTATCCCCGGAGGTGGCGCGCACCTCGAAGACTCCCTGGCCGAAATCCATGATGGTCACGTCCAGGGTCCCTCCGCCGAAGTCGAAGACCATGATCTTCAACTCCTTATCGGATTTGTTCAGCCCGTAGGCGAAAGCCGCAGCGGTGGGCTCGTTGATCAGACGCACTACTTCTAGTCCAGCGATCTGGCCCGCCTCTTTGGTGGCCGTCCTCTGGGCGTCGTTGAAGTAGGCGGGAACGGTGATCACGGCCTTCTCAATTTTCTCCCCTAAATAGGCTTCGGCATCCCTCTTCATTTTCTGCAGGATGAAAGCCGAAATCTGCTGGGGAGTGTACTCCTTGCCGTGAAGGTTGACTTTGTAGTTTGTGCCCATCTTTCTTTTGATAGCCATCACCGTGCCCTCCGGGTTCAACGCTGCCTGACGGCGAGCGGGTTCCCCCACGAGGAGCTGGCCATCCTTGGTGAAGGCCACCACTGAGGGAAAGAGGTGAGAACCCTCAGCGGAGGGAATGACAACTGGACGTCCATGGTCCAGATAGGCAATTTCCGAGTTCGTTGTTCCTAAATCAATTCCCACAATTACTCCCATTTTCTATTCCTCCGTTTCTTTCTCTGATTCTTGAATGTTTTTGTTTCGCGCCACGCGCACCCTGGCCGGGCGCAGAATTTTTCCTTTGTAGGTGTAGCCCTTCTGGAGCTCATCCGTGATCACCCCGTCCGGGCAGGAATCGGTTTCCACGAAGCCTTCCGCCTCGTGCAGGTTGCAGTCAAAGGGATTCCCCACGGAGGGGATTTCCTCCACCCCCTCCTTCTTGAGGAGATCCTCCAGCTGTTTGTAGATTAGCTCCACGCCAAGCTTGAGCGGGGAATTTTCCGATTCCTTCAAGGCGGAGAGAGCCCGCTGGAAATTCTCCTGCACCTCCACTAACTTGCGCAGGAGCTCCTCGTTGGCCCTCTCTTTGATTGCTTTCATCTCCCGCTCGTGCATGGCCTGACGGGAAAGGGAAGAGGCGATCTCCTTTTTGAGCTCCGCGATCAGGCTCTCGATCTGAGCTTCCTTCTCGCTGAGCCTCTCCTTCAAGGAGGCGATCTCCTCTTCCTTCTTCTTCAACTCCAGCTCCAGAGGGGAGAGCTCTTCCTCTGGGGTTTCCTCCTTTTTCTCTTTCCATGCCTCTTCGGTGTTCATTTCGACTTCCTTATCCTCGAATTAGCACTCTCATATCGAGAGTGCTAAACTAAGAGGAAAAATAGCACAAAGAAGGGTTGAATGTCAAGGGAGAGAATGAGAGGGGAACACCAGTAACCGCTGAGTATTTTCTGTATAAGAAAGAAAAAGAATGCCAAAGATAACCCTGGCCTTTAGGCCAGGGTTATTTGGTTCTCGAGGCTTTTAAATCAGCTCCCTAAGGGGTCACTGCCACTTCTTGCCAGGAAAGTAATGTCAGCGGTACATTGGAAATGGTAATTCCGGGCGGGTTGTTGGGTTCATCGGAAAAATCCCGGAAGCGAATATCCACATTGCCACCAAAATTTAGGTTTCCCTTGCAGGAGATTCCTCCGATTAAGTTAGCATTTCCTTGCCAGTTTACGTCTTCTCCTGCTAAAAGGTAGCCCTTGATCTGTTTGTTGCCGGCGAGTGTTAAGTCTTTGGCGGCAATCATGGCAACTCCGCTCAGACCAGACACATCCACATTTCCGGTCATTGTGATGTTGCCTGCGGAAACGAAAGTAACTTGGCCTGTGAAATTCCCGCTGAGAGTGATGTTGCCCTCGGCAAAAATTATCCCGCTTAAGGTGGCATTTCCGCTCAAGGAAAGGCTGCCGTTCACATATAGACCATGAGTAAACGAGTAGTTCCCGCTGAAAGATTGATTCCCGGAATAAATAGAAACCCCAGGCTGGGAGCGACAAAGATTCCTCCAGTAACTCAAATCTATATCCGTAACAGGATCCGGCGGCACTTGTCCTACGGTAGTCTGCCCCTTGTTCCCTGTTAAACTGGCGCTTCCTCCCGGGACATACCCTACCCCCGGAGACCCCAGGACATTGATATTTCCCGTGAATTCTATTGAATTAGCTGCAACTAGGTTTGATTGAGTCGTAGGACCATTTACAGGATCGTCCCAGCGAATATCTATGTTACCTGAAGCACTAACATGGCCATTGGCGGTTACGGCTCGATCCCACATTCCTCCTGCATCAAATCCTTGCTGCGAAAGAAAAACCACTTGGATAGCCCTTTGATAAGTTGGAGTTCTCGAATCCGGAGGAAGAATTTGGCCATAAGAAGTTACAGTCAGAATGGAACCAGTCTTAGTGAGAGAAACGCAGGCTCTTTCTAAATTGCTGAACGTTATTATTGTAGAAGTGTTTGATAGGTTGGGAGAGGCTGTTAAGGTAGCTTTTGCCCAATCTATTCCAGCTTCTGCAAAATTCAAAGCCTGTTCGCTTTTTTCATTGAGTTTGGAGGTGGAGCTCTCCGTTGTGGCCAAGATAATGGCGCCGCCGACCAACAATAAAACAATTGCCATAACCACTACTACAGTGATCAACGCAAGGCCTTTCTGATTCAAATTCTCCAACCTCCTTTCCTGGTTTTATTTCTTTTTTTCATTTTTATATTCCATAATTTTAAAATATTATACTACTTTTTTCTTGTCCTGGCCACAATTAAGTCTCATTGGCCCTTACCTTATTCAAAAGTAATCTTAAATTTTTGGTCCGAGGTATCGGAAATGGAGAAATCTGTAAGGCTTGTGATGCGGATCAAGCAATTATCGGAAGTGGGACCCGTGACCGTCCAGGGTTCCTGCCCGTCATCTATGGGCGTAGAAGCAATAATTGTCTCCCAAGTTGCCCCACCATCACGGGAAAGTTCAATTTTCACATTGCCAGTGAGGTTGCTATAAGTCCAAGAGATGGTGGGGGTAGTGCCTATGTTCCATACCTCTCCGCCGTTGGGAACCTTGACCGTAATGGAAGGAGCGGCTGTGGTTTCGAATGTTTGATCCTCCCCGTAAAAAATGCCCCATTCGTTTTGAATTGCAGCCCGATAATGATAAGTAGTGTTAGGAGCGAGGTCACCGATGTTTTCTGGGAAAACTGTTGTGGAAGTAACGGAAAATGTTTTAGGCGCTGTAGAGCTTCCATAATTGATATCGGGCCCATATTCAAACCAGACCTCGCTTGGCAATCCATAAGAATTCGCTTGGCCCCGAAGAGTTGCGCTATTGGGAGTCAGGGACTCCGGTGGCAATGTCTCTATTGAAGGCTTGGGATACATGGTCAAGACAAAGGTCGTTGCGGTAAAGTTGGCGTTTACAGCCCCCTTATTGTTGATCGTGTCCACCCAGGCGTAGGGCAGAGTGCCTGAGGCGGGATCACTCGGATCCAGCTGCGTAAGCCCAAAGGGCACCCCTTGCACGGGGATTAATTCTTGATAGTTGCTCCGCTTTCCAATAACCTTATCAATGGCGCAAAGTTTGATCTGGTAAGTAGTGAATGGTTCATATTGGGCAAAAAGGGAAGCAGTATAAGTTGAGTTCAAAATCCACTTTCCTGAGAGACCGTCATAGAATAGGGGGAAATAATAAGGGCCGCCGGGATTATCTGGAGTAGTCCAAAATGGAGTCTGTGTCGTGGTGCTGAGAGTCCAATACAGCGTGGGAGTTCCTGGAGGAGAGGGAGTTTTGCTTATGGTGGCGTATAGAACATAGACTCCAGAAGAGATTCCTCCTGCTAAGGGATCCGTAATATCAACAGAAGGGTTGCTTCCAAGTTCCAATCCCGTGGTTACTGTGCCGGTAGGGGGCAAGCCCTCGATAGTTTTGAATTGGGGAGCTGTGTTGTCGGTTATCAACTGAATATAGGATGACCCTCCACGGGGGGTGACGGGTTGAATGTTGCTGATCGAATTAGTGTTAGTGGCCTGGATCTGGATTTCCATCACCTGACCATCACTTGAGGCACCGTGAACCTTAAATTGGAAATAATAGGTAGTTCCCTTAAATAGGGTATCTGGAGCAAAGGTGGAGTGAAAGGGCCCGGGATCGGTATATATATTTCCAGATTCGCTTCCAGATAAAGAATACCAAATGCTCCAATTTCCGCTATAATCTTTAACCCGGTATTTCACGTTTCCTTTCAGGATATTTGCCGTATCATCCCTGATAATTCCCTCAAGATAGGTGTAAAGGTCAGCCGTTGGAGTGCTACTGACGTAATGGCGGACGTAACTCATCCCCACTTCTGGAAAAGTGAAATAGACCTGAGGCCCCGCAGTTTTAATATAAGTGGTCACGGTCACTGTTTGGGGGCCATAAGCTGTAGGGGTCGTTACTTGAACAGTTACCAGTCTTAAAAAAGAAGCTGTATCTGATTTAGTCAAATAAACAGCAGTTGAGGTTACCACCCGTTTGAACCCGGGTTTGGGCTCATCAGTAAAGGTTTCTACCGGGACGACCAGATTGCTTTTGATCTCCTCGATTTTTGCCTCAGCCAGGGAAAGGGCAATATCACGGCTCTGCCTCTTAACGGTTAGAGAAAGCATCTGGGTAGCTATGGTGAGCACAAATATTACTATCATTGCTAAAAGCGCAATAGAAATCAGCAATTCTACTAGAGTAAATCCTGATTTGGATTTATTTTTATGTTCCATTGCCATAATTCCTTAAATTCACAGAAAAGGACGTAGTTTTAGTGACATTTTTCGAAGAGGCGGAAAGCTCCACATCCACTTGGAAAGTAGAAGGAGTCACAGTGTATGCCCGAAAACTGGCATAGTTGATGTTATCGGCAATGGGATCTCTAGTCCCATTTTTGAGCTTTCTATAAAGCCTTTGCTCTGTTCGGGCGAATTCATAATAATTATCTGTAGTTGCAGTTGCAGTGCTGTTGTCTGGTTTAAAGTACAGATAGGAAGAAGTTGCTGTGGTGAGCGTAGTAGCAGTATATGACATCCTCAAATCTCGAGTTATCCTATCCTGGACTGCCCTCAATTGGTCTTCCAGGGAGACGGTCAAGGATTGCTTGGAATAAAGCCCGATACTCTGAGCGATCAAACTCCCGGTGACCCCCAGAAAAATCGCCATGATGGCAATGGCCACAATCATCTCAATCAAAGTGATTCCCTCTTGTTTCCTGTTCTCTTTCATGGCGTTATTGTAATCTTTCCTGCCGGACTCACTAAAACGCTTCCCTCCGCTCCTCGCGGGGATTTGAGGACAACGGTAATTGTGCTCGAGGAGCTGATCTCCGAGGTGGAATAAGCCGGGTTAAAGGTCACGGAAACGGTGTTCTTGGAAACCACCCCATTTTCCAGGGATGCAGACACCGAA
>Ga0272448_1003386_pt1 | contig 19037 bp, 18 predicted proteins | sample YNPCB0191_FD_202220 | JGI IMG/M metagenome (GOLD analysis project Ga0272448, IMG submission 202220) | Hot spring sediment microbial communities from Yellowstone National Park, WY, United States - YNP-CB-019-1 | ecosystem: Environmental > Aquatic > Thermal springs > Hot (42-90C) > Sediment... | reverse complement strand
ACACGACGCCGCCCAGAATCACCAACACCGTCACGCCAATCGCCTGCCGGTTCTCGCGCAAGATTCGCGGCACGTCGTCACGATAAATCCGCACGAGCGAAAAACGCGCGTCGCCGAGGAAGAACCGGCGAAACAGCCGCGCCACCGCGCCGAGGTTCAATTCATCGATCTCGCGCGCGAGGATTTCCTCGCGGTTGAACGTGCGGACGCCGGTGCGAACCAACAACACCGCGGCGACGACCAGCCCGGCAACGATCGCCCACAGTACATCGTACTGCCCCCAGAAAAGAAACACACTCTCGCCTTGCAGCAAGAACGCCATCGGAATGATGATGAACGATGCCAGCAGGTTCGCCGCACGCACGCTCGTGGTGTGACTGGAGACCACGACCGCGCCGGCGACCATGACGATCGATTCCATCGTCGTGAGCAATAGAATCTGAACGATGATCAGCGCGTCGGGGACATAGTGAATCGAGAAGAACAGACCGATCAAATACGCCGTGATGCCAAGGTAACTCGCAAACAGCGGCGGGGTCATCGAAGAGAGCAGCTTGCCGAGGTACAACGCACTGTCGGAGATCGGTGTGCCGAGCAGCGGTTCGAGACTGTTGCGCTCTTTCTCGCCGACGAACGATTCGAGCGCGATGATCAGCGAGAACGAAATGGGGAAGAATCCGACAATCATCATCGCGAACGGAATCAGGTGCAGCGGGATGATCGTCGCATTGTACTCTTCGACGAAATTGATCGCGAGGCGCGTGGAGAGATTCATGATCCACGGGAAGACGAGTGTGAGGATCAGAATCGGCGCGACGATCCGCCAATCGCGCAGCGAGTCGCGAATTTCACGGCGAGTCACGATCAACGCGTCGTGCAGCATCTCAACTCTCCACCAACTTGAGGTACACATCTTCCAGTCCGCGCGGCACCTCGCTCAGCGTCAGGACGCTCGCGCCCACCTGGTGCAAGCGCTCCAAGAGCAACGGGTTCGCTTGCTCCGGCGACGCGGCGCGGTACCGCAACGACACATCGTCCATCGATTCGATTTGCAAATGCCCGTTGAGGTTGGGCCACGGCTGCCCGAGTGGATGCGCGAGCCGCACTTCCCAAACCGGCAAGCCGAGCCAATCGCGTTTGAGTTCCCCTGGCGTTCCCAGCGCGATCAATCGCCCGCGGCGGATGACCGCGATGCGGTTCGCCAGCGTCTCGGCTTCGTACAGATTGTGCGTGCACAGGATGATCGTGTGACCGCGCGCACAGAGATCGGCGATGGCGTCGCGGACTTGCTTCGCGCTGTGCGGGTCCATCGCCGATGTCGGCTCGTCGAGGAAGAGGACACGCGGGTTGTGCAGCATCGCGCGGATGAGCGCGGCTTTTTGCCGCATCCCTTTGGAATACTCGCCGAGCCGGCGCATGCGCGCGTCCCATAAATCGAAATGCTTCATCAGTTCCTCGGCGCGCGCCCGCGTTTCGGCGCGCGACATGCCCTGCAACTCGCCGAAGAAATCGAAATACTCGAGCGGGCGCATCCGGAGGTACAAACCGGGGAATTCGGTCAGATGACCGACGACGTGGCGAACCTGGGGCGCGTCTTTGACAATGTCATAACCAGCGACGCGCGCCGTGCCGGCAGTCGGTTTCAGAATCGAACAAAGCATCCGAACGGTGGTCGTCTTGCCGGCACCGTTCGGTCCGAGCAGCGCGAGCAGTTCCCCCTCGTTCACCGTGAACGACAGCTGATCGACCGCGGTGATCGCATCGAATTGTTTGGTCAGACCAATCGTCTCAATAAGTGGAAGCACTCCTACCTCGGATTCATTATAAGTGGATTCGGCGTGGGGGGCAATGGGACAAAAGTTTTACCCGGCAGATCACATCCGAAACACCTGCACGAGTTTTTTCTCCGTTTCGCCTTCAATGGTCGCTTCCACTTCGACGTACTTTTCCAAGCCCGAGCCGTGCAATTTCTCCTTCAACAATTCGTCCACCTGGAAAATGCCGGCGGAATTGTTCATCCGAATGTGGATATGCACCGGCTTTTCCACGCCCGCTTGAATCTCCACTTGTTCGATGGACGCTGCCGAAAGCGAATGAATGTTGACGACGCCGGCTTCGAAGGGAATACGCGAGCGACCTTTCGTCATATCTAGCGCATCCGCCACGCGGACGACGCCGGCTTCGACCGTCATCGGCTTGCCGTCGCTGCGGTGTGAGATGATCGCATGCAGCGTCTCCGAGCGGATGATCGTCCGCACAGCGAGCGGATAAATGCCTTCCAACAAATCATCGATCTTGGGCTGTGCGACGAAGAGACTGTACTGCTCGTGATCGATCCGATGAATCGACATGCCGAGATCGTGCAGCAGCGCGCCGAGCACGACGACGACCTCCGCGTCGTTGTTCGTCATCTTGTGATCTTTCACGATACTCGGCACCACGCCGCGCTCGACCAGCAGCCGCAGCAGTTTGAGCGCGATATTCGAGACGATCTGAAAATGCACCGGTCCGTGATCGCTCATCCCGAGCCGCTCGACCGCGTTAACGTTCATCGCCTGCCAGAGCGCGTACAGCTCTTCATCCGCGTTCACACGATCGATGATTTGCTGGAGCGCCGGGTTGTGCCGCGCCGGGACGCGGATGTCAATGTGCTGATTCGCCGCCGTGCCGAGCGCTTCGGCGACAAGTTTCGATTCGTTCAAATCTGGGTCTACCACGGTACCTCCCGGTGAAAATCAAAAGTCTATTGTTCGATTTTGATGTTCGCAGTGCCGACGAGCAGTACGCTCGAATCCGAAAAACTCGTGACGCGCAGATCGAGCCGCAGAAACACTTTGGCGCTGATCCGTCCGACGTATTGGAGCGAATCGAGCGATTTGCGGTACGGATAGCCCGCCAAGCCGAGAAACCTGGCGCCCTCGGTCGTTGAGCCGCCGTAGATGACGTTCGACCCCGGGATCGCATCGTTCAGGTTGACCGTGTATGACACCGGCGCGCTGAACTCCATTTGAGTCGTTCCCGCCGATCCGCCCGGTTGGATGGTCACATTCTGCACTTCGACGTGCGCGGTGCCGACGAGCGTGATCGATTGATCATCGAACGTCACCACGCGCGTCGCGAGTTTCACCGAGACGCCGGCCGTCGGCGAACCCTGCCAATCGACCGAATCGCCAACCTGTTTCGGTGCCGCAAGCCCGGCAATCAAGACCTTGCCCGCGCCGGTATCCGTCTTGCCGCCGTACGCGATCGACGTGCCCGGCAACAGCGTGCCGTTCTTGATCGTCAAGGAAACCGGGGCGTCGTAGACCAACGTGTTCGGCGGGAGGGGCGTGCTGGGCGCCAGCGGATTCAGCGAACAGCCGGAAATCAGCAACGCGAGGACAAACACCGCCGCGAGCGTTTGGGCAAAGGTCAATCGGAATTGCAACATAGCTGCTCCTTGTGCGTGTCGCGGAGTCTTGGACGCCGAACCCATCGACGGCAACGATTACTCAGCTGGCATTGTAGCACAACCGAAACGCCGCGACAAGCGCAACCGTTTGGGGTTTACCTACAAGCTCATACGCCATAGAGAGCATAGAGCAAGAATCTCTATGCTCCCGGTGACCCAAGTATTCCTCCACAACAACTATCACAACCGCGCAGATGTTGGGGTGACCGGGTAGGGGGACACCCCAAGCAACCGTGCCCGAGTCTGATTGCGGGATTCCTGCAATACAGATATAATGAGTGCGGCGCACGGAGGTGCGTCGCACTTTGGCATTACGGGGAGACCCATTGAAAAGAAATTTCCTGCTGTTGATCGTCTTCCTCAGCGGCGTTGCCGTGATGGGAATTGAGATGGCAGCGTCGCGGCTCCTGCGTCCCTTTTTCGGCGATTCGATCCTCATCTGGGCGAACATCATCGGACTGATTCTGATTTATCTGACGCTGGGCTACTATCTCGGCGGACGCTGGGCAGACCGCGATCCGCGGACAGTGACGCTGTACCGCATCATCGCGTGGGCTGGCTTTTCGATCGGAGTCCTGCCCTTTGTCGCGCGCCCCTTCCTCCAACTCGCCATCCCCGCGCTGCAACATTTCGACGCCGGCTTGGGTTTCGTGTCGTTCGTTGGCACCGTCATCCTCTTTATCGCCCCGGTCACCCTGCTCGGCTGCGTGTCACCGTTCGCGATTCGCCTCAGCACGCGCGACATTTCGTCGAGCGGCTCCACAGCGGGCAAACTGTACGCGCTCTCCACCGCCGGCAGCATCCTCGGCGTCTTTGGCACCGTCTTTGTCTTGTTCGATGTCCTCGGCACGCGCGGGACGTACCTCGCCTACGCGCTCGCGCTGCTCGCCAGCGCGGTTGCCGGTATCGCGCTGGAAGCCGAACGCGGACGCGCGCTGCGGTACAGTGTACTGCTCGTCGCGATCGCCCTCCTCGCCGCGCTGGAACCGAGCGGCATCGTCAAAGCCGCGCCGGGCTTGGTGTACGAAAAGGAATCGTTCTACAATTTCATCCAGGTGATCGATGACCCCAGCGGCTGGCGGCTGCTGACTGTGAACGAGGGGCAGGCATACCAGTCCGCGTACCGCGCCGACCGTGTGTTGTCCGGCGGGATTTGGGACCTGTTCCTCATCGCGCCGGACTTTGCGTCGAGCGAGCCGCCGCGCCGCGTGCTGATGATCGGACTCGCCGCCGGCACCGTCGCGCGCGAGTACACCGCGATTTATGGCGCGATTCCCATCGACGGCGTGGAACTCGATCCCGCCATCCTCGCGGTCGGCAAAAAGTATTTCGCGATGACCGAGCCGAACCTGCAGGCAATTGCGGACGATGGGCGAAACTATTTGCAGACGCGCGCCGGCACGTACGACGTGATCGCGGTCGATGCGTACCGCCAGCCGTACATTCCCTTCCATCTGACGACGGTCGAATTCTTCCGCGCGACGCGCGAGCACCTGACGCCGCGCGGCGTCGTCGCCGTCAACGCGGCGCGCACCGGCAGCGATTATCGCCTCGTGGACGCGCTCGCCGCGACGATGCGGCAAGTCTTTCCGAGCGTCTATCTCATCGATCACCCGAACAACGCGAATACGCTCATCGTCGGGACGAACGCACCGACGCGCCTCGACGATTTTCGCGCGAACGTCGCGCGGCTGGCTGACCCGAACTTGCGCGTCGTCGCCGCGCAGTCGCTGCCGACCGCGCGCGTCGCGACGGAGACCGCGCCGGTCTTTACCGATGACCACGCGCCGGTGGAAAACCTGATCGACAGTATTATTTTACGCTACGCTATGGGGCAATGAGCCAATTTACCACCGAGTCAAAGAAAACAAGTCATCTTGGCTCATTGGCTTTTTGGGCAATTGGCTCATTCTCCGAAGGAGTCTCATGCCGCGCTGGCTGGTCAATCTGCTGATGCTCATTCTCGTGATCGGTATCCCACCGTTCATCGTCTTGTCGAATCTGTACATTTTTCTGACGCCGCAGTACCTCGATTTCGAATACGCGCAGCCGGGTTTCCCGCCGGCGGATCGCTTTAGCGCGCCGGACCGCCGTTACTACGCAGTGGAATCGATCGAGTACGAGCGCGGCAATCGCAGCTTTGAGCAATTCCAGGCGCTGGGTGTGTACAACGACCGTGAACTCAACCACATGGTGGATGTGCGCGTGCTCATCGCCGAGGTGAGTGTCTTTCACACGATGGATGGCGCTCTCCTGCTCGTCGCGCTGCTCGTCCTGATCGCGCAGCCAGCGACGCGCGCATTTGCCGCGCGCGGGTTGCTCGGCGGCGGGCTGCTGACTATCGCACTCTTTGGCTTGATAGGTCTGTTCGCGGCGACCTCGTTCAACACCTTCTTCACTGATTTCCATCGCGTCTTTTTCAGCGGCGATACCTGGCTCTTCAACTATTCTGATTCGCTCATCCAGTTCTATCCGGAACGCTTCTGGTTCGATACGGCGCTCTATCTCGCCGGGCTGACGATTGTGGAGGCGATCGTCGTCGGCGCGGCGGGATGGATTTGGGGGAGAGTTGACAGCAGAACAGTAGGGCAGTGAGGCAGTAAGGCAGCGAGGCAGTGAGAGAACAAACAGTGGACAGTAATTCGCGGGCGAGATGGAATTCGCGTTCGTCCGCGTTCATCCGCGTCCGAGTACTTGTGGACGGCTACATCACACTATGAAATCGATTCTGAACATTGTGAGCGCGATGCTGATTCTTGCCGGCGGAGTTTTCTTTTTGCAGGGCGTCCGGATTCTGCCCAGTCCGTTGATGTACGGCAAGATCGAGTGGGTGATTATCGGTGGCGCAATGGTAGTCGTTGGCGCGGCGCTTGGAGTGCTGGTGAATTTGCGCGCGCGGGCGAAGTAGGGGGAGGAAGAAAAATTGGTAGAGGCACGCCGCTCTCACTGATTCCCCGTCTGCCCTTGGGGGCAGTCTTCTCCCTTCAGAAAATCATCGATGCCATTTGCCACGCCCTGGGCAAGAACATCGCGATGATTTTTGAGCAGGTCGTGATTCGAACCGAGGAACCCCAGCTCGATGATCGCGCCTGGCGACTGGGGATTGATCTCTTCGAGACCGTGGTAATGCGTCATGTCGGTCGTGATGCTCCCGGCGTGAAACGGCAAATTCGTCGCGTTCGCGTACGCCAGACTGATGCAGCGCGTCAATCGATCATCTTCCTGCGGAATAACGCTGTTGTCCGCGCGTGCGACTTTGTAGCCCGACGCGTAATACACACACGAGTCGGCATGAATCGCGAGAAAGGCATCGGGCGCATAATCCCGCCGGGTCGCGCTGAGCCGCGCATCGAATTCCGCGAGCACGTCCACGCGATAGCCGAGCGCCTCGAGCAGCGCCTTGGCGCGGTGGGCGACATCGGTCGTGATATCGACTTCGCGCAATCCATCCGGGCAGACCGCGCCGGTATCGATCCCGCCCGAATGTCCGGCGAGCAGCGCGACGAGCGGAGGCAACGGCGTGGGAGTGACGGTCGGGGTCAGCGTCGGGAGTCGAATGATCGTCTGAATCGGCGGGGGGACCATCGCGACCACTTCCGGCGGTCGCCGCGCGATCAGAACCATCATGAAGAATAATCCAAAGAGCGCAACGCCGGACGCCACCAGGAAGAAACGCGACAACTTTTCCAGCGCACCGCGGCGAACCAGCGAGGTCGCCTCCCCGTTCTCTCGGGGCGCGTGTGGAACGGACAATGCGGCTCGGTCCGCTGATTTGTCGTTTGGCATGGTTTATCGGAGGACGCGCGCGTCACCGACGCGCTTGGTCACGCGCTTTTCATCCAGATACTCCAGCAGTGCAATCGCATATTTGCGGCTCGTATTGAATCGATCGCGCACCTCGCCCGCCGTCACCTGCCCCTGGGCGCGAATCGTTTCGACCACCCAGTCACGCATCGCGGCAAACGCCGCAGGCGAGAGCACAACCGTTTCGTTCAGCCGCACCAGTTTGTCTTGGGTCACCAGCGCATTGAGCGCCTCCGCGCCGATCGCATCGATGGCTTCCTGCGCCGACGGCGGCGCGTACGGCGCTTTGGCAAATTGCGCGAGCAGCAGCTCGATCTTGCGCTGCAACTCCGGGCTGAACTGGACCGTGAAAGCCGGGCGGCGCACAATATCTCCGCCGGCCGCCAGAACATTCTCCGCCGCCGCACGGTCGATCACCTGGTCGAATACGCGCGGCGCCAGACCCAGGCGGCTCTTCAGCTCTTCGCGCGGCAAACCGGCGCGCAGCGGATGCTGCCGGTGAAACTCATCGAGCGCATTGCCAATCATGCTCTTCAGCGCGCGCCAGCCCGGCGCAGCCATCACATATTGCGTGCCCAGCGCGACGAGCGCGCCAGACTCCGCCTGCGCGTTCAACACCGCCATAACTGCGTCACCATCCAGCCCCGTTCCACCGGCAATCTCCTTCACATCCGTCGGCGTCGCGCCGCGCGCGGCGAGGAACTGCATCACGAGTTCTTCCGGCGTCCCACGCGCGAGCGTCTCCAAACGCGCGATGACCTCCGATTTGAAACGCCGATGCCGCGCGCGCGCGTTGGGATCGACGACGATGCCGCCGCCGACCGTGATGCTCGGCGACGCAAAGCGCACGATGTATCGGTCGTTCTTCGCGACCGCGATCGGTTCTGCGAGCTGAAACTGCGCCCAGCCGGTTTCGCCCGGCTTGAGCTGCGCGTGATCCAGCAAGCGCACGCGCGCCGACACCTGCGCCGAGCCGGTAAAGAAATCGAGTTCGGTGTTGTGCGCGAGCACTTTCGGCGCAGACGCCAAATATTGCAGCCGCGCGTCGAGCAGCGTCGTCGCGGCAAGTGTCCCCGGCAGCGCGACCACCTGTCCGCGCGCGAGGGCGTCGACCGCCAAGCCGGAGAGATTTATCGCGACGCGGCTGCCCGGCACCGCATGATCGATTTTTTCCTTGTGCGTTTGCAAGCCGCGAATCCGCCCGCGTTTTCCGCCGGGCACAATTTCAACTTCCTGACCGATGCTGAAACTGCCGTCGATCAACGTGCCGGTCACAACCGTGCCAAACCCGGCAATCGAGAAAACGCGGTCGATGGGCAAGCGCGGCTTGCCCAAATCATTCTTGGGGGAAACCGTTTGCAGGAGACGATCTAATTCGGCGAGCAGGTCTTGCAATCCTTCGCGCGTCTTGGCGGAAACGGGGATGATTTTCGCGTCGGCGAGAACCGTCTCCGCGAGTTCTTTCCGCACCTCCGCCGACACCAGATCGATCCAGTCGCGCCCATCGACCATATCGATTTTGGTCAGCGCGACCACACCGCCTTTCACTTGCAGCAGATCGAGAATCGCCAGGTGCTCGCGCGTCTGCGGCATCACGCCTTCGTCCGCGGCGATGACGAGCATCGCCGCATCGATGCCCCCGACGCCGGCGAGCATGTTCTTGATGAACGCCTCGTGCCCCGGCACATCGACGATGCTGACCGTATTGCCGCTCGGCAAGGTGAGCCACGCAAAGCCCAGGTCGATCGTCATCTCGCGTTCTTTTTCTTCCTTGAGCCGATCCGGGTCGATGCCGGTCAGCGCTTTGACGAGTGTGGACTTGCCGTGATCGACGTGTCCGGCAGTGCCGACGACGCGCACGCGCTATCCTCCCGTCGTCGCTTTCTGCTTGGTTTTGACGGCAGCGGCGGCTTTCTCACCCTCCACCCGCGCCAACAAGTCGTCCAGAATCTTGTCGATGCCCGCGTTCCGCTTGCGCTCGACTTCGGACTCGACCTTGACCACGTCGGCGATCATCGCCACGCGATCGCGATGCTCCTTCTCCATCTTCTCGACGAACTCGTGCAACTGCGCGACCACGTCCGGTCGCCAGTCTTCCAGCTTGGTCACGCGATCGGTGACAGCGGCGAGCCGCTTGTTCCATTCGTCTTTCATGAATTGCCATTCGCCCAACTGCTGCTGCCAGCGCTTGTCCACATCGGTAATGATTTGATCGCGCTCCTTGCGCCGCGTTTCTTCGACCAGGCGCTGCCATTGCAGGAGCCGCGATTCCATTTGCTTGAGACGCTCTTCCAATTCTTGCAGCTCGGGGAAAATCTTGCGGTCTTCTTTATAACGCTCTTGCAGACCGCGCATCTGACTCAGCCATTCCTCGATCTCACGCCGGCTCGATTTCATCTGCTCCGACCATTCCGCCATATGCCGCGCGCGCTGCTGCTCCGCGCGCCGCGAGGCTTCGGCGGCTTCGGCGCGCTCCTGGCGCAGTCGTTCGCTGAGCGCGTGCATTTCCGAAGTGAGCTGCCCGACGCGGCTCACCCATTCTTCGATCACCTGAATGCGTCGAAGCGCGTCCTCATCGCGCTGAATGGCTTCTTCGATTTCGCGCTGGTACGTCGGCAAGGTCAGCGTGGTTCGTTGCAGCAGTTCATGATCGCCCACGATGGAGCGCTGCCACTGCTGGAGCGCCTCGATCTGCATTTGCAGCGCGGAGAGAACCTGGTCTTGCCGCTCCCGTTCGAGCTGGCGGATTCTGAACGCGTCCTCGTCTTCCTGCTGCCGCCGCTTTTGGTCCTGCTCCAGCATGATCTGCACTTCCGCCTTGACCTGTCCCGTCGCCTGCTCGATTTGCGAATAGCGCAACGCCTGACTCTGTACGCGCGCGAGCCGCTCCTCCAGGTCCATCACACTCTTACTGAGAGCCGAAATCTGCGTATATTGCTGGCTCAGCTGATTCGCCAATTCCCCCAACTGCGCTTTGTCCTTGCGATGTTCTTCGTCCAACCACGTAAGCAATTGCGTTGCTTGATCGAGGTCCATGCGCACCTCCCCTTGAAGACTACCGCGGCGATTATAACACGCGCGGCGCGAAACGTAAAACGCGAGGCGCCATTTTATGTTTTGCGTTTCACGCTTTACCTCAACCACCCCTTGGCTCGTTCTACTGCTTTCTTCCAGCCGGCATAACCCTCCTCGCGGCGCGCCGCGTCCCACTGCGGCTCGAAAACGCGGTCGACGCCCCAGTTCTGCCGCAGTTCGTCCAGCGATTTCCAAAAGCCGACCGCCAGCCCCGCGGCGTACGCCGCGCCCAGCGCGGTCGTCTCGTTGACCGTTGGGCGCACGACTTGCGCACCCAGAATGTCGGCTTGCAGCTGCATCAGGAAATTATTCTTGACCGCGCCGCCGTCCACTTTGAGCGATTTGAGCGCGACGCCGGCATCTTTCTCCATCGCCTCGATCACTTCGCGCGTCTGGTAACATTCCGCTTCCAGCGTCGCGCGGACGATGTGCGCGCGCTGCGTGTACCGCGTCATGCCGACGAGCACCCCGCGCGCGTACATATCCCAATGCGGCGCGAACAAGCCGTTGAACGCTGGCACGAAATAGACGCCGCCGGTGTCCTCGACCGATCGTGCGATAGCTTCGGTCTCCGCCGCGTCGTCGATCAATTTCAAATTGTCGCGCAACCACTGCACCGCCGCGCCCGCAATCGCGATCGATCCTTCTAGCGCGTAACACGTCTCGCCGCGCGACGCGACCGTTGTCAGCAGTCCGCTTTTCGACGGCACGATCTCCTTGCCAGTGTTGAGCAGCAAAAAGCAGCCCGTGCCATACGTGTTCTTCGCTTCGCCGGCGTCAAAGCCGACCTGACCGAACAGCGCGGCTTGTTGATCGCCGAGGTCGCCGCAAATCGGCACGCGCCCGCCGCATGGACCGGCGGGATCGGTCAAGCCGTACAGATCACGGTCGGACGATGGACGCAGTTTCGGCAGCATCGCGCGCGGAATGTCGAAGAGTTTCAGCAACTCGTCATCCCAGTCGAGCGTTCGCAGATTGAACAGCATCGTGCGCGACGCGTTCGTATAATCGGTGATGTGGACGCCGCCGCGCGGTCCGCCGGTGAGATTCCAGATCACCCACGTGTCGATGTTACCGAAGAGCGCTTCGCCGCGTTCTGCCCTGGCGCGCAAGCCGTCCACATTTTCCAAAAGCCATCGAACCTTTGGGCCCGAGAAATAAGTCGCGACGGGCAAGCCGGTTCTTTCGCGAATGAACACCTCGCGTCCCTCGTCGATGAGCCGTTGGCAGATCGATTGCGTGCGCGTATCCTGCCACACAATCGCGTGATAGTACGGTTCGCCGGTCTTGGGGTTCCAGACGACGGTCGTCTCGCGTTGATTCGTGATGCCGATCGCGGCGAGGTCGTTCGCGCGCACCTGCCCCTTCGCCATCGCGCCGCCAATCGTCGTGCGCGTGCGATCCCAGATTTCGCCGGCGTCGTGCTCCACCCAGCCGGGCTGCGGATAGATTTGGTGATGCTCTTCATAGTGCGACGCGACGACCTTGCCCGCGTGGTCGAAAATCATAAACCGCGTGCCGGTTGTACCTTGATCGATGGCAGCCACATAGTTTGATCCAGACATGAGCAGAGACTCCATTCCAAGTACGAAGGCGGAAGAATGAAGAAAGATTTCGTCCTTTAGCCTTTACTTCGGTGTACGATATAGATTCCCACAAGCACGAGCGCACCCCCGGCGATTTGCACTCCGCTGAGTGCTTGACCGAGCAGCGGCACCGCGGCAATCGCCGTGATGACCGGCTGACCGAGCAGTGTGGGCGAGACGACGGATGCCGGCAGATGACCCAGCGCATAGTTGATCGCCAGCCAACCGATCACCTGGGTGACGAGCGCCAGGGCGATCAGGCTATAGTACGCTTCGCGCGGGTAACCGGTAAGCGGCTGACGCAAAAGGCCACCGAGCGCGAGCAGCACCACCGTGCACACTGCCGCGGAAATCCACCACGACACCAGCGAACTGAGTTTGTCCCGCGCGCGTTCCGTAGCCAGCAAGAACATGCCGTAGAAGAATCCACCAAGGAGGGCGAGCAAATCGCCACTCCCAAGAGCCGGATGGGCGACCAAGTCTTCACCGAGAATCACCGTCACACCCAGCATCGCTAAAACGAGACCGCCCCAGAAGAGCGGTCGCAATTTTTCTTTGAACAAAACGAGCGCGCCGAGCGCCACCCAGAATGGCGACGTGTTGCCGAACAGCGTCGCGTTCGCGGCATTTGTCACCAAGACCGCCGTATTCCACGTCGTCAGATCGCCGGCAAAGAAGAGACCGGCGACCGCCGCGAACAGAATGTGCCGCCGTGACAGCGGCGCCCGCCGCACTTGAATGCCAAATGGAATCGCCATCACACCCGCGGCAATCACCATGCGATAGAAACCGCTGACCGCGCCCGGCACATTCGCCCACTTGACAAAGATCGCCGACAGACCGAGACCGGCAAGCCCAACGGCAAGGGCGAGGTAGGGAAACCAAGGGGCATGAGCGCGGGAGAGCGCAGGTGCGGCAACTACGGATCTACGGTCCACTGTCCCACTGTTCACTGCTTCCCGGCACGCGCTTCCTGCACGATTTTGACGCCCGCGCTTGCGCCGATGCGCGTCGCGCCGGCTTGAATCATCGCCTGCGCCTGTTCATAAGTGCGGATGCCGCCCGCGGCTTTGACGCCCAATTCGCCGCCGACCACGCGCGCCATCAACGCGACGTCGTGCACCGTCGCGCCGCCCGGTCCAAAGCCGGTCGATGTCTTGACGAAATCCGCGCCCGCTTCTTTTGATAACTGACACGCGCGCACTTTTTCGTCGTCCGTCAGCAGCGCGGCTTCGATGATCACCTTGACGATGGCGCCATGCGCGTGCGCCGCGTCGCACACCGCGCGGATGTCGTCCCGCACGCGCGTATCTTCTCGCGCCTTGAGCGCGCCCAGATTAATGACCATGTCGATTTCCGTCGCGCCATCGGCAAGCGCATCGAGCGCCTCGAACACTTTGGTTTCGGTCGTATGTGCACCAAGCGGAAAGCCGACCACCGCGGCAATCGCGACACCGGTGCCGCGCAAATAATCGGCGCACTGCTTGACGTACGGCGGATTCACGCACACGGCGGCGAAGCGATACTCTTTCGCTTCCTGGCACAGTTTTTCGATTTCCGCCGGCGTCGCTTCCGGTTTGAGCAGTGTGTGGTCGATGAACTTGGCGATGTCTTGCGGCACAGCAGTTACTCCACTCTGCGCGCTGATGCGCGCCGCGCCCGCGCCGATCATCTGGCGCACGCGCTCTGGGCACTTTTGCGCGCAAATCTGGCAATCGACGCAGCCCTCTTCCTCAGCCGCGCCGGAGAGCGGAATGGCATACTGGGCCAGCGCGTCCAGGATCGCGCGCGTAATTTCTTGCACGCGGGTCTCGGAAACCATCATCCTCTTGAACCCCCTGGCGGAAGGCGGACGATGGATGATCGTGCTGCCGTCTTCCATCCTTCGTCGTCCGTCATTTTCTCAGATACCGCCTCTCTACCTCCATGATCTTCGCGACGCGCCGCTTGTGCCGCTCCTCGGTGCACTCGGTCTCTAAAAATAACTTGACGATATCGCGCGCCAGCCCCGCGCCGATCAACCGCGCGCCGAGCGTCAGCACGTTCGCGTCGTTGTGCTCGCGCGCATTCCGCGCGGTCGAAAGATCGTAGCACAGCGCGGCGCGCACGCCCGGCACCTTGTTCGCTGCCATCGCCGAGCCGATCCCTGCGCCGTCGATGACGATGCCGCGCCATGCCCCGCCATCGCTCACCAATTTCGCAACTGCATACGCGATGTCGGGATAATCCACCGGGTCGGGTGTGAACGTGCCGCAGTCATTCACCGCATAACCGAGTTCGGCAAGGTACGCGGCGAGGTCCTGCTTCATCGCCAAGCCGCCGTGATCCGCGCCGAGCGCGATCACCTTTGGGGAAGCAGCCAAAGCCGCCGGCGCGTTCTTTTCGGCGAGCACGCGGCTCACGACTTGGCGCACCAATTGTTGGACATCGTCATCTTTGATCGTCACCGGGAGCTACTTGTCCGAAGGATAGGTATACGTCGGCACCAGTCCAATCAGACTGGGTGGCCAGTACGAAATCCACGCTTTGCCAATGATCTTGTTGGCTGCCAGCATTCCCCAGGAATGAGAATCGCTGGAATTGTCGCGGTTATCGCCCAAGACGAAATATTCGTCCGGTCCGACCGTGACTGGTCCGAACGAATAGGTCCCCTTGTGCAGCGGGTACGGCTCTTGCAGCAACTTGCCATTGATGTAAACGTTTCCGTTGAGGATTTCAACGCGCTCGCCGGGCAAACCGATCACGCGTTTGATATAGTCGCGCGCCAGATTGCTGGGAGGGACAAACACGATCACGTCGCCGCGTTCGGGCGGATGCAGCATGTAAACCAGGCGGTTGACGAACAAATATTGTCCGTCGTGGAAGTTGGGCTCCATGCTATAGCCCTCGATCCGAAAGTTCGGCGCGGCAAATCGAATCAGGAGAAAGATCACCAGCGTCAGAGCCAGGGTCTCGATCAGCTCGCGCAGCGCTCGCCCCCACCCCGCCGCGCGGGGTGCCGGCAACTCGGACGGAGCGGTGGCTTGGTCTGGCACCGTCGGGGGTGCGTCAGAGTCCATTGGGAAATGCCTTGACTAACCCGCGGGAATTCATTTTGCCGCCGCGTACGAGTAGGAGGGGATCAACCCCATCAGCTGCGGCGGCCAATAGGAGACCCACGCTTTGCCGATGATGTCTTTGGCGGGCACAGAACCCCAGGAATGTGAATCACTTGAATTGTTGCGGTTATCGCCCAGCACGAAATATTCGCCAGGCGGCACCGTCACCGGTCCGGCAGAGTACGTCCCTGGATTCAGCGGATACGGCTCATCGAGCAGTGCACCATTGACGTACACGCGACCGTTCGTGATTTCGATGCGATCGCCCGGCAAACCGATCACGCGCTTGATGAAATCGCGTGATGTATTCGTGGGCGGAATGAACACGATCACGTCGCCGCGCTCCGGCGGATGCAGCAGATAGACGAGTTTGTTGACGATCAGGAACTGCCCATCGTGGAAATTGGGCTCCATGCTATAGCCCTCGATGCGAAAGTTCTGCACCGCGAACCGAATCAGCAGGAAAATGATCAGCGTCAACGCAAGCGTCTCGATCAGCTCGCGGAGCACGCTTCCCACGCCGCTGAGGATCGATGGCGTCGCCGGCGGCGTCCCCAATTTTTCCGGCGGCGGCAGCGGCGGTTCGGGCGGTAATGTCACCGAGTCGTTCTCTCGAAATATTTCCAATGCAAATTCCTTTCAACCGGCGTCCCATTTCATTATAATCCAACTTGGAATATCACGCAAACCTTTTTGAGATTTTGAAATCTGATATTTCACAAGTTGTCACGGATTCTGTTTTGGGATATACTGTAAATGGTGCGCTCCGTCGCACACACACCACAAAATGGAGGCAAGGGTGCCAACCGTCATACCAACGTTTCTCCTCAAGAAACTCTACGTCAAAGGAAGTTTCAAGAACAACCCCACCGGTTTCGAACTTGCCCTCCGCAATACCCTCGCCCCCGGCACGATCATCGGCATCTCGCCACTCAAAATTGATGGACGCGATATTCCGCTCGATCGGATTTTGATCACCACGGGCGACGCCGCGCCGGTTCGCGCCAGCGATATTACGCTGACGGCGCCGCGCACGTTTCCGCTGAATGCAGTCGTCAAGTTCCAGGTCGAAGATCAACCGCTCGCCGCGGGTCCGCATCGCGTCACGGTGCTGGTGAACACCAAAGAAGCCGGTGAGCTCAAGATCGACGCGGAGGACAGCATCGAATGACGGAGGTCCTCTTCAGATGAATCTCAAGCGCACACCCCTGTACGAGACGCACGTCGCGCTCGGCGCGCGCATGGTCGAGTTCGGCGGTTGGGAGATGCCAGTGCAGTACAGCAGCATCCTCGAAGAACACCACGCCGTGCGCACCGCCGCGGGTCTGTTCGACATCGATCATATGGGACAGTTTGATGTCACCGGGCGCGACGCACTCGCGTTCCTTCAGCATCTGCTCACTGCCGACCTTTCCAAGTTAGGGATGAAAGAAGCCGGCTATGCGTTGATGTGCTATGCCGACGGAACTGTTGTAGATGACACTTTCGTCTATCGGCTGCCGAGCGGCAAAAAGGGCGCGGCATCCAAATACATGGTCGTCGTCAACGCATCGAACCGCGAAAAGGATTTCGCGTGGATGAACGCACACCGCGGCGGCTTTACGGTCGAGCTGACTGACGTGTCCGACCAATATTACATGCTCGCGTTCCAGGGTCCCAAAGCCGAAGAGGTCTTACAGCGAATTGAAGCGTTCGATCTGTCCAAAATCAAGTATCATCACGCGCGCGAGTTTCGAATCGGCAGGGAACGCGGCTGGATTGCGCGCACCGGTTACACCGGGGAGGACGGCTTTGAACTCTTCGTCCCCGCCCGCCACGGCAAGCACGTCTGGGACGCGATTCTCGAAGCCGGCAAAAACGACGGCGTCAAACCGATCGGGCTGGGCGCGCGCGATAGTTTGCGCTTTGAAGCCAAGATGGCGCTCTATGGGCACGAGATCGACGCCCACACCTCGCCGATCGAAGCCGGACTGGGCTGGGCGTGCGATCTGAACAAACCGTTCATCGGACGCGATTGCCTGCTCAAACGCAAACTCGAAGGCGTCACGAAAAAACTCGTAGGATTCGAGATGATCGACCGCGGCATCGCGCGCAAGGATTACGAGATCGCCAAGGACGGGCACCCAATCGGCATCGTCACCACGGGCATGTTCGCGCCGACGCTGCAAAAGAATCTCGGCTTGGGATTCGTCGCGCCGGAGTTTGCCGCGATAGGCACCGAATTCGACGTGATCGTGCGCGACAAGCCGCTCAAGGCGCGCGTGGTCAAGACGCCGTTTTACGCGAACCGGGCGCGCAACCGATAGCAACGAGCGGAACACACCATACGAACGAGGTGCGACGTAGGGCGTGTTCCGTCTTTTTCATAAATCCGCAACGAGAGGAGAATACAATGAGCGACAAGAAAATCAATTACGCGGCTGACCGCAAGTACAGCGAGTCACACGAGTGGGTGAAAATGGAAGGCGACCTGGCGGTGATCGGCATTTCGGATTACGCCCAAGACCAGCTGGGCGACGTGGTGTTCGTCGAGCTTCCGGAGGTTGGCACGACGCTGGAAGCCGGCAAAGCCTTCGGCGTCGTCGAATCCGTCAAAGCCGCGAGCGATGTCTTCGCCCCCCTCAGCGGCAAGGTCGAAGCCGTCAACGAGGAATTGAAAAACGTGCCGGAGACCGTCAACAAAGACCCGCTCGGCAGTGGCTGGTTCATCAAGATTCGCCCTAGCAACCCGGCGGACCTGAACAAACTGCTCGACGCAGCGACGTATCAGAAGAAGATCGAGGCGGGCGAGATCAAATGAGCAAAAATGCCCAAACGTGCCAAATGAGCCAAATCGATCCTTGGCACGTTTGGCTTCTTGGGCAAATTGGGCACATTTGATTGTGGAGCAACTATGACTCACCGTTTCATTCCCAACACAGACGCCGACCGCGCCGCGATGCTCAAGACCATCGGCGTCGCGGCGGTCGACGATTTATTTTACGACGTGCCCGCGTCGGCGCGTGATCCTCAATTGCCGAAGGTGCCACGCGCGCTGTCCGAACTGGAACTGTCGCGCGAGATGGCGATCATGGCGGGGCGAAACGCGAATCTCGTCGAGAACGCGTGCTTCCTCGGCGCGGGCGCGTACAACCATTTCATCCCGGCGACGGTGCCCCACTTGGTTTTTCGTTCCGAGTTCTACACGGCGTACACTCCTTACCAAGCCGAGATCAGCCAGGGCACGCTGCAAACGATTTTCGAGTACCAATCGATGATCTGCGATCTGACCGGCATGGACGCAGCGAATGCCTCGCACTACGATGGCGCGACCGCCGCCGCCGAAGCCGCGATCCTGGCAATCAATCAATTGCACGGGCGCGACAAGGTGCTCGTCTGTCCGACGCTGCACCCGGAATATCGCGCGACGATTCGTACTTACTTGGAAGGACAAGGCGTTGAAATCGTCGGCGATGAAGACACGCGTAAGACATTTGAAGAGATGCTCGATGAGCACCTCGACGACAAGACCGCGTGCGTCATCGTCGCCAATCCGGATTTTCTCGGGCAGATGCGCGAGCTCAAATCCGCAGCGGACCGCGTGCACGCCGCCGGCGCGCTCTTCATCGTCAGCGCCTATCCGATTTCGCTTGGACTCTACAAGGCACCGGGCGAGTACGGCGCGGATGTCGTCGTGGGTGAAGGGCAGCCGCTGGGCAATCCGATTGCCTTCGGCGGTCCGTATCTTGGAATTTTTGCGACGAAAGAAAAATACATCCGCCGCATGGCGGGGCGTCTCGTCGGGCAGACGAACGATACGCAAGGGCGGCGCGGTTTCGTGCTGACGCTCCAGGCGCGCGAGCAACACATCCGCCGCGAGAAAGCGACCTCGAACATCTGCACGAACCAGGCGCTCAACGCGCTCGCCGCGTGCGTGTATCTTTCGACGCTGGGCAAGTCCGGCTTGCGACAGGTCGCCGAGCTGTGTTATCACAAGGCGCACTATGCCGCGCGCAAGATCAACGCGCTGCCCGGTTATCGCGT
>Ga0272448_1003385_pt1 | contig 19039 bp, 28 predicted proteins | sample YNPCB0191_FD_202220 | JGI IMG/M metagenome (GOLD analysis project Ga0272448, IMG submission 202220) | Hot spring sediment microbial communities from Yellowstone National Park, WY, United States - YNP-CB-019-1 | ecosystem: Environmental > Aquatic > Thermal springs > Hot (42-90C) > Sediment... | reverse complement strand
CTTACTTCTTGTTTCATTCGAAACAAGAAGTAAGCGCCCCTCGCTTGTTTCATTTGAAACAAAGGAAGCGCGAATAATTTTTCAGCAAAAGAACAAGAGAGGAAGCGACTTGCACGCGAATGATTTTTCATTAAAAGAGGTCGATTTTTCATCAAAAGAATAAGAGAGATTATTCTTTCATCAGAAGAATAAGGGTTGATGATTTATCAAAAGAATAAGAGAGGAAGCGACTTGCGCGCGAATAATCTTTCTTCAAAAGAAAGGAAGCCAATTATTCTTCAAAAAACAATAGAGGAAGCGACTTGCGCGCGAATGATCTTTATTCAAAAGAACAAGAGGTTGATCTTTATTCAAAAGTATAAGAGTCGATTATCTCAAAAGGATAAGAGATTAATCTTACATCAAAAGAATAAGAGATTATCTTACATCAAAAGGATAAGAGATTAATCTTACATCAAAAGGATAAGGGAGGAAGCGACTTGAGGTTCAAGGAACTTATGCGCGGGCTTCAATGGCTCCTTAGGAGCCATTGAAACTTTTACTTCTAACGAAGTAAGCGCCCCTCGCTTGTAAACAAAGGAAGCGCGAATAATCTTACATCAAAAGGATAAGGGAGGAAGCGACTTGCGCGCGAATAATTTTTCATCAAGAGGTTAATCTTACATCAAAAGAACAAGAGAGGAAGCGACTTGCGGTGTTCGCTCTAACGAGCGAGCGTAACTTATGCGCGGGCTTCAATGGCTCCTTAGGAGCCATTGAAACTTTTACTTCTTGTTTCATTCGAAACAAGAAGTAAGCGCCCCTCGCTTGTAAACAAAGGAAGCGCGAATAATCTTACATCAATAAAATAAGAGAGGGTAATGAATAGTAGAGTTGATAATTAATAAAAAGTTTAATGTTTATTTAATGGGTTAGGTAATAATTTGATACTTAACTAAGAGTCAATTAATAATTAATGATTAATTAAGAGCTAAAAATTAACAACCATTAATTAAATATTATTAGTGACTAGTTTCGGGTAATATTATTAAGAGGTAACAACATAAAGTAATGATCTTAGTCAATGGGGAATACTGGATACATGTTATTAGATATAACTAATATTTTTTAATTCTCTCAGGGAAATAGAATAGATAATAATCTTGATTATTATTAAGTTAAAGGTAATGTTCAGGACTAATTTTGATTAAACATTAAAATATATATTAATCAATGTAATTATGGAAGTATTTAATCGATTATTTACTAATAGTTAAGTGAACAATATATAATTAACTGTTGCTGGTTAATTTAACTAGTTTTTGAGCTAAAAAATTTAATATATCAGAATATTCATCGATTAATGAGTAATTTTTCATAATATCAATGTAATGTAGTACATCGTTAATTGTACTAGTGGTTTTATCGATTAAGCCAATCTTTCTATAATTAATAAAATGAACTTTATCTATATTGAAATTCTTATTTAACAAGAATTCAATAAAATTCATACAATTATATTTAAAAGCTGACATTATTACATTGGAGTCAATAATGTCTATGTTAAATTGATAAAATATGATATCAATTATATCACTACGATTATATTTAAGTGACTTTATTAGTATTTTCTTTATATGGTAACGTTTAATTGAGGGTAACATTTCTTTAATTATATTGATATGTCCTCCTTTTATGGCACCAGCAATAAAATAATTATCGTCATTACATCGATCTTTATAAGAATCAATTAATTTTTGATCACCTAATTCAGCAGCTGCATAGAGTGCATAATTTAACGTTGAACATAATTTAATGCAGTATTCAATTATCCTTGTTTTATTACCTTTGACTGCTCCATATAATGCCGAATTAGCTAAACCAATACGCTTGGAAGTGTATTTAATCAAACGTTCTTCATTTTGACACATTGAGATAACCATTTAAAATTCATCATGATAGGCTAATATTTTGATGGCTTTATGATATCGATGTTTCTCTATTAAACCTTTAACTTCTTCAGCCATCTTTAATTTATGTTGAATTACAGTTGAAGTAACATTAAATAAATGACAGGTAGTTCGACACTTTAAAATATCAGGAATAGATAAAAATTCAAGTATATAAGTTATAAGTTCATTAGGTAATAATTCTAACATTTTAGTTGTTACCACCCAAATTCATTAATTAAAACTCAATTTTAAAATTGAATATCTAAAAGTTTGTTATTTTAAACTTAAAATGGGTGGGTCCTGGTATCCTCCAATCTTATATTATGGAGTAAACTTAAATTTAACGGAAAGTGAAATAAAAGAACTAATCAGTAAAAAGATTAAATTTGAGGATGATGATTCAAGATTTAAGTATCTTGATGTGTTAAATGACTATTTTAAAAATAAGTTAAAAATCGATTGTCAGCTAGATTGTTATGTAGAAGAGGCTTCTTCTCGATGGGAAGATATTGAAATTGATGAAGATTATTATAATTTTGTTATCGGATGGAGAGTTAATGTCAACTTTACTAGTGCTTCAGAATTATTAAAATGGGAACAAAGTTTGCCCCTTGATCATATCAAAATTGCTATGTCTTCATTTTTTGATAATAATGATTACCAAATACGTTATATTATGGGTGTGATAGCTTAAAAGTAATATTTGTTAAATATGAATTAATAATTCATATTTAATATTTATGATGGTGGTGGTATCCCTACATCCCATTGACATTGATAGGTTCCAGTTTCTTCATCATAGGGACCTTGGAAATATTCAATCCATTGTCGATAATTATTACCAGTTATTATTCTGACAATTTGATCTATTAACCATTGTTTATGATATTCACCATCAATAAGACCATATTGTTCTATGATATTTAAAATAGTTTGTAATTTAGTAGCGTCAATAGAACACCTTAAGGGTAAATTAATATTATTTAGATTTCCGACTGGTGGATTAAATTTTTGTAACATTTATATTTGAAAAATTTTATGGTATTATTCTAATAATTCATTCATATTTTTAACTTCCATTTTCTTCATCCCATTCACTATCTATTATTTTGTCCATTTATTGTGTTTGTCATCCTCATTTATTCTAATAGTTTGATATAATAGGCTTATCTCTGGTATTTCCTTAATAATTATTAAAAATCGAGTTTATAAAAAATGATAGTTTAATATTTATTTATTATTGAGAACAATGGATTTATTTACACCCCAACTAAATCTTGATTTCGTTAAACAACATAATACTCTTCATGTTGAAGAGTGTCTATTAGTGTCATCTTTAAATGGTGTTGATAATCATACAGCTATTACCACTTCCTGTATTATAACAGCACAGGCTCTTAGATGGAGCTTGACCCATCAATTAGAATGGAATCAATTATCAACTGAAATTCCTAATTGTGATCTTTATCAAATATTATTTTCTTATGACGATATTGGTTCCTCCCTTGATCATATTGTTACTGTTTATCAAGGTAAAGTTATACAATCATTTTGGAAAAAAACTAGCATTTATGTTAGAGATGATATTGATCTTACTTTGATCAATAAGTGTTCTTCAAAAGAATTATGGAAATTATTAGTAGATGATCAACCACCTAACGACGATTTATATATATTGTATTCGTATCCTTAAAATATTTTCATTTAAAAGAAAATGAATCAACCTGAAACTATATGTTTTAAGTTACAACCCATTAAGAAGACAGTCATAGCTAAAAATATCAAACCTGTTAGTTGGTCTAAATGCGATTTAACTGAATTACAACAATCCTTTATCAATCAAGTAAATAATAATTTTTTAACACTTAAATTATTAAAACATTCTTGTTTAGATGATTCATCTAAAGTTTATACTATTTTGAATAATCAATTAACTCAAGTCGCTTCTACTGAAGAGATATGTGATAAATTTTTAAATATTATCTCAGATTATCAAAACCTATTTAAACTTGATGATCAAGCTTTATTACAACCTAATTTTAATGTTGATTTATATGTTATAATACTTATCTATAATAATCTTTATTATGGACATATTTATACTTGATGATCAAGCTTTATTACAACCTAATTTTAATGTTGATTTATATGTTATAATACTTATCTATAATAATCTTTATTATGGACATATTTATACTTGGGTATCACCAGTAGATCCATCATATTGTTTATTTATCGGGATTAGAAATAGAATTGATAGTATCTTTATTAAACAGCTACCTATTTCTTTAGCTAATGTCTCCTCTTATTTAATAGAAGCTGTTAGATTATTTGCTTTATCAAAAGGTTGTACTCAGATGGTAGTTGTTTATCCTGAACCTATTATGCAACAAATACTTCCCACTTTAGGATTTAAAGCTTCTAATGTACCAATATATTATTTTGGTCGTAGTATTTTAACTTCATTTACTATTAATCCACCTTCAAGTTTTACCTGTTTTGATTGTTTAAATTATACTAATTTAACACACAAAATAACCAATGTTAATTTTAACTTTCATTTGTATAATTAACCGATTTCAATCAATCAATAATCTTATATTGGTTGATTAGGTAATTAAATATAAATTTTAACTTGACTATTAATCTTAATGTTGATATCAACATACCATTAATTTTAGATCTAATAACTTCGGTCTACTTAATGAAGTTATTAGATGTTTATTAAATCTAAAGTAAATAATATTATTCATCATGCTATTCTTGTCCTTTAATATTAGATAAATCTTAATTATTAAGATTTATCTATGCACTTTTTAATTGATGTTAGTTAACATCCAATTTACTATTTCTTCTTTAGTTTGTTGTTTAGTGTTAGCTAATTGTTCTATTAACCAATCTATCTTTTGTTGTGGTGTTATACATTTATTTTTACAGACATAGATGATTCCTTCTTTTTTCTCATCATTATCTTCAATATTTCCATGTACTTTCACAGTTCCATTAAAAAAAATACCATCTTTTGTTAATCTATCTAATCTCCTTAATAATTTAATTCCATCATCGAATGAACCGCGTTTCTCTTCACCATCAATTCTTAATTTTAAAGTTTCCCGATCAAACACCAAATCCAAATTTAAATATTCATCCTCTTGATCATATTCTTTATTTAATTGTTCTATTTGTTTTTCATCCAGTGGTTTATCAGCATATAATTCTGATTCGAAAGAAACATAATATCCCATTTTTATTGTTGAGATTAGATTTTTATTTAAAATTCATTTTTAATGTACTAGTTTATTGTTAAGCTTTTTCAGTAAATAAATATCTAATAATGGCCATAGGGATAAACAACAATTAATGTTTAATCTACTTAGTAATAGTTCATAATATTTATCATTTAATTTTTCTAGGTAGAAATTAAGAGAATTAATAATTCATTGATAATTGATTTAGAACAAAACATATCTTCAGATTCTAACTAGTTTATGATTATTATTAATTAACAAAATAATGATCAAAAGTTTAACACTAATCATCAAAAGTCGTATTAATCAACACCTGGAGGATTAATAATGATAAATAGAATATCTATTATCAATATGATTATCATTAATTATCAACAGAATATCTATTATCAAGATAATTATTAATTATCAACAGGATATCTATTATCAACAGAATATCTCTTATTAAGAGAATTATTAATTATCAACAGGATATCTATTATCAAGAGAATTATTAATTATCAACAGGATATCTATTATCAAGAGAATTATCAATTATCAAGATGATTATTAATCATCATCAAAAGTATTATTAATTAAGATCGAGAAGATATAAATTATCTAGAGGATATTTATTAATGAGATGATTACTAATTATAAACAAAAGAATTATCAAGAATATATTTATTAACAAGAGATTATCATGATTAGGAGGATTCACCAACAGAATATTTATTAATCATCAACAGAATATCTATTATCCTTTCAATTATTATATAGACGATAAATCATATTAATAATTATCCTTTTGCTAGCAGGGGAGTATATTTACTCTTTTGATGATTAACAACCGTATATTATTATCATCAAACTGTTATTAATCATAATTTTTTAATTAATAATTTACATCAAATGAACATACTAGTGATAAATAGATATAATAATTTAAAAGAAGTTAATTGATTAATGTTATCAGTACACAATGGGAATACTAGTCCCGATAAAAATATCATTTTAGTTAATAATATTAGTCACGAGCACCTTAATGATTTTGTACATGATTAATAATTAACACTATGGAGCTAAAATTACCAAGAGGAAGACATCGTGATAATATTAATTATCAATAATTTTAATCATCATTGTGTTAATGGTAATATTACTAATTTACCCGAATCTTTTGTTAAATATTATTTATCACTAAATATTTTAATTATAATAAATTAACTAACAAGTTCCACGTACCATCTTAGAATCTTACTAAATTAGATTAAATTAAAAATAACATAATAAATTACTTTGACTTAATTTGGTAAGATTCTAAGATGGTACATGGAACTTACTAGATAAAATGTAATAACTCTGTAATAAATATTAAACCACCTATAAATCAATCAACATCTATATATATAAATAGAAAATATGTGTAATTGTTTTTTGAAAATTAATTGTCCATAGAAAGTAATGTGATAATAAGGTTTACGGTTAAGTAGATACAATATATTGATTAAGTAACAACACTATGAATTAATTATAAATAATTAATAAAGATAAAATATGACAATATTTAAAAGTAGAGTAAATTTCTAATTATAAACACATTTAAAATAATTTCGATGGAAAGTTATTTAATATATCTGAATAATAATAAAATAGATAATATGAATATTAATTATAATTGTTATTCATAATTATTGAAATTTAAATTGATATTCATAGTTATTGAGATTTAAATTGATATCATATTAATTGTTGTTAATATAATATAACTCAATTTAATAATGATTTCAAGTTATATATATATTTAGCAAATAAGTCGAGGACAACATTAATATTTACAATGAAAATTAACGTATAACAGTTAAATGATAAATAATCAAATATTTTGTGATACTATTACAAGCATTATTATTCAAATATTAATATACTAAGTGTTATTGAATATCTTTAACTATTCAATAATTAAAATGTGGAATAAATTTAAGAAGTTAATATAATATATAATCTTTAGATAAGGATCAATGAAAGGTTTAAATAAATAGGTTTTAAATAAAATATGGGTTCAAATTCTAGTAAGACACTGTTAGATAAATCTAATGTAGATTGCACTATCTCCATTAGATCTCTAATAGGATATGGAAGTACAAGACAAGAAGCAATAAAAGCTCTTGATTGTAGTATTAAATATTATAAGAGTAAATTTATAGGGTTTGATGCTGACGATCAGGAAAGGTTATATGTAAAGGATAATATATCAGGAAACTTTTATGTACATATATCCCAACAAAATGGTATATTCAAAGCTTATCTATTATAAACTTTAGAAAGTTTTAATTTGATAGATCTATAATATAATGTTGATTCTTTAGGTAGAGCAACTAGGTTTAGGAGATAATATTGATACCTAAATTCAAAGTTTAACAAACATCGATAGTAAATGGCCTATATATTAATTACCTTTCAAAATGATAACTAATTATTTTTGACAAGTAATATTAAAAATAATTAATTTAATAACTAATGATTTACACCGAGAGTAATTAACTGTCAGTTAACAGTAAAAGATAAATTGAATTCTAATTTAAATGTTTTCAGATATTTATAAATGAATATCTTCAAGGTGGTGTTGACTGGTCCTAGTAATGTTGGTAAAACAGCGATGATTAAAAAGCTTTTAACTGGTGAAGATACTACTAACTATATTTCAACTTTAGGTGTAGAAGTACATCCTATTACCTTTAATACCAATTATGGATTTATGACCTGTAATACATGGGATACTTCCGGAAATAATTTATTCAGGGGTAATTTTGATGAATATTGTTCCAAAGCTGATGGTGTCTTGCTATGTGGATTTAGTAAACATCAATCTTATATAGAACCATTTGCTAGTGAAGCTAAATTAGTAGTACCTAATGCTAAATATATAGTCTGTTATATGGATAATAAAGTCAACAATATTCTTGATTATCCCTTTATTAATATTGATGTTAAATCACTAGCTGATATATTAAAGGCCTTTGAAAGATTATTACAATTATTGGCTGGTTATCATGATTTAGTAATTTTAAGTTAAAATTTCCAGAAGCCAAAATGTCTATGTATGGTCCATATTATTAAATTAATCACTACAAATATTATGTTGTCATACACAATCTTGTTATATTGACGACAATTTAATTTTATAGATAAGATCTTAATGTTTTAAATATAAATAAATTAGTTCACCTTAAATTTAGGTCAAAATTGATAAAAAAATTTTTAATTTGAAAAAAAATAACTCCCATCTAAAATGCCCAAATATGGTGTACATTTCCCTGCACTTGAACAAAAGACCTATACTGTCTTTAATTATCTCAATGCTGAAGGTCTACCTGTAACTACAACACAAATTTATCACGCCCTTAATGAAGAGGAAGCACTCCGTGAGTTTAATGAATTATCTAAAAAATATGGTCAAGGAACATTTTTAGGAGAAGTACGCAATTTTATAGGACAAGAACACCGACCTCCACCTGGATATGGACCTAGGTATACTTTTGATCGTCCACTAATACAAGGAAAACGAGTACCTGTACCAGAATATATACCTCGTGGACCAACACAGGGAAAACGAGTACCTGTACCAGAATATATACCTCGTGGACCAATACAAGGTAAACAAGTAGCTGTACCATCATATTTATTAGAAGATACCCCCGAATATGATCAAGAAGAGGATTTATTTGCATCAGAATCAATACCAGGTTACAATAATATTTATATGCCAACACAAAATAACCAATTAACAAACTTACCTGACATTATAAATGTAGGAGGAAGAATTATTGATACTAAAGAGTTAATCAATAGATTATATTCAAACAAATAATAACTTACATGTTTATCAAGTTCTTAATGAAACAGAAGAACTACATAAATTTAACGAATTATCTAAACAATATGGTCGAGGGTCATTTTTAGGGGGAATTACGTAATTTTATAAAAAAGACATCAACAACCATCTACTTCAATATGTATACCAATCATTGAAAATTTCCGATGCTAAAGAGTCAATCAAAAGATAATTTAAAAAAAAAGATAATTTTTTTAAATTATTTTTTTTTTAATATTAAAATGGTTCGATATGGATTTTATTTTCCTGGACAAATTAAATTTACAGGGAGGACTTATCCACATATCAATGCTAATGGTGAATCAATTAATACTACCATGGTTATAAATGCGAAGGATGAAGCTGAAGCATTACAAGAATTTAATAAATACCAACAACGATTTGGTGAAGGTGAATTTTTAGGACCCTTAAAAGCTGAAGATATACAATATAATATAAATCCACCAGTATATAAAAGGAGGGTAGCGCCATATAATCCAAATCTACCGGTATACAAAGGGGGTGTAGCGACATATAATCCATATGATCGATTACCACAAATGAATGAATATGTACCTGCTATAGCAGAACGTTTAACAAGAATGAATCCAGCCGGAACAGCATATTTACCTCAAAATTTAGCAAGAAGGAACCCAACAGGAACATCGTATTTGCCAGAAATAGATCTTGAAGATTTAGACTATAATACACTATTACCACAGAGCTCACTAAGAAAGTCACAATAAAGGAATTTAATTTGTGAAGTTTATCACCATAATTCTGAATGATAAATAAAACATATCATTTAGGATATAAATTGTATAGAGATTATCATAATATATATCTAATATTAAGTATGATGAAACAAACTTTTTATTTTCTTTCTAAGGGTAAAATGATTGTATTATCTTAGATAATATAGGATAACTTGAAAGAAATTTAAGTATATCAATGCTAATGTAACTATGGTTATAAAAATTTAATGTCTAACGGCACTGATTTGGTTCGATATAAATCAGTGATTATATAATCCATATGATAATTTACTAGGAATGTAACCACATTATGTAGACTATCATGGGGTATTATGACACTAAAACTTCAATAGTAGTTTTAAATGATACTTAAACTATCATTTAGGATAAAGATAATTACTATAGTAGCAATTAAAGAAATTATTATTATTTAACTGAATAAACATTCACCCATATTAGGGTAATAAATAATTGATACAACTAGAATATTTGAGATTAATTTAAATATCATATTAAAAATATAATGAATAATAGACCCATTTTATTAATTAGATTATAATGAAATACATAACTCATTAATGTGAATGAAGAGGAATAATGACTAAGAGTCCTTAAACAAATAGATGACTGACCGATCATATGAGCAGTATAAAAGTTAAGGGAATAATTTGCAAGTTGAAAAATAAAATCAAAAATAAATGTCTAAATATGGATTTTATTTCGACAGCGATGCAAAGAATATTTAACACCTGAAGGTATTCCGGTTGAAGTTACATTAGTTATCACAGCTAATGATGAAATTGATGCAGTCAGAGAATTTAATGAGTTTGTTGAGAAAAAAGGACCTGGGATATTTATTGGGGAAGTGTCAAAATTTATAAGAAGAATACCTCCGAGCGCTGTTTATATGGAACAACCATATATTGACTAACTAATGGGAAACAGATATTCGAACATATCTGGTTATATTAGGAAAGAACGAACAATTGAGAGACACCCATTAGTTCTTAGTGGGAGAGAGTAGACAATTGGGACACACTCATCCGGTATTAGTAGAATAGAATATCTACCTATATGGCAGAGTGAACCACCCCGTATTAACTATCGGATGTAAATTTATAAGATAGTAGTTATAAATAGCAAATTAGGATAATGTTACTCACATTATTAGTACTATTAATAAATATTCAAAACGGATTAAATACCCTATAAGTATTTAATCTATTAGTGAGCAGTAGGATTCATCAACTTATTTTTTGAGATATTAAAAGTAAACACATAGATGCGCATAATTTTGAATCTAACACTTGAAGATGAAGTTGGAGCAATAGAAAATTTAAAATAAAAGTAGATATTATACTTTTGTAAAGATGTGCAAAGATATGAATTTAAAATTATTAATACTAATAACTAAGCTAAGAAGATGGAGAATTTTAATGAGATAGTCTAGAAAGAATGATTTATTTATTTAAAGGATATAATAAAAATACCTATTATAAATGTCAAAACAACTAACATCAACTCGATGATGTTATAAGATAATTATTATTAAATTGATACTGGAACACTTTTCTTTAAGAAAGAGCTAAATATTAATGAAAGATTAGATTTAAATAATTCAATTGAGCTTTTACATTCCAACTGACCATGGAGGAATTGTAACATTCTTTTTTCATCAACTATATCTTGACCTCCAAATCCATTTGTAAAACTACTGATTAAATAATTATTATTAGATTCATCAACTTTTATATTCAATGGACCTGTGGTTAAGGATTTACAAGGAGTTATTTTGACAATCCAATCAGAATCAACATTAAAAGTAAGCGCAACTTTATTATTAATAAGATTAGCAATTAATGTGTCCATTTAACTATTACTTAATTGAGAAATTGATTTATTTTAAATAAATCAATCAATTTTAAAGCTAACCGATAATAATAAAATGACTAGTTTGCATAAACAATTGAGATTAGAGGCTACGAAAATAGTAATACTTAAGAGTTAATGTTTTAAATAAACCTAATCTAAAAATTGAAAAATAAAAAAATATTTATTTGCATTTAAAATGTCCAAGTACGGATTTTATTTTCCTGCACAATATAGAATAAACAATAATATTTTTAATTATTGGAATTTTAATGACGAAATAGTTCAACCTACAATGGTTATAGATGCGAAGGATGAAGCTGAAGCAGTACAAGAATTTAATAAATACCAACAACGATTTGGTGAAGGTGAATTTTTAGGACCCTTAAAAGAGTATGCAGATATACAACCTAATCCACTTCCTTATTCAATGGGAACACCACTATATCATCCACATTACTAAATAGAGATTGGAAGAAAGTTTACTAATAATACATAAATTAATAACATAATTGTACATCTATTATAATAGATAATTATACATCTATTATAATATAATAAAATAATTGTAGTAACATGAGAAATAAATGGTAATTTAAGTTAATCAAGAAGAAACAATATCTAAACTTTCAAATCCACCATTATCTTTTTTGATAAACTAACACAATCAAATAAAAGTTTAAAGCTAACCGATAATAATAAAATGACTAGTTTGCATAAACAATTGAGATCACTTAAAGGATTAGATGCTGCAATAATAGTTGATAAACTCCTCGAAGCTATTGATAAAGGTGCAACTACCGATGAGATAAGAACTGATGTTAAAAGATATTTAACATCAGGGAAGAAAAAAGAAATAATAATAAATACTGGAGGTGAAGGATTAAAATTATCACCCGCCTTAATTGAAGAAATGGCTAAAAAAGGTGATCAATTAGCACAGAAAATTATTGATCAAAATAGATTTATCGATTATCGTTTTAGTGAGGAGAAATTTGCATACTTAGAGGATAAACATGGAAATTATGATCGATCTAATCCAATATTAATTAGTATGCTCAAAGAGGGTAAATATGAAAATAATGGTGGTATGAATTTAATAGTATGCGAAGTATATGAGGAACCTTGGATGTATAAGATATGTAAAGCTGATGATCATTGGGGATCTGAATATATTGAGGGATGGTATAAAGTTTGCAACTAGTTATAATTTCTCAAAGAAATAAATATATTCACATGAGATAGTATCGGCTGAGGGTCTCTTAGAAAGAGGAAATGATAAAGGTGATAAAGTTTTAAATGATAAATCGGTAATAAAGAGAGACATTTGTTCAATCAAATTAATGGACCACTCTTTAGATTGTTTCATATTAATGGCTAAAATACCCCCTTTCTTTAATACTACAGTCACCTTAGTAATTACGTTGAATAAAAACTTATCTCTCCATAATTCTATTGTTGGATATCTAACACTAGATTGAGTCTCTTCTGAACCATACGATTCAAGATTAAAATAAGGAGGAGATGTGAAGATAATATCAAAAAGACCAAATTGTTCATAATTAATATCTTCAGCACAAGCCTTAATCATTTGAATTTGTTTATTTTTAGGGAAATTAATAGTTAACCAGTTAATTAATAATTGATAAGGTTCGACCAATCGTGGATTAGGATCAATACCTACATATTCAGTACAAGTATTGGATGTCCAAAAGCCTAATAATCTACCTCCAAATCCAGAACAAAAATCAAGAACTCTTTTATCCGATTGTTTAGGTAAAAAATAATAATCATACAAATTACGTGCTATTAGTGGAGGGAAATTACCTACTTTATAAAATTTAAGTGCAAAAGCTCTCACTAAATTACTAGGTGTAATTAAGGACATTTTTAACTTAATCATACTTTTCCATAAACGAGCCTTCAATGGTAGATCATTCCAGACTTGATAAATGGTTGGATAATTCTTTTTCTGACAATAAAAGATGGCTTCTTTCATAAAATGAAAGAGTACCTTGCTACCTTTAGGTATATTATGTAGATTTTTGGAACTATTTTGTAATAGTTGAATAAAATCAGAATAAAGTTCATGTTCATTATAAACTGGTAACGGAAAAGTAGGTAGTTGCTCGGATAATTGACATAATTTCGATACACATTTTTCTAGTTGATTGTTATCTTGATTGGCTTCATTGACGATGGATTGCCATTGATTTTTAGTTAATAAAAGTATAGTAGAACTATCATCATCCGTATCATTAGTATTTACTGGAATCTTTGATAAATTACACCGTCGATTGTCAAGAACATTACCATTTGAATGATAAATAGTTTTCTCGCCAGTCAGAATTTCTGACATTTTTAAACGTTTATCATTACTACGAACTATTACATTATTTTTATAATAATACCAGACTTTATCTAAAATCAAATGTAAGTCCTCCTGGTCACACAGTGCATATTTATCTTGATCTAGTTTAAGATAAATAATATTATTTTTAATGGTATAATAAGTATTTCTAGTATTATCAAGAGAGATATTTATTTGTTTATTACAAGCTTCTTCTAAAGCTTTTGGTTTGTCACTTATATTATTATATTTAAATTGATATTTAGTCTTTTTAAAGGTATAAATATACGCTTTATCAGTCTCAGTTATTTTACCATATAATTTAGTGGGTAACCATTTACTTTGAATCTCATTATTATCATTAATATTTAGAGACTCATCTTTATTATCAATATTTAGGGATTCAGAAGAAATATTTAAAGACTCATCTTGATTATTATCTATCGTGCACAAGTCTTTTGCTTCTGTTATCTGTTGTGCACTAGTCGCTTCATTATGTTCGGCCTTTATGGATAAACTAATGATCTCAGGACTCTCAAAGTGATTCATAGATTCATTTTGGTTCTTATTCATATATTTATTTCGGGTATCAACATGAATCTTTGAGTTATCAGTATTAATTTGATGATCATTCGTTATTGGAATCAATTTAACTATAATTTCCGTTAATTGATGTATAGCTATATTAACATCAATGATAGATGAATGTATATCCTTAAGGATATGTTTTAATTCATCAGCCATTTATCAATAAAAATTAAATGAATTATTAAACATTTCACTTTTTAGTTAGTTAAGCTAAATATATTTATACAAAAATCCCTGAACATAATTATATGTTATATTAACTAAAATACTAATTAAATTTAGTAATGAACACTATTATTATTGTTTGATTAAGTATATCTTAATTAGTCATAATGATCATTAATAAAATTAGTTCATATATTAACCATTAAGCTTAAACAAGTTATTCAATAAAAGGGTAAGAACAGTTTATTAATTTTATTTAATAATTAAAAGATGATCAATAATCAAAAGAGTTATTGATGTAATATAATCATCAATATCATGATTAATTTTCTTTTATCATCTGTATATTAGTTACCATTAAGAAAGAAAATAAGAAGAATAATATTTAATATTATTCTCATTAATAATAACTAACTTATTACCAATGATCAATGAAAAAATATATTATTAATTTTTTTTGTGATGATTAGCTTATTAATTACTAATTAACGTCAAGATTAATAATAATCTTGATCATTAATAGTCAATAAAATTAATAAAGTTTAATTAACTACGAAATTATTGATCATTTTAATAATAAAAACTTGATAACTAATTAAGAAGTTATTATTTTTAAAAGTTAGATATTTTTCTTAATGGTTACCGTTACTAATTTGTCATTTATAAAAATAATTAAATCATATTTAATAACATCATTTAAATGATAAATTTAATCAAATTATTAATTGAACACGGAAAATCAATGATTGTTTAACCTACATTGAAAGAAAGATTAATAATAATGGTATTAGATCTAATAAATAAAATTGAATATTAAATATATTATTAAATGTTAGATTAACGTCCAGATGAATTTTGAGATTATTCCAAATGGTTTATTACATTATATTGTTTTTAATTTCCCATCCCAACAATTATTTAATCTTCTTTTAGTTAATAGTCGATTTTATCGGATCGGTAAAGATGAGATCTTCTGGTTAAATAAAGTTAAATTAGATTATAATTATACCTATAAACCTGCAGATTTAACCTGGAAACAATTTTATCTGCTCCTAATTAGGACATTAATTAGAAAGATACCCTTAATATATGAGGAAAGTTAAATCGGTGGTATTTGGGTGAGAGAAGGTCAGAAAATTACTCACCTAATGAATGAAATATTATCGATCTGTGTAGTTTCACAATCTTTATTAGGGATTTTAATTGGTAATAACCCTTTAATTATTATCGAAAAGGGTAATACTACTATCTTTCAAGATAATATTAGTCTGAATGATACAACATCGATTAAAATAATTGATGATTATCATTTTTTATCGAAAGCAGTCAGATTTGAACCTGTTAAATTTTGAGACTATTCCAATTGAATTAATGTATCACATATTTAATCTTAGTTTAACTAATAAAGTAAGTATATTGGAGATTTCTTGATGGTGTCAAGGTACATAATGAGTTAATAAATATTTTAAATAATGAGAATACAATATATAACATTATATTAAATAAAATATGTAGTTCATTCTCTAAACTAGTGAGAGTTAACAGGATAATTATTTTTCATTCATGGTAGAAAATATCTGCCATGATTGTAGTGTTGTACTAGTTAAATTGTCATAATGAAAGCTAAATAATATGGGTATTATTTTTGATGTTATAGGATTAGTGTCTAATGGAGAATTAATTTATATTAAAATTGATTGTTTAATATTAGATTGCTATTATTTAAATGGATTTGAATATATTTCCAAATGAATTATTATATCAGACCGCACTTAATTTGTCACCTCAACAGTTATTTAATTTCTGTCTAACCAGTAGTCAATTTCAATGGATTTGTCAAGATGAAATTTTTTGGACCAATAAAGTAAAATTAGATTATCAATATGCCTATAAACCTACAGATTTAACTTGGCACCAATTTTATAAGCTCTTATTTATTAAGCATATTAAAGAAATCCCTCTAATAAATCAAGGACAAAAAATTGGATTTATCTGGCTTAGAGTTGGACAACATGTTAAACAGATACTCGATCAAATACTATCCTATTCTAAAAATTCACCATTTTTGATGTCAATTTATTTTAAGCCCGTACAACATTATCTTATATACAACAAAAATACTTCCGCCTTTTTATCAATTATTGGATTAAATAGTCTAAATTGGCGATATACAACATCAATTGAAATAAATGAGAGAACAATATATTAAATTAACTTAAAAGGTAGAATAAAATATCTATCGTGATTGTCAGGCCTTTGGAGTATAATATTATAGTAATGTTCATAGTTCTGATAAAAATTTTTTAATAACATTTATTGTCAAATATTACTAGTCTTATCTTAATTATCTGAAGCTTCAATAATGATAAAATATACTTATCTATTAATATTTTATTAATAGATATTATTTAAACGAATTTGAATATAACTATAAACTAATTACTTTTAACGTGTCACCTCAATGGTTAGTTAATCGTAGGTTTCATCATAATATCTTATGGTTAAATAACTCTAACAACATTTTTTATTTACTTCTATTTCAAGTAATTATTTGGTTACGTGTAAATCATGAACTTATAGATATCTCCAATAATACAATCTTTATTAGAATTGCAATAGATAATATTGAAAAGGATAATACTTATATCTTTCAACATAGTTAATAATTATTAATGTCATCAACAGGAGTTAAGAATAGATTCATTTATAGTCACATATACTTAATAAGAAATTGATTATTAAATATTAAATTTTATCATATTTAATATTTAAATGGATTTGGATAAAGTCCCAAATGAATTATTATATCAGATTGCTCTTTATTTATCTCCTCAACAGTTAATTAATTTCTATTTAGTTAATAGTCGATTTCTCTGGATATGTCAAGATGAAACCTTCTGGTTAAATAAAGTTAAATTAGATTATCAATATACCTATAAACCTACGGATTTAACTTGGCAGCAATTTTATGTGCTCTTAGCTAGACAACAGATCAAAGGAGCATCTTTAATTTATAAAGAGAGGTTACTAGGCATTATATGGTTAAAAGAAGATCAACAAATAAATCAAATACTGAGTGAAATATTACAAATCCATCAACAACCTTTATTATTGATCAATTTTAATACTATTGCCCACTTTGTTATTAAGAATGGGGATATTTCTAGTATCAAGGAGGACAGTTCTTTAGATTATTTTATTCGAAAATATACTTCATTAATTGAGATAATTGATGATCCAAGCACTATACAAAGTATTATTAGAAAACCAAATCTAGTCTGTCTTAAATGTTATTCATCCAATTTATATAAACAAGTTATGTCTGTTAGAGCAGCTGATGAACCCCCGATATTATTTACTTCATGTCTTAATTGTGGCGCTAGTTGGAAATGCTGATTATAAAAACTGATTCGTTAATTATTAACTATATAATTATATTAACATGAATTTCTACACTATTCCTAATGAACTATTATATCAAATTGCTCTTTATTTACCAACTAGGTGTTTAATCAATATTAGTAGTCTCGATAATAGATTTAAACTAATTAGTCAAGATGAATAAAGTTAAATTAGATTATGGGTATAATTGTAAACCTGTTGATATAACTTGGATTACTTTTCATAGCCTACTCTCCAAAAAATACATTAAAGAGCTTCCATTAATTTATGAACGGAAAACAATAGGTTCTATTTGGTTAATAGTTGATCACAGTATTAACCAAATAATTGATCAAATATTATCCTTTTATACTAATCAACAATCTACACTATTAATTAACTTTGATCCTGTTCAATACTACATTATTAAGGATGGAGAGAATTCTCAATTAAATACTTTAATTAGTATATCACATCCTATTTGGACAAATACTACAATGATTCAGATAATTGATGATGATAACATTACTAATAATAAACTTAAGAAGATAAATCACTAGTGTTTTAGATGTAATTCACCATATTTAATTCAAAAGTTAAATTATCCTAAAAAAACATTTGAACAAATATCATTTTATAATATGTGTCGTAAATGTGGTGTTACTAATATGTGTTAAGGCTACGGTTTTAATATAAATTATTAAATCAGCAATTTAATTAATATTTCTAAAAAATAATAATTAATTATGTGCTTTAATGAATAAATTACATCTATTCAAATAATTTTAATGAATTACTATATCATCTTACACTTAACATACTGTCTAATTATGTAGATTGAGTATTAACACATGAAAAGATAAATATGATCTTAATAATAACTGTTATTAAAAATGATA